>R03__coassemble_362_pt1 | contig 27108 bp, 25 predicted proteins | sample R03__metabat2_high_PE_058 | metagenome-assembled genome bin R03 | reverse complement strand
TAGGTAGCCGCCGTTCTTCGGAAGCCCGAGTCGAAAGACCCGGGCTTCTTTTTTTATTTCGACCACTTGACCCTGAGGATGCGGTAGGGGTATTGTTCTATGAGTCGGGCGGCGTTGGGACAGGAGATTTTGTGAATCTTGATGCCGTCCAGGCGGGTGACGAAGCCGAAGATGTCATCGCCGTAGACGGGCGAGCAGCAGCGTGACAGCTTGTAGTCCAGACTTTTGATGTGTTTTGCGTCGATTACAAGGACGTTTGATGCGTCGCTGTTGAATTCCTTGCCCTCAGAGGCTTCCGCCACCTCCTGGGGAATCTCCACCCTGTGCGACTCGTGCCTGAATTCCACGAATTTCTTAATGTCCAGAGGGTCTATGCGCCCGTCGCCGATAGCCTCGAAGAGTTCTTTCTGCGAAGCGAAGCGGTGCTTTTTCATTATCGCCGCAATGTCCTCGTCCTGCATCTCCAGCTTCCATTTCTGGCATCTGGAATAGAGTATTTCCTTGCCTTCCTCTGCCTTCTGGTACTCCTCTTCTTTCAGGAAACTTTTGATTTTGCTCCTGGCCTTGGATGTCACGACATAATTCAGCCAGTCTATGGTGGGCTTCTGGTTCTTGCCCTTTATTATCTCTACGTTGTCTCCGGTTTTCAGGCGTTCCCTTATCGGCACGGCCTTGCCGTTCACCACTCCGCCTGCGCATTTGATTCCCACGTTGCTGTGGATGTCGAAGGCGAAATCCAGCACGCTTGCCCCTGAGGGCAGCCTTCTGAGTTCTCCGGAGGGCGTGAAGACGAATACGTCGCCGCTCATCGCCGTGCCGTCCCCGCTGTTTACGAACGCAGACACGGACTCTTTGTTTTCCAACAACTTGCGCACGGATCCCAGCCAGGAATCCAGTGTGGCTTCCTTTTTTATGCCTTTGTAGGACCAGTGCGAAGCCAGGCCGCTTTCCGCGATTTCATCCATCCTCTTCGTCCTTATCTGAACCTCCAGGAATGCGCCTTCTTCGTTCTTAACGGTGATGTGCAGGCTCTCGTAACCGTTGGGCTTGGGGACTGTGATCCAGTCCCGCAGTCGCTTGGTGTCGGACTCGTAGGTCTCTGTTACCAGCGAGAACACTTTCCAGCACAGTTCCTTTTCCCTCTTTGGATCGTCGAAGGGGGCGTCAATTATGAAGCGTATTGCAAAAACGTCGTACACGCCCTCGAAAGGCACTTTCTGGGCCTGCATTTTCTTCCATATGGAGTATGCTGTCTTGGTCCTTGCTTTCAGTTTGTAAGATATGCCTTCTGCCACCAGCTGCTCCTCCAGGGGGCGGATGAACTCCCTTGTCAGCCTTTCCCTGTCGCGCTCTCCGGCCTTCAGCTTGTTGCTGATGGCGCGGTACTGTTCCACGTCCGCGTAGCGGAAGTAGATATCTTCCATCTCGGACTTTATGTTGTACAGCCCAAGCTGGTGTGCCAGAGGAATATACAGCAGCAGCGTCTCTAGAGACTTGCGCTCGCGCGAGGTTTTCGGAAACAGCTCCAGCGAACGCATCACTTCCAGTCTGTCGGCAATTTTTATCACTACCACGCGGGGATCCTTGGAGTAGGAAACTATAAGCTTTTTATAGTTTTCCGCCTCCAGTCTGGTGTCCTTTGGCCTGATGGAGGAAATGTTGTTGAGCCCCTCCACCATCGAGCATACGTCCTGCGGAAATTCTCTGCGGATTTCATCCATCAGTTCCTTGTTGGCCCTCGAGGCTTCGTGCAGATAGACCGCCGCCTGGCATTCCTCGCCGAGGCCGATTTCCACAGCCGCGATCCTTGCCACGCCGTCGGCGTGCTCTATGAAAGGGTGACCGTTTCCCCTTGTCTGCCCCTGCAGCGCGTCCGCCGCAAGAGCCCTGGCCTTGCTCAAGATTCCTTCCATACCTTCAAATATTCCTGTAGCGCCCACATTTCGTCGCGGTATCCGGCCGCGGCGGTGAAATCCAGTTCGGCTGCCGCTTTCGTCATGTTCCTTTTGGCCGACTCCACGGCTTTTTCCACCTGCTCCCTGGACATCGAGCGTATTACCGGGTCCTGCAGCACGGCGGCGAGGTCTGCACTCACGTACCCCTGCACGAGGGCGCTGTTGCTGCTGCGTCTGGAGTCGTGTCCGAGGCCCACACTTATCCTGCCGCTTCCGAGCGAGGAAGGATTCGGAATGAATGCGGGGGCGTCATAAGAGTTGGCTGCGCTTACCTTTCCGCCGTCCTGTCCGATGGAGGCAAGGGAGTTGCGGCTGGAGTGTACCTGTGTTGGCGTTATGTTGTGTAATTTATTATATTCCAATTGTTTGCTGCGACGTCTGGAAGTCTCGTAAATGGTTTGCTTCATGCTGTCGGTGACGGTGTCGGCATACATTATCACAAGACCGTTGACATTTCTGGCGGCGCGTCCTGCGGTCTGCGTCAGGCTCCTCGCGCTGCGCAGGAACCCCTCCTTGTCCGCGTCCAGAATGGCCACCAGACTGACACTGGGAATGTCCAGTCCTTCGCGCAGCAGGTTCACGCCCACCAGGACGTCGAAAAGGCCGTTCTTGAAGTCCTCGATTATCTCCACCCTTTCCATCGTGTCCACGTCGGAGTGGATATAGCGGCAGCGGATGCCCATTTTAGTGAAATATCGTTCCAACTCTTCCGCCATACGCTTCGTAAGGGTGGTGACGAGGGTCCTCTCGTCCTTCTCCGCCCTTTTCAGGATTTCTTCCATAAGGTCGTCCACCTGATGCTCTACGGGGCGCACCACGATAGGCGGGTCCAGCAGCCCGGTGGGGCGTACAACTTGCTCCACCACAATGCCTTGCGATGCATTCAACTCATATTCGGCAGGGGTCGCGGACACGTACACCGTCTGCCCTGCGAGGGCTTCGAATTCCTCGAATTTCAGCGGGCGGTTGTCGGAGGCTGCAGGCAGGCGGAAACCGTATTCCACCAGCACGCTCTTGCGTGAATGGTCGCCTCCGTACATCGCGCGTATCTGCGGAATGGTGACGTGGGATTCGTCGATGAAGGTTATGTAGTCGTCCGGAAAATAGTCCAGAAGGCAGAACGGGCGCATTCCCGGTTTCCGGCCGTCGAAGTATCGCGAGTAGTTCTCTATGCCGGGGCAGTAGCCCATTTCCTTTATCATTTCCAGGTCGTATTCCACCCTCTGTTTCAGGCGTTTGGCTTCCAGGTGGCGGCCCGCCTGCTCGAAGAAGGCAATCTGCCGTACGAGGTCGTCCTGGATTTCGCTCACGGCCCTCGTGCTGCGCTCCTTGGTGGTGACGAAGTTTCCGGCCGGGTAGATGCTCACCTCCTGCAGTCTTTCCAGGCAGGCGCCGCTCGATGGGTCTATGACGCTGATTTCCTCCACGTCGTCCCCGAAGAATTCGATGCGGATGCCGGCCTCTGATCCGCCCAGACCGATGTCCACGGTGTCGCCCCGCACGCGGAAAGTGCCTCTCTTGAGCTCCAGTTCGCTGCGCGAGTACAGCGCTTCGCTGAGCTGGTACAGCATCTGTGTCATGCTGCGCCTTTCGCCCACCCTGACAATAACTGTCTGCGAGTGGAAATCCTCCGGGTTTCCGATGCCGTACAGGCAGGATACGGAACTGATTACAATTATGTCGCGGCGCCCCGACAGAAGGGATGACGCGGCGCTCAGGCGCAGCCTTTCGATTTCCTCGTTTATGCTGAGATCCTTTTCTATATAGGTGTCGGTGACGGGTATGTATGCCTCGGGCTGGTAGTAGTCGTAGTATGACACGAAGTATTCCACGGCGTTACCGGGGAAAAAGTTGCGGAATTCGCCGTACAGCTGCGCCGCAAGGGTCTTGTTGTGGCTGAGTATCAGCGCCGGACGCTGCAGCCTTTCTATGACGTTCGCCATCGTGAAAGTCTTGCCCGAGCCGGTCACTCCAAGCAGCGTGACGGCGTCCACGCCCTGACGCAGGGCGTCGCACAGACCCTCTATTGCCTGCGGCTGGTCGCCTGACGGCCGGAATTGTGAGTCGATGGTGAATTTCATGTTTTCGGCTTTCCGGTACAAAAATGAGAAAAATACTTCAATAATTTGTTTGCATCGTGCAAATTTATTATCTTTGCCGAGTTAAAAAAACGAGTATAACTATTTAACAAATGCAATATTCCAAAGAGGTGCAGCAGATGTGCTGCGTACAGAAAGGGCCCAATCACGGTCCTGCGCCCATTCCCGAGGAGGGCAAATGGGTAAAGTCAAAAGAAATCAAAGACGTTTCCGGCTTTACGCACGGCATCGGCTGGTGCGCACCCCAGCAGGGCGCGTGCAAGCTCAGTCTGAACGTGAAGGACGGCGTTATTCAGGAGGCTCTCGTGGAGACTCTCGGATGCTCCGGAATGACCCACAGCGCCGCCATGGCTGCCGAGATTCTTCCCGGCAAGACCATCCTGGAGGCTCTGAATACGGACCTTGTTTGCGACGCTATCAACACCGCCATGAGGGAGCTCTTCCTCCAGATAGTCTATGGCCGCACCCAGTCCGCTTTCAGCGAAGGCGGTCTTGTGATAGGCGCAGGCCTGGAAGATCTTGGAAAGGGTCTTCGCAGCCAGGTTGGCACCTTGTACGGCACCCTGGCCAAGGGTCCCCGTTATCTGGAGATGGCCGAGGGTTACATCAAGACTCTCGCCCTTGACAAGGACGACCAGATCTGCGGATATGAATTCGTGAAGCTGGGCGTGTTCATGGACCTGGTGAAGAAGGGTGTGGACGCCAACGAGGCTCTGAGCCAGTCCACTTCCACATACGGCCGTTTCAAAGAAGAGGACGGCGCCGTCAAGTATATCGATCCCCGTAAACAATAGGAGGCTCCAAATATGATCAGAGAAGTGAAATTCGAAAGCCAGGACCGCAGGATCAAACAGATTCTCGCAGCTCTTCAGGCAAACGGCATCCAGAGCATAGAGGAAGCCAACGAAATATGTGAAAAATACGGTCTTGACCCGTACAAGACCTGCGAGGAGACCCAGCCTATCTGCTTCGAGAACGCGAAGTGGGCTTACGTGGTGGGTTCCGCCATCGCCATCAAGAAAGGCTGCCGCAATGCCGCCGAGGCCGCCGAGGCCATCGGCATCGGCCTGCAGGCCTTCTGCATCCCCGGCTCCGTGGCCGACGACCGCAAGGTGGGTCAGGGACACGGCAATCTGGCCGCGATGCTTCTGCGCGAGGAGACGAAATGCTTCGCCTTCCTGGCCGGCCACGAATCCTTCGCAGCCGCCGAAGGCGCCATCAAGATTGCCGCCAAGGCGGACAAGGTTCGCAAAGAGCCTCTGCGTTGCATCCTGAACGGTCTCGGAAAGGACGCTGCCCAGATCATCTCCCGCATCAACGGCTTCACCTACGTGCAGACGCAGTTCGACTATTTCACCGGCGAACTGAAGGTCGTTCGTGAAATCCCCTACAGCAACGGTCCCCGCGCCAAGGTTAAATGCTACGGCGCCGACGACGTCCGCGAAGGTGTTGCCATCATGTGGCACGAGGGCGTGGACGTTTCCATCACCGGCAACAGCACGAATCCCACCCGCTTCCAGCATCCCGTAGCCGGAACGTACAAGAAAGAGCGTATTCTTGCCGGCAAGCCCTACTTCAGCGTAGCTTCCGGCGGCGGCACGGGCCGCACCCTGCACCCGGACAATATGGCCGCCGGCCCCGCTTCCTACGGAATGACGGACACGATGGGCCGCATGCACTCCGACGCCCAGTTCGCAGGTTCCTCCTCCGTTCCCGCACACGTGGAGATGATGGGATTCCTGGGAATCGGCAACAACCCTATGGTGGGCTGCACCGTAGCCTGCGCCGTGGACGTTGCCCAGGCTCTGAACAAATAAAATAAACAAGAGAGTTATAATAAATTAATACCTTTTTATAATTATGAAAAAAATCATTTCTATTCTTGCACTCGCAAGTGTTCTGTGCGTAAGCGCTTTCGCACAGGAGGATGGAAACCGTGACGCAAACGGCAACATCGTTCGCGGACCCTACACGGTCAACACCGGTTTCTTCGACAACACCTGGCTTGAAGTTCAGGGCGGCATCAATCTGGCCGGCTCCCGTCGCATGGGTCAGGGCCTTGGCTCCAAGTCCATTGTTCCCGGTTTCGGCCTGGATGTCAACTTCGGCAAATGGTTCAACCCCAACTTCGGTATGAAGATCGGCTGGCAGGGCCTCGGCACCGCCTACAAGCCCGGTTCCACAAACGTGAAGGAGAGCAACAACTTCAGTTATCTGAACGCCGCCTTCATGATCAACGTTTCCAACTGGTGGTCCGGATACAAGGAGAGCCGCGTATGGGATTTCGTTCCCTATGCTCACGTAGGCTGGATCAACACCAATCCCAACGGTAACAATCTCGACAGGATCGGCGCCGGCGCAGGTCTGTACAACAAGATCCGTCTGTCCGACCGCATCGGTCTGTCCCTTGACCTGCGTGCCATCTTCTGCTCCAACAGAATCCTTGGCCAGAACTTCCTGAACGGTCTTCCCTCCAGGGAAACTTTCATGGAGAAACTCGGTTGCGTTGCTACCGCTATGGTAGGTGTCCACGTAAACCTTGGCAAGACCAACTGGAAGCGTGTTAACCCTACAATCAACTCCGGTGCCGGCGTTGCAGCCGGTGCAGGTATCGGCACAGCCGCAGTTGCCGCCATCACCAGCCTTGACGCCGAGAACGCAAAGGTTGAGAAGGCCATCAAAACCGCTGCCGCCAACCTCGCCGCCAACAAACAGGCCATCGCTGACGCCTCCGCCCTCATCGACGAGAAGGGTAACGTTAACGCCGCCGCTTACAAGGGCGTCGACGCCGACAAGGCCGCCGCTTACGCCGCTTTCGCCAACAGCATGGCTTGCCCCGACTTCGCTTATATGACCAAGTCTGAGAAGAAGGAATTCGATCAGAACTACTCCGATATCCTCCCCGAGGGTTGGAAGAATATGTCCGACGCCGAGAAGACCGCCTGGATGCAGCAGAACATCTACGCTCCCGTAGAGGCTGCCAAGGCTGCCAAGGCTCAGGCCATCGCCGGCATCGACACCGCCAACGCTTCCGTTGATTACGCAGAGTCCGAGGCCGACCGCGTTGTAGCCCTCGCCCAGAAGAACCTCGAGGCTGCCCAGCAGAAGGTTGACGCCAACGGCAACGTAAGCGCTTCCGCTTACAATTGCTCCGACGCCCAGCGTTTTGCCGACATCGCCAACAGCGAGGCTTGCCCTGACTTCACTGCCATGAGCAGGAAGGAGAAGAGGGCTTGGGACAAGGCTCACAAGGACATCCTCCCCGCCAACTGGAAGAAGCTCACCGACGAGCAGAAGAACGAGTGGGTGAAGAGCAATATCTATGCTCCCGCCGAGAACGCCAAGGCTCAGCTCGCTGGTGCCCAGAAGGATCTCGAGATTGCCAAGGCCAACAAGGCCAAAGCCGACGCTCTGAAGAAGGGTGTTGCTCCCGCAGTCGCCACCAAGTTCGACAAGGCTGACAACGCCGGCTACTTCAACACAGGTAAAGCCAAATTCACCGGCAAGCAGATGAAGAACTGGAAGAAGTCCGTTTCCGAACTCGACAAGGCTGCCGACTACACCGTAACAGGCTACTCCGATCCCAAGACCGGTTCTGTAGAGCGTAACGCCCAGCTGCGTCGCATGCGCTGCGCATACGTGAAGAACCTCATGAAGAAGGAAGGCTTCACCGGTAACATCACCGCCGTTCCCGCTCCCGAAGGCGACCTCTACGTAGGTGCCGGCGAGCCCGACTGGAAGAACAAATCTGCCGTTATCCGCTAATTTGTATTCCAATGGATAATGAAGTCCGCCCATCGTGGCGGACTTCATTTTTTTTGCTATATTTGTGCGCTATAAAAATTGGATTATGAGAAAGAAACCTATAGTTGCGCTGATATACGATTTTGACGGCACACTTTCGCCGGGAAACATGCAGGAATACGGCTTCATACAGGCCGTTGGGAAAGACAGCAGCACGTTCTGGCGCCAGAGCGACGACATCGCCAAAGGACAGGACGCCAGCAACATCCTGGCGTATATGAAGCTGATGTTCGACGAGGCCCGCCGCAGCGGCATCAGCATGACCCGCGACGATTTCCATCGCTTCGGCTCGCAGATAGAACTCTTCCCGGGCGTCAAGCATTGGTTCTCGCTGGTGAATGAGTACGGCCGCAGCAGGGGAGTTGTCGTGGAGCATTACATAAACTCTTCGGGACTTACGGAGATTATCGAAGGTTCGCCCATTGCGGGGGAGTTTTGCAAGATTTTCGCCAGTTCTTTCCTTTTCGATGAGAACGGACAGGCCGAATGGCCGGGAGTGGCGGTGGACTATACGAACAAGACTCAGTTCCTTTTCAAGATAGCAAAGGGCATCCTCAGCGTGCGCGACAGCAAACAGGTGAACGAGAGCATTGCCGAGGACAAAAAGAGAATCCCCTGGACCAATATGATTTATTTCGGCGACGGTGACACCGACGTTCCGTGCATGAAAGCCGTCAAATTGTGGGGCGGCAATGCCATAGCAGTGTACAATCCCGAAATTCCCGCCAAGGTGGAGACGGCAAAGCGTCTTCTTGCGCAGAACAGGGTGAACTTCATCGCTCCCACTGACTACACCGTGGAAGGCCGCGCCTTCAAGATAGTAAGGGCGCTTATAGACAAAATAAAAGCGGACGACATCGTCCGCTCTCTGGGTAGGTAAGACGCAGAATCCTTACTGCAAGTCCTCGAAATTCACGTCGGAGGCAGTGTGGACGGTCTCCTGGACGTCACAGTGGCTCTTGATGTAGTTTATGACTTCCGTGAGGCCTTCGTTGAACTTTTCGAAATCTTCCTTGTACAGGAATATCTTGTGTTTGTCGTAGGCGAATGAACCGTCGCCTTCCACGCGACGCTTGCTTTCGGTGATTGTCAGATAATAGTCGTTGCCCTTTGTGGCTTTGACATCAAAGAAATAAGTCCTCTTTCCGGCCCTGACAGGCTTGGAAAACACGTCTTCACTGGAGCGCTCCCTTGCGGAGGCATCGTAATCATCACGATACATAATAATATATGTTATAAGAATATTCGCAAATGTAGGAATTTTTCTAAAAATTGGATGTATATTTGCTTAAAATTTGTTGAAAATAATGCTTAACAGGAGAATTCTCAGGATAAAAGCGTTCAAGGAGCTCTTTGCCATAGAAATGTTGCCGGACAAAAGTCTTGCAAAAGCGAGACAGGAACTGGACGTCGCGAACGAATCCACGCGCGACCTGTACCTCTTCATGATGGCTTTCATACCGGCACTCACGGCAACGGCCCTCGCGAGGCAGGAGCAGGCAAAACTGAAGGTGAACAAGACAAAGGAGGACCTGAGCCCCAATCTGAAGTTCATCGAAAACTCCCTGTCACAGATTCTCCTGGACGATCCTGATTTTGGTAAATTGTTGAAAAAGAAGTCCTTGAGCTGGGACCAGTACGACATTATCCTCAAAAAGACATATTCTTCCATCCTGCAGAAGCAGTACTTCAACGATTATATGAATTCGCAGGAGCGTTCCCTGCTGGAGGACTGCCGTCTCTTCATCAGAATTTTCGAGGAGGAACTTTTCGGCCGCGAGGACCTGGAGAGCATGCTGGAGGACATGAGCATATGGTGGAACGACGACCTCGCGTACAGCCTCACCTGGTGCTGCCGCTCGCTGGAGGACATTTCGGTGACCCGCCGCTGGAGCCTGCCACCCCTTTTTCTGTCGGACAAGGACAAGAGCAAGGATGACGACCGCGCTTTCGTGCACAAACTTCTTGAAACGGCCTATGTCAACTATGACAAATTCACGCAGGCGGTTTCCAAGGCCGTACCCAACTGGGACAGCGACCGCATCGTGGGAACGGATCTTGCGCTCATAGTCACCGCCCTTGCGGAAATCGTCGCCTTCCCTTCCATCCCCGTGAACGTCAGCATCAACGAATACGTGGAAATTTCAAAATACTACGGAACTGCAAAGAGCAGCACCTTCGTGAACGGCATATTGGACACACTTTCAAAACAAGTTGAATTTAAAAAACAATAAAAGATGATTCTCACTATTTTAGATGCGGCTCCCGCCGCCGCCCAGACCGCTTCAGGATGGTCTACCTGGCTGATGCTTATCCTTATTTTCGTCGTGATGTGGTTCTTCATGATCCGTCCGCAGCGCAAGCAGCAGAAAGAACTTCAGAAGTTCCGTGACGGCCTCAAAAAGGGCGACAAGGTGGTGACAGCAGGCGGCATCTTCGGAACAGTGGTTGAAATAAAGGACAGCACACTTCTGCTGGAGGTGGACAAGGACGTCAAGATCCGCGTCTCCAAGGCTTCCGTTTCCAAGGATTATTCGGAGCAGTAGCAGCTGCACCAGCCTGGAATGGGCCGCTACACCAAAAAACTCTTCGAGGGCAGGGACTGGGTGGTATTCCTGGTCTCTGTCCTGCTGGCCTTTTCCGTGTGGCTGATACACAACCTTTCCCTCACATACTCCAATTTCGCCCAGTTGAGCATCATTGCCGGATGCGAGCTGGACGGCCACGCCCCGGTGGCGGCGGAGCCTGTGGAAATAGCGGCCCGTTGCGACCTCAGCGGCTACTCCCTGATGATGCTGGATATCATCAAACACCGCAAACCCCTGTCTGTGGAGGTGTCAAAAGAGGATATGCACCACTATCAGGGCGATTTCTTCTATATGACATCTTCGGATCTCACAAAGTATTACCACGACTTTTTCGGCGAGAAGACAAGGCTGGAGTATTTTGTCAGCGATACGGTCTTTTTCCGTTTTCCTTCAGTCAGCTATAAGAAGGTGCCGGTGAGCCCGCTGCTTAACATTTCCTATAAGTCGCAGTATATGCCCACGGCATCGCTGCGCCTAATGCCGGATTCCGTGCTCGTATATGGCGAGACTTCTCTGTTGGAGTCGGTGGAATCCGTGGATACGGACGTCATCAGAATCGCATCCGCCAGCAGCGACGTGTACGGCGAGGTGGCGTTGCGGGAAGTGTCCGGTCTTCGCCTGTCCGAAAAGAACGTTTCCTATCTGCAGCCGGTGCGCCGGTATGTCCAGACCAAAGTTACGCTTCCCGTGGGAGTGAAAAACCTCCCCAGGGACTGCGAGATGATGGTGGTGCCTTCCACGGTCACCCTTACGATATGCTCTGTGTTCCCGGGCTCGGCGAAGCTTTCCGACGCTTCAGTGGACATAGACTACGAAGATTTCGAGAAGAGCCGTCGGGGAGGATGCAAGGGATACGTCTCGTCCCTGCCTGCCGGAGTCATATCCTGTGAAATGTCCCCCAAGGTGTTCAAGTGCTATAAGAAGACTGCGCGATGACAGCCCGAAAGACAATTGTTGTGACGGGTCTGCTGGGAAGCGGAAAGTCTGCCCTCAGCCGTCTGTTGGAGAAGAAGGGGATTCCGGTGTACGACTGCGATTCCCGCGTGAAGGCGCTGTATGCAGTGCATCCCGAAATAGCCTCACTGCTTTGTCCGGACATCTTCTCCGATCCGCAGCGCTTGCTCTCTCTGGAAAACGCCCTCTATCCTGTGCTGACAGCTGATTTCGAACGCTGGGCGCATGACAGTGGAATGCAATTTGTAGCGATGGAGAGCGCCATTTTGCTGCAGAAGCCATATTTTGAAGATTTCGGTGATTATGTGCTGCTCCTGGACGCTCCCCTCGAAATGAGGCTTGAGCGTGCCCGCAGAAGAGGCGGCATAAGCGAAGAGTCCCTGCGGCAGAGAATGCTGCTGCAGACGGACCAGAAGACAAATCCGAGGGTGAGCCGCGTGATAGACAATTCCGCCACCCTCGAACATATGGAAAAACAATTGGATGAATTTTTAAAAGATATCGATTATGTCAAACGAGAAAACTGACCTTTCCAAAATCCTTTCAGTGGCCGGCGCCAGCGGCCTGTACCTTTTTGTGGCCCAGTCGCGCAGCGGCGTGATTGCTCAGAATCTTTCTACAGGCGCCCGTACCAATTTCCCCGCCAACGGCAAGATTACCACGCTGGAGGACATTGCCATATATGCAGACGAGGGTGAAGTGAAGCTTCGCGAGGTGTTCACAAAGATGAACTCCGTACTGGGCGATGCCGACGCTCCCGATGCAAAGGGCGACGAAGCACCCGTCCGCGACCTCTTCGAGAAGGCTCTTCCCACATACGACCGTGACCGCTTCTACATTTCCCATATGAAAAAGGTCGTCACCTGGTACAACATCCTGAAAAAGAATGCTTCCCTCGACTTTGTGAACCCCGACGAAGAAGAGGAGCAGGAGAAGTAATGAAAACCCTAATTGTCAGAACGCTGGGATGCAGCAAAAACACCGTGGATTCGGAGCATATTGCCGCCGCGGCATCCTCCTGCTATGTCGTCCTTCCGGATTCACAGGAACGCTTGCAGCGCTCTGACGTATTCCTGCTGAACACCTGCAGCTTCATTGCGGATGCCAAGCAGGAATCCATAGACGCCATAATGGAGGCCATTGACCTCAAGCGGCAGGGCGTGTATGGCAAGGTGGTGGTGTTCGGCTGTCTGGCACAGAGATATTCTTCCCAGATGCCTTCCCTCATACCTGAAGTGGATGCCTGGTTCGGCGCCCGCGACTTTTCGCCGCTGCTGGAATATCTGGGAGTGGAGAAGACCCTGGACGAGAAAGACCGCCTTCTGAGCACTCCGTCCCATTATGCGTATCTGAAAATATCCGAAGGCTGCGACCGCAGATGTTCCTATTGCGCCATTCCCTTCATCCGCGGACGCCATCGTTCCACTCCTGTGGAAGATCTGGTGGAGGAAGCCCGCTGTCTGGCGGCCAAGGGTGTCAAGGAACTGATAGTGATTGCCCAGGACACCACCTATTATGGTCTGGACCTGTATGGGAAACGGGATCTTGCAAGGCTCCTGCACGCACTCAGCGAGGTGGAAGGCATACAATGGATAAGATTGCACTACTCCTATCCGGAGGACTTCCCGCAGGACGTTTTGGACGAGATGGCATCCAATCCCAAGATCTGCAAATACATAGACATCCCCTTGCAGCACGTTTCAGATGCGGTGCTTTCCAATATGCACAGGGGCGTTGACGGGCAGCGGACCAGGGAACTGGTGCGTGCGATGCGTGAAAAGGTGCCCGGCGTCGTGCTGCGCACCACAATGATAGTGGGTCACCCCGGAGAAGACGTGAAGGCTTTCCGTGAACTTATGGATTTCGTGCGCGAAACCCGTTTCGACCGCCTTGGAGCATTCACTTTCAGCCGTGAGGAGGGGACCTTCGCCGCCACCCACCTTCGGGACAGCGTGGCCAGAAAGACCAAGGAGGGACGCCTGGAAAGGCTGATGAACCTCCAGAAGGATATCTCCCGCGAGATAAACGAGTCCTATGTGGGACGGTTGGAGAGGGTGATTGTGGATTCGTTGGAGAACGGAGTGCTGATATGCAGGACATCCTGCCAGTCTCCGGACGTGGACGGAGAGGTGTTCGTCAAGCCTCTGCCGACGCTTCAGAATCCTGCCGCGCTAGTCGGCAGCTTTATAGACGTGAGAATTGTGGATGTGGATGATTACGACCTTTATGCCCAAATGATATGAATATGAAAACGTCTGCGTTTGTATCTTTTCTCTGCGCCGCGGCGCTCAGCTGTGTCCTCTCTTCCTGCGGGCCTTCGCAGTATGTGCTCAGTCTGCAGAAAATGAACCCCTCTGCCTCGGGTCTGTCGCTGTCGGGCAAAAGCATGTCCGTGTTCTTTGCAAAGATCAATCAAGTAGACAGCGCCCTGTTCTCGGACCTTGCCCTGTCCTTTGCGGACAAGATGAGTGGAGAGTACCGCTGCGACTCCGTGCCCGTATTTTGCGTAGAGGCCCCCGGGGATGTCGATGTGGTCAAACGCGAGACCATGATCGACTACTTGAATCTGGCACAGAGCGATGTCGTTTTCCTCTTCCAGCCCGGATTCGAAACAGGAGATCCGAAGGAATACAGCTATAATTTCTATGCATTCGACAGTATGGACAGCCAGGACAAGGTCCTGATAATCCGCTCTCTGACTGCAGGAAAGGATAATTCGTCGTCGTCTTCTTATAACACTATCGTGGACACTTTCAGCCCCAGATGGATTACGGGCAATTATGTCCTTTTCTCCTTTGGAGACGAAAAGTGGGACAGTGCCCTGAAGGATGCCTGGGGAGGAAACTGGACCAATGCCATCAAGAAATGGACCGATATTCTGTCTGGCTGCAAGGCTATGACAAAGCGCTCCTGTGCGGAGTTTAACATAGCCGTCGGATGCTATCTGCTGGGAGAAAAGTCCCTTGCCGAAAAGTGGCTGGAGCGGGCACGGCAGGACGGCCTTACAAAACTGGAGATGACACCGGAATGGCCCTGACCCAAAAGGCACTTTCGGATAAATCTAATCACTGCCTGTTTGCCAGCGCTGTCTTTTCCAGATCGAGGGCTTCGGCAAGTATTGACACGGGGTTCTTTACACTGTATCCCGTACTCATCTCTATCTGCCATTTGCAGGTCTCGCACTCGCAGGCCACAAAGTCCGGCTTGAAGGAGTCGATTGCGGCGAAGAGTTCCGCTCCCACTTTCTGGCTGACAGGATAGTTTTCTTTCTTGAAACCGTAGGTGCCGGCCATTCCGCAGCACAACTCGTCCAGCTCAACAAGCTCGGCGCCGGGAATCATCTTGAGAAGCTCCGCGGTGAAGATTCCCCAACCCATACGCCTCTGGTGGCAAGGGCAGTGGTAGGCAATGCGTGCCTTCCAGCCTTCTTTCCACACAAGTTTCACGCTGCCTTCGTCCACGGCTTTCCAGATGAATTTCTCCGCTATGCTGATACTGTCGCGAACGGCGCTGTTGTCCACCTTCAGCAGTTCCGGATATTCGTCCCTGAGTGTCATCGTGCAGGAGGAGGAGACAGTGACTACAGCTCTGCCTTCATCGACGGCCTTTTTCATCAATTCCACGTTGTGGCGCGCATCGACTGCGGCCTGGGAGCTCATGCCGTTCACTATCTTGGCAACGCCGCAGCAGCGTTCGTCCTCCAGGAGCTGTACGCCGTAGCCCAGGGCGTTCATCACCGCCACGAAGTCCGCTCCCAGCTGCGGATAATTGTAGTTCGCGTAGCAGCCGTGGAAGTATGAAATCTGCTTCTTGAAGGAGTCTTGTGATGCCTGAGCATTCTTCTTGAACCATTTCTCGAAGGTCTGGGGTGCATATTTTGGCATTGTCCTCTGCGGGGCTGTGCCTATCGTGGCGCCCAGGAAATCCTTGGCTATCTTAAGGGACAGGCCCCAGTTCACGACCGGTGCGAAGGATGACGCCAGCGGACCCATGAAGTCCGTGGAGGCCAGCATCCTGTCGCGAAGCTTGGGCCTCATGGCTCCGTATTTGATTTTCGCCTCCTGAATCATGTCCGCGATGTGCACGCCGCTGGGGCAGGCAATCTCGCAGCGTTTGCAGTTCATGCAGTATTTAAGGGCGTCGTCGAAGAACAGGCCGTTCTTCAGACGGTAGCGTTCGCCGTCGGGGCCGCTCTGCTTGGGCCCGGCATATCTTGGATTGTTCGCCATCACCGGGCAAACCTTCGTACAAATCGAGCATTTCTGGCAAGCTTCCAGATTGTTCGCGCTGATGTTTTTTTCCTGCATGGCTATCGGGCTTTTATCTCCCCTATGGGGAAGAGGTTCGTTATTTCCTGTCCTTTGACAATGGCGCAGCCCTCTTTCGACGTTGCGACGCCGAATTCCATGAAGGGCTGGCTGTCGGAGAATTTCTCTCCGAACCATTTGCCGGGGTCCTGCTCATATACGGTGTCCAGGCCGAAAATGGGCTCGTACACCTTTTCCATGTCCGCTACAAGTCCGCCTGCGAAGAATTTGCCCGTGGCAAGGTAGAACACTTCCGCCTGCAGGCCGACTTCTCCAAGGTTCTTCGTGAAAACTTCTTTCACACGCCCGCCGGCGAGTGTGTAGCCGCACACTTCGTCTCCCATCAGCAGCCGTCCTCCGGCAGCCATGAAAGCATTGTCGTCAAGTCCGTACAGGGAGCGACCCTTACTGATTACGACACATTTTTTCCCCTCTTTCTGCAGGGAGGTGGCCATCTGCATCCCGCAGTGTCCTCCGCCTATCACTACAACGTCGAATTTCATAATTCTATGCCCTCCTTGTAAACTTTCTGCATAAGTTCCATTTCACGCAGGGTGTCGCCCCAGCCTACGGGACGCATTCCCTTCCAGCGTTCGTCCAGATATTCCTCCATAAGGGAAGCGGCGAGACCGGGATCTCCCAGAGCCTTCGCCAGCGCTGATGCAGCCTTGCGCATGCAGTATGTTCCCTGGCAGGTGCCCATTCCCACGCGTGTGCGGCGTCGTAGGTCCTTGAGGGTCCTCACGCCAAGATTGTCCACGGCGTATTTGATCTCTCCGTAGCTGACGTGCTCGCATTCGCACACCATCTCGCGGTTTTCTTCGCTGCTCCAGTCTATCTGCGCCGTCATGTCGCCCTGCCTTCCTGCCGCGGCCTTCTGGCACATCGACGGGGTGCTCCACATCTTTTTGCTGACGGCTTCGCCGTCTCCCTGCGAGCTGCCTGCAAGGGGAGTGGTGTGGGTGGTGCAGGGAACACTCACGCCCAGAAGGCGGCATACGGCGTCCGTTGCCTGTTCCGCCATCAGACGGTATGTCATGAGTTTGCCTCCCGTGATGCTGACAAAGCCTTTCAGGGAGTCTCTCTGCTGGTGGTCCAGACACACTATGCCACGGCTGATGCTACGGCCGGTGGGATCGTCGTCGGAGGCAACCAGGGGGCGTACGCCGGCGTATGCACGGAGAATCCTCGTGGAGGCCAGGCTGGGGCACAGGGCGCAGCCTTCCCGCAGGAGCAGTTCCACTTCCTGCCTGGTGACCTGCATGTTGTCGCACTCCTCGAAGGGCACCTTTGTACTGGTGGTGCCGATCACCGTGACAGCATCGCCGGGCACCAGAATATCGCCGTCGGCGCTCTTGCGGCAGCGGTTTATCACCACGTTGTTCACCCTGTGGCCGAACACCAGCAGGGCTCCCTTGGCAGGATACATGTTTATTGTAACGCCTGCCTTCGCGGCCACCATATGGCCCCAGATTCCCGCGGCGTTCACCGTGACGGCCGCGCGGTATTCCTTCTTCTGTCCCGTCCGCTTGTCCAGAACCTTTACGCCAAGAATCGTGTCGCCCTCGCGGACAAAGTCCAGAAATTCGGTGTACAGAAGGACGTCGGCTCCGTGCCTTATTGCGTCCAGCATATTGGCGCTGCACAGCCTGAAGGGGTCCACCGAGCCGTCGGGAACAACTACGGCACCGATAAGCGACGGGTTCACGGACGGCTCCATTTTCAGGGCCTCCTGCGGGGAAATGGCCTTCACGTCTATTCCGGCCTTGAGGTTGGCCTGGATGAACTGCTGCTGGTAGTCCAGACCGAAGCCGCATTCGGCATCCTCCGGGAGGGTGATGAAAAGGCCTTTCGTGTCTTCCACGCAGTCCGCGGCGATGCGGCGCAGGATCTTGTTCTCGCGGATGCACTCTTCGGCCGATTCGCTGTCCTTTACGGCATAGCGCGAGCCGCTGTGCAAAAGTCCGTGGTTGCGTCCGGATGCGCCTGTGGCGATGTCGGAGCGCTCTACCAGAAGCGTGCGGAGCCCTCTCAGCGCGCAGTCCCGCGCAGTGCCGACTCCGGTGATGCCGCCTCCGATGATGATTACGTCGTATTCTTTTTCTGCCATATTTTGTTGTTGTGGTGTTGCCGTTATAGCGTGGGTACAAAGGATGGAATGTGCAGAATCTGTGTCTTGAACAGATTGCCCTTGTGCATGCGGTCTATTTTCTCCTTTATCGCAGCGTCGTCGCACACTCCTTCGCGGATGTAGCGGTCCAGAGTGTCGTAGGTGAAGCCGAACTTCACCTCGTCCGGGCTGGAACAGGGCAGGCCGTCGTCGGGAATTTTGTCCACCCATTTTGCGGGAAGACCCAGGGCGTGGCCTATTCCGCGCACTTCACGCACGCATAGTTTTCCGAGCGGGGAGAAAGAGCCGGCCGCGTCTCCGAAAAGGGTGGCGTAGCCGATGTAGTCTTCGCTGAGGTTGCAGGTATTGGCCACCATCGAGCCGGTGGACTGCGCCACGGCGTACAGGACACTCATCCTGATGCGCGGAGGGATGTTCTGCCTGGTCTGGGCGGAGAATCCTTCGGAGCCCAGCAGCGCTCCCAGCGCGGCGAATTCGCTCTCTATGCGGCCGATGGGGATGCACAGGTATCTGATTCCCAGATATTCGCATATCTTGTCCGCTTCGTTCAGGCTCTGCCCGTCGGCGGGCATCGCCACTCCGATCACCCGGTCTTTGCCCAGGGCTTCGGCGCACAGGGCCGCTGCGATGGTGGAGTCCTTGCCTCCGCTCATTCCCAGCACAGCGCTGCACTGTGGGCCGTTGGCGGCGAACCAGTCGCGTATCCAGGCTATGCAATCGTCCTTGAGAGCGTTGTAATCCATATTGTTATTATTTCTTCAATCCTGAATTCTTGATGAGGTATTCGGCAATCTGGACGGCGTTCAGCGCGGCGCCTTTCTTTATCTGGTCGCCGGACAGCCACAGGGTGATGCCGTTCTCGTTGCTGATGTCCTTGCGCACTCGTCCTACATATATGTCGTCCTTGCCCGCCGTGAAAAGAGGCATAGGGTAGGTCTTGGTGGCGGGATCGTCCTGCAATGTGACGCCGGGGGCGGCGGCAAGGGCTGCCTGCACGTCCTTCACGTCCAGAGGCTTCTCGGTCTCGATCCACACGGCCTCGCTGTGGGAGCGCAACGCGGAAATGCGCACGCACATCGCGGAGCAGCGAACGTCCGAGTGCAGAATCTTGCGCGTCTCGTTGAACATCTTCATCTCCTCCTTTGTGTAGCCGTTGTCGGTGAAGACATCGATCTGGGGAATCACGTTGTAGGCAAGCTGGTAGGCGAATTTGTTCACGGTTTCGCAGCGGCCGGTCTCCACGATTTCGCGGTACTGCTGCTCCAGCTCGGCCATTGCCTGGGCGCCGGCGCCCGATGCGGACTGGTAGGAGGAAACGTGAATCGTGCGGATATGTGAAAGTTTCTCGATGGGCTGCAGGACAACCACCATCATTATTGTGGTGCAGTTGGGGTTGGCGATTATGCCGCGGGGGCGCACGAGGGCATCGGCGGCGTTGCACTCCGGCACGACGAGGGGAACGTCTTCATCCATACGGAAGGCGCTGGAGTTGTCTATCATCACGGTGCCCCATTTGGTGATCGTCTGTGCGAATTCACGGGAGGTTCCGGCTCCGGCGGAGGTGAAGGCTATGTCAATGTCCTTGAAGTCATCGTTGTGCTGCAGGAGCTTTACTTCTATCTCCTTGCCGCGGAAGTTGTATTTGCGGCCTGCGCTTCGAGGCGAACCGAAGAGCACGAGCTGGTCGCAGGGGAAATTTCTTTCTTCCAGTACCCTTAGGAATTCCTGGCCGACGGCGCCGCTGGCGCCTACAATTGCTACTTTCATAATGCGTTATCTGTTAAGTGTTTCTTGAAATCTTCGTAATTTTTTGACAGCGGTACGCTGCGTTTTTCTCCTTTGGTGAAGGCCTCCAGTTTGGCGGGGATTTCGACCTCTGCGCCGGTAATCCTTTCCACGCTGTCCTTGAACTTGGCGGGATGCGCCGTCTCGCAGAACACTGCCGTCTCGCCATCCTTCAGACCGTCCTTCACGGCCCTGTATGCGCAGGCGCCGTGGGGGTCCAGCAGATAGGAGTTCTGCGCCAGACATTCGCGAATGGTGCGCTCTATTGTGGGATCGTCCACCACGCGGCCGCTTATCAGCGAACGGATGCGGTCGTGGTCGTGGCCATAGAGGTCCAGTATGCGGGCGAAATTGCTGGGGTCTCCCACGTCCATCGCATTCGCAAGTGTCTGAATGCTGGGCCTGGGGGTGTAGACGCCGCTCTGCAAGTATTCGTAGAACACGCTGTTGGAGTTGTTGGCGGCTATGAAACGTTTTATGGGAAGGCCCATCCTGTGCGCGAACAGGGCGCTGCAGATGTTGCCGAAGTTGCCGCTGGGGACGCACATCACAAGATTGTCCGCAAGGCCTTTTTTCTGCATCTGCGCCCAGGCCCAGAAATAGTAGAACGACTGGGGCAGGAAACGTGCCACATTGATGCTGTTTGCTGATGTGAGCCTTTTGAGGGAACACAGCTGCGTGTCCATGAAGGCGTTCTTCACCAGGGCCTGACAGTCGTCGAAGGTGCCGTCTATTTCCAGCGCAGTTATGTTTTTGCCGAGGGTCGTGAACTGGCACTCCTGTATCGCGGACACCTTTCCTTTGGGGTACAGGACGAACACCTTGATTCCGTCCACGCCCAGAAAACCGTTGGCGACGGCGCTGCCCGTGTCTCCGGACGTAGCCACAAGGACGTTGAGGCCTTCGCCCCTTAGGCTGCGGCGGTTGAAATATTGCAGCAGTCTTGCCATGAACCTCGCGCCCACGTCCTTGAAGGCCAGCGTGGGTCCGTGGAACAGTTCCAGGGCCCAGATGCCCTCCTCCACCTTCACCACGGGGCAGTCGAAGGACAGGGTCTCGCTGACAATGGCGTGCAGGTCCTCCTGCGGAACATCCTGTCCGAAGAAGGCGTCGGCAACCCTGCAGGCGACTTCCTGAAATGTCATATGGGGAGCGTCCCGGAAGAAATCGTCGTCCAGGCGCTCTATGCTGCACGGCATATACAGGCCGCGGTCTTCACAAAGACCCTTCACCACGGCTTTCTCGAGGGTGGCGAGCGGCGCTTTTCCGTTTGTGCTGTAGTAGTTCATATGGCCTCAGGCAATAAGTTTCGCGCCCTTGTTGGACACCTTCACCACATATGTCTGCGAGCCGATTCCAAGCGACTCGAAATGCTTCTGGAGAATTGCTCCTGCCTTTTGGGCTGTTTCGTGCCTGTCAGCGAGGGCGAACACCGAAGGGCCGGAGCCGGAAATGTTCATCGCCATCGCGCCGCACTGCAGCACTTTTTCGCGCATGGCGTCGAAGCCGGGGATGAACTGCTTGCGGTAGGGCTCCGCCACGTAATCCTTCATGGAGCGGCCTATCAGGCCGATGTTGCCGGAGTACAGGCCGGAGACGAGACCGCCGACGTTGCCCCACTGACGCACGGCGTCGTGCATCGGCACGGCCTTGGGCATTATCTCGCGGGCCTGCTTTGTGGTGACCACGATGTCGGGATGCGTGACGGCGCAGTAGAAGTTGCCGGGAACGGGGAGCTTGATGATGTCCAGAGGGTCGTAGCCGCGAAGCAGGATTATGCCTCCCATTACGGCGGGGGCCGCATTGTCCGCGTGGTATCCGCCGCTGGCGAGGTTCTCGCCCTCCATCGCGCAGATCACCACCTCCTCTTCGCTCAGCGGGCAGCCGAACAGCTCGTTCAGGCCGTATGCGGCCGCCGCGGAAGAAGCGGCGCTGCTGCCTATGCCGGAGCCGGGATAGATTTTCTGCTCTATGGTGATGTCCACCTGCGCGCGGTTGCCGGTCATTTCCATGAACTTGCGCACGACGGGGGTGACCACGTTCTTTTCTATCTCCTGCGGCAGCGGAACGGGCGTGTTGTTGCGAACGTTCAGCCCGTCACCTTCGCTGACGCAGATCTCCAGGATGTCTCCCACCTCGTCCAGCGCCAGTCCCATTATGTCGAACCCGCATCCCAGGTTGGCTACGGATGCCGGGGCGAAAACTCGTACTTTTTTCATCTTATGTTAACTATGCTCATTATGTCGGCGAATATGCCGGCTGCTGTCACCGGTGCGCCTGCACCGTATCCCTGGATGAGCAGGGGGTGGTTGTGGTAGCGCTCCGTGGTGATGAGCACTATGTTGTTGGAGCCGTCCAGCACGTAGAAGGGGTGCAGGTAGTCCACGGCCTGCAGGGAAACGCTGTATCTGCCTTCCTCCATTCTGGCCACGAACCTGTACCTTTCGCCTTTTGCCTCCAGAGCTTTGCGGCGCTCCTCCCATTCGGCGTCCACGCGGGGCAGCCTCTCCCAGAATTCATCTATGCTGCAGTCGAACAGGTAGTCCGGGGTGAAAAGGTCCGCCGTGATGTCTTCCATCGACACCTTGTAGCCGGCCTCGCGGGCCAGGATCACCAGTTTGCGAACTACGTCCTTGCCGCACAGGTCTATCCTGGGGTCGGGCTCGGTGAATCCTTCCTCCTTGGCCATGCGGACGGCCTTGCTGAAGGGGATTTCGGCGGAAAGAGTGTTGAATATGAAGTTGATGGTGCCGCTCAGGACGGCTTCTATCTTCTGGACGCGGTCGCCGCTGTTCACAAGGTCGTTGATGGTGCCGATGAGGGGCAGGCCCGCGCCTACGTTGGTCTCGAAGAGGAACTTGACGCCCTTGTTGCGGGCGATCTTCTTGAGATTGACATAGTTGTCATAGTCGCCGGAAGCGGCTATCTTGTTGGCGGCTACAACAGAGATGCCGTGCTCCAGCAGGTCTTTGTAGATTGTCACCACGTCGGCACTGGCGGTGCAGTCCACAAACACGCAGTTGAAGGCGTCCATGGCCTTTATCTCTTCTTTCAGGGTGTCGGGGGTGACGGGAATGCCGTCGCTTTCCAGACGCTCCATGAACGTGGCGGGGTCTATGCCGTCGCGGTCGAAAACGGCCTTTGTGCTGCGCGACACGCCCACGATGTTCAGCTTGAGGTTGCGCTCCCTGAGCAGTTTTTCCTGCTGGAGGGAAATCTGTTTCATCAGTTCTCCTCCAACCGTGCCCACGCCGCAGATGACGAGGTTCAGCTCGTTGCGCTCGGACAGGAAGAAGCTGTCGTGGATGAGGTTCATGGACCTGCGCAGGTCTTTCTTCTCCACCACGAAGGAGATGTTGGTCTCGTCCGTGCCCTGGGCGAAGGCCATCACGCTGATGCCGCCCCTTCCGAGGGTGCTGAACAGACGGCCTGCTATACCGGCGTTGCGGCGCATCCTTTCGCCCACGATGGCTATCGTGGCGAGGTCCGGGATTATCTGCACGGGGTTGATGGAACCGAGCTTGATTTCACGGGCGAATTCGCGGCTGACGGCCTTCTGCGCCTTTTCCGCGTCCTGCGTCCTGACGCCTATGGAGATGCCCGTTTCGGAAGAGGACTGGCACACGAGGAAGGCGCTGATGTCACTCTGGGCAAGGCAGCCGAAGATGCGCGCGTCCACACCTATGATTCCCACCATCGAGTTGCCCGAAAGGGTGATGAGGGACGTGTCGTTGATGGAGGATATGCCGGTGACGACCCTGTCGGAGGCTGCGCAGTTTTCCTTTATTATGGTGCCGGGGGCGGAGGCGTTGAAGGTGTTCTTCACCCAGATGGGGATGCCTGCCGCGCGTACCGGGTACAGCGTGGGAGGGTATATTACCTTGGCGCCGAAGTTGCACAGCTCCATCGCGTCGCGGAAGCTCAGTTCCTTTATTACGGAGGCGGACTTTATTATCCTGGGGTCGGCTGTCATGAAGCCGTCCACGTCGGTCCAGATTTCAAGGCTGGTGGCGCCCAGACCGGAGGCGACGATGCTGGCGGTGTAGTCCGAGCCGCCGCGTCCGAGAGTGGTGATGCGGCCGCTGCGCGCGTCGGAGCCGATGAAGCCGGGCATTATGGCGCAGTGCCAGCCTCCCTTGCCGAAGTCCTTGTAGGCGTCCCTGAGCAGGGCGTTCGTGCGGGCGAAGTCGGGGACTCCCTTGCCGGATACGTCGACTGTCTTGATTATATGTATGGAATTTATTCTGCGGGCGCCGTCGATGAGGGCGGTCACTATGTTGGAGGACATCCTCTCGCCGTAGCTGACGATTTCGTCCAGAGCACTGTCGGGCAGCATTTTCAGCATCTGCGCTCCGGCATACAGCTTGCCCAGACGCTCCAGCTGGGAGGAGATTTTCTCCATCAGGGGAAGCCTGCGGGGGTCGGTCTTGGGGAAGAGCTCGTCCACCACGTCGTAATGCCGTTTGCGCAGGGCGGCGAAGTCCGTCTTGTAGCTTTTGCCTTTTTCTGCCTTTTTACCTATTGAAATGAGCATGTCGGTGATTCCGCCTAGCGCGGAAACAACGACGATGACGTCTTCGTCGGCGCCCTCGACTATGGATTTGACGAGGCGCAGACTTTTGGCTGTACCGCCGCACGTGCCGCCGAATTTCAGAACTTTCATATGTCAAGTTGTTTTAAAGCCCCAAATTTACGAAATTTTATCCAAATCTATGAACTTTATTTGTTATATTTGTAGGATTTTTAAAAACGAACAAAACCATATACCCTATGAGCTATTCTGATTTTTTCAATCCGGAGATGGAGACTCTTTCCCGCACGGAGATAGAGGCCCTGCAGCTGGAAAGGCTTCGCAAGACGCTCAGGCACTGCTATGACGGCTCGGCGTTCTACCACCGCCGTCTGGACGAAGCCGGAATCCGCCCGGACGAAATCCGCAGCCTGGATGACCTTCGCCGCATACCCTTCACCACAAAGCAGGACCTGAGGGACAACTATCCGTTCGGTCTTGCCAGCGTTCCCCTTCGCGAATGCACCCGCCTGCATTCCTCCAGCGGCACCACCGGCAACCCCACGGTGATTCTGCACACCAGGAAGGACCTGGACGAATGGGCTTCCGCCGTTGCCCGCTGCCTGTGGATGGTGGGCTGTCGTCCGGAAGACGTGTTCCAGAACACCTCCGGCTACGGAATGTTCACCGGAGGCCTCGGCTTCCAGTACGGCGCGGAGAAACTGGGCATGCTGACAGTACCCGCCGCGGCCGGCAACACCCTGCGCCAGCTGAAGTTCTTCACCGATTTCCGCACCACGGTGGTTCACGCGATTCCCTCTTACGCCGCCCGTCTATACGAGGTGATGCAGGAAAAGGGGATAGATCCGAGGCGCGACCTTGACCTGCGCGTGCTGGCTATAGGCGCGGAGCCCCACAGCGAGGACACCCGCCGCAGGATAGAGGACATGCTGGGCGTAAAGGCATACAACTCGTTCGGAATGAGCGAGATGTGCGGCCCGGGCGTGGCCTTCGAATGCAAGGAGCAGAACGGCCTCCACATATGGGAGGACTATTATATAGTGGAAATTGTGGATCCGCAGACATTGGAGCCCGTCCCCGACGGAGAAGTGGGCGAAATGGTGCTCACCACCATCAACCGCGAGGCTATGCCTCTGCTGCGCTACCGTACGCGCGACCTGACGAGAATCCTGCCCGGCGACTGCCCCTGCGGACGAGCGCACAAGAGACTGGACCGCATGAAAGGCCGCAGCGATGACATGATAATCCTTAAGGGAGTGAACATCTTCCCCATACAGATAGAGACGATTCTGATGACCTTCCCCGAACTGGCTTCGGATTATCTCATCACCCTGGAGACCAGGGACAACAACGACGCGATGACAGTGGACGTGGAGCTCGGCAGCAAGGCTCCCATCGACGATTTCGCCGCCCTGCAGCGTCTGGAGAAGGAAATCACCCGCCAACTGCGCGACGAAATCCTCATCACTCCCAAGGTGCGTCTCGTGCAGAAGGGCTCCCTCGCGCGCAGCGAAGGCAAGGCCGTGAGGGTAAACGATTTGAGAAAACAATATTAAAAACAGGCAATATGACGGTAAAGCAAATTTCAGTGTTTCTGGAGAACAAGTCCGGAACGCTTATCACTGTACTTGACCTCCTGAAGAAGGAGAGCATCCAACTTGTGGCATCAACTGTTGCCGATACTGCCGAATACGGCATATTCCGCATGATATGCAGCGACCCCCAGCGGGCTTATGCCGCAATGAAGGCCGCAGGACTGGCTGTGTCCATCAGCGACGTTTTTGCCATCGACCTTGAAGACAGACCCGGCTGCGCCGCAGACGTAATCGGCGTTTTCGCCTCGCAGGGAGTGGGCATTTCATATCTGTACTCTTTCCTGTTCGCAGGCAAGGGCGTGCTTATCTTCAAGACGGACGACATAGCCCGCGGAGAGCAGATAATTAAGGAGAAGGGCTATACCTCGCAGCTTGTATGAAGATAAGCCTGGTCCAGCAGAATATATTATGGAGTAATCCGGCGGCCAACATAGCGCATCTGGAGGATATCCTGCCGGCAAAAAGCGGCAGCACGGATCTTATCCTTCTTCCCGAGATGTTCACCACCGGCTTCGCCACGTCAGCCGTCGGCATCGCCGAGGAGCAGCCCTACTCTTCGCTGGAATGGATGAAGCGCAAGGCCGCCTCTGTCGGCTGCGCCGTTGCCGGAAGCATCGCCACGCGTGAGGGCAACAATTACTACAACCGTTTCCATTTCGTGAAGCCCGACGGCAGCGTCTGTTCCTATGACAAGCATCACCTTTTCACCTACGGCGGCGAGCATATGCGCTATACCGCCGGCGAGGAGAGGGTGGTTGTGGAATTCAGGGGCGTGCGCTTCATGCTGGCCGTGTGCTATGATCTTCGCTTTCCGGTGTGGCTGCGAGGCAGAGGTGATTACGACGCTCTGCTTGTGGTGGCCTCCTGGCCTGCGGTGCGCCGCAAGGCGTGGGACGCCCTTCTTCGTGCCAGGGCAATCGAAAACCAGTGCTATGTGGTAGCGGTAAACCGGGTGGGGGAGGACCCCTCCAACGCCTACAACGGCGGCTCAGTGCTCATAGACCCGCACGGAGACGATGTTGTGGCGGCCTCCGACGGCATCGAAGAGATTGTTGAGGCTGAAATCGACATGAACGCTCTGCAATCGTTCAGAGGGCAGTTTCCTGTGCTGAACGACGCGGACCCTTATAAACTCTTTTAAATGAAAAAATTGCTTTTGGGTGACGAGGCTGTTGCGCTGTCCGCTTTGAACGCGGGCCTTTCCGGCGTGTATGCCTACCCCGGCACCCCTTCTACAGAAATAACCGAATTCATACAGAATTCGCCCCAGGGGCGGCAGGGGGAAGTTCACAGCCGCTGGTGCACCAACGAAAAAACCGCTATGGAGGCCGCGCTGGGAATGTCCTATGCCGGCAAGCG
>R03__coassemble_358_pt1 | contig 27369 bp, 19 predicted proteins | sample R03__metabat2_high_PE_058 | metagenome-assembled genome bin R03 | reverse complement strand
CCCGAAGACCGCAAGGAGTATCTCTCCCGCATGGTGTCGGAGTCATATCTTGTGAAAGGGGACAAGAAGAACGCGCGCAGGCTGTTCTCCCAGTCGGACAAGGACTCTTCCGCGCGCGGTGACCTCTTCTACGCAGGCAGCCTGATGTTCGCCACCGGCGACTGGAAGGCCGCCGTGGAGAATTATGCCAGAATGGAGGACAAGACCGACTCCCTGGGCCAGATCGCCTGGTACCAGAGCGCACTTTCGCAGATACAGCTGAAGAACAAGGTTGCAGCTCTGGATGCATTCAAGAAGGCCGCTTTCCTGCCTTTCGACGCAAAGATGACGGAGGATGCGTATTTCAATTACGCGAAGCTTTCCTTCGACCTGAACGGTGACACTTCCGTGTTTTCGGATTACTTGAACAAATTCGCGGACAAGGTCAGGGGAGAGAAGATTTATTCCTATATGGCCCTTGCCTGTCTGTCGGACAGGAAGTACCAGGCCGCAATCGACTATTACGACAAAATCGACTCTTTGTCCGGTAAGGAAAAGAGCAACTACATCAAAGCAAATTACCTGCGTGGGGCGGAGCTGCTGTCTTCCGGCGCATATCGAGGCTCCATCCAGTGCTTCCAGGCAGTCACGTATTATCTTCCCGCAGAGGATGCGATTTGCCAGCTGGCGCGCTTGAGTCTGGGAGAGGCCCACTACCGCAACCGTCAGTGGCAGGAAGCCGCTGCGCAATACACGGCCCTGTACAACATATCTGCCTTCGAAGGGCAATCCCTCTGTGAAGTGCTGCCGTACAATGTGGCCTATTCGCATTTCAAGAACGAAGACTGGACACAGGCCCAGCGCTGGTTCGAAATCACCCTGACGGAAGGTGCACCCGCACAGCAGAAGGATGCTCTCACCAGAAAGGCGGACTGCATTTTCGCCCGGAAGGACTACAAGGGCGCGATTGACGCCTACCAGGCGGTGCTGGACAAATATTACGACGTAAACGACATTTATCCTTATTACCAGTGCGCGCTGTGTTGCGGCCTGTCCAGGAATGCCACAAAGAATCGCAAGGAGGCCAAAAAACTGCTGCAGAGGGAAATCCAGTTGCTGGAGAGTGTCCTTCAGGCTTCCAGCGAGGCACCCTTGTATTCCGAAGCTCTTTTTGAACTGGGCAAGGTGCAGCAGTCGGAGAAGATGGGTCAGAGTGCCCTGAAGACCTTCGCACAGCTTATCGGGACATCGCGCGACAGTTCCTACATTGCCCGCGCCACCCTTGAGACGGGCACCGTGAAAAGGAGCTTGAAGGACATCGAGGGAGCCCTCGCCTGTTACAAGAAAGTCGTGGAGCAGATGCCTCGCAGCGCCTGCGTCGACGATGCTCTCCTTGCGATAGAGTCCATATATCAGTCCACCCACCAGCCGCAGCTGTATCTGGCGTATCTTGAATCCATAGGGCGTTCTTCCTCCAAGAGCGAGGAAGACAAGGAGGATATGATCTTCAGCGCCGCACAGCAGATATTCTACAGCGACAACTTTGAAAATGCCCTGGAGGCTTTCCGGCAGTTCGAAGAGCAGTATCCCAATTCTTCCCGCAAATCCCAGGCGGACTACTACAGGGGTGAATGTTACCGGAGCCTTGGCGACAAGCAGCAGGCCTGCGACTGCTATGCGCTGGTCATGAACGAAGGCGGCGGAAGTTTCCGCGAGAGCGCCACGTCCCGCTATGCGGCTCTGTGCTATTCCATGGATAATTTTGCGCAGGCTTTCTCTGCATACGACAATATGCTTTCGATTGCATCCACTCCCCAGCTCAAGAGCGAGGCCCTTATCGGAAAGATGCGGAGCGCCTTCCGTTTCAATAAATTCGAGGACGCGATACAGTGCTCCGCCGACGTGCAGAAGGATCCCTGCGCCGCGGACGATGTGAAGAGGGAGGCCCGGATGCTTCGCGCAAAATCCCTGCTCAGCCTCAGCCGCAGGGAGGAAGCCTACGCCGTCCTGTCGGACCTTGCCCTGAATCCCAAGACCGAGGAGGGCGCCCAGGCCGCTTTCATGGTGATACAGGACCTCTATGATAACGCCAAATTCGACGCCGTCATCGACAAGGTGCACGCTCTGGCAGAGAGCGGCACGTCGCAGCAGTATTATCTTGCGAAGGCCTTCATAGTGCTGGGTGACGTATATGCGGAGCAGGGCAAACTCAAGCAGGCCCGTGCCACTTTCCAGAGCATAGCCTCCGAGTACACCCTCAAGGATGAGATACTCCCCGAAGTGAGCAAACGTTTGGAAAGGCTTTCCCAGATGCAGAACAACCAGTAAGAGGACACATCAATGAAAAAGACATACTTTACAACGGTTTTTCTTTTCGCCTGCACCCTTTTCGCAGCGGCGCAGAATTCCTCCAGTCTGAATCCAACCGTGCAGGTGACCAACGCCTACGTGGGCCGTCTGCTGCAGGCGGACCGCCCGCAACAGGAGCCGGTCGTTCCCGACAGCCTCCGCCATTTCGACCTTGACTTCGACTACACCGGCTTCGAGAACCCCTACCGCGGCAACAGCGAGTTCAATCCTTATTTCACGGATCTCGAACTTGCCCCCACTGTCCTTTCCACAAAGCGTTTTTACCTTAAGGCAGGCGCCGGCTTTACGATGCATCCCGAACTGGATTTCGCATGGACCGTGAAGCAGAAAGGAGGTTTCAAGATGGGAGTGTACGCCCTCGGCAATGCCTATTGGGGGCAATATGCCACGGTGGACAATCTCAGCGGCAGTTCGCTCCTTCCGGGCTCTTCCGATTATTCCGGATATGAAGGCCGCGCGAAGGCCGGAATCGACGCCCGTGCGGATTGGAAGAAGGCGCAGATGCTCCTGAACGTGAACTGGGACGGCGTCGCTTCCAAAGGACAGCACTGGTCTTCGGCCTGCAGGCTGCTGTACAACGATGTGAAGGCCGACCTGAAACTCTTCTCGAACACAGGTGCCGACGCAGTCACATATTGGGGCGCCAAGCTGTCGTTTGTGCACGGCAAGGACGCCTTCAGGAGCACTTACACGTGCAATACCCGCGAAAACAGCGCCGCTCTGGACGCATTCCTCGGATTCAATTTCAACGGCGGCGGCTCCCTCGAAGTGGGAGTGGAGGGAAACTGGGCCAATATGACGGGTGAATCTTCTCTCTGGGGCGGCGACGTCGTCCTCACGCCAAGATATTATTTCGCCACAGGCCAAAGGCTGGACCTGTACGCAGGGCTTTGTGTAATGCTTGGTTTCGGCGATGCCCTCTACAAGCCTTCCAACATCGGCTTTTTCCCGTCCTTCGGACTGTCTTTCAAGGCTGTACCGGACAGGCTGGACATATATCTGGACACTTCCATGAAGGGAGGAGTGGACAACCTTCGCAGTTTGAATCTCAAGTACGGATATTATGCCGACGGACGAACTCTTGCAATGTTAAGGGACATGAACGCGCAATTTGGCCTGAAGGGTAACCTCGCCGGCAAGCTGCGCTACGACCTTTCCTTCGGCTTCGACCGCACGGAAAATGCTTCCAATCTTTATGTGGGAATGACAGATGGAGGCTCACCCGATTCTTATTGCCTGAGCGTGCTGTACGGCAACGTGTCAAAGGTGTACGGCAATCTTTCGATGGAAGGACGTTTCGGCTCCTTCCATTTCGACCTGGACGCCAGATATGATTCTTATATTGACACCCCCGCTAAGGGCGTCACCCCTCCCGCGCTTCATCTTGGCTGCAATCTGGGCTATGACGTGTTGGACCGCATCGGCATAAATGCAGGCATATCATACGCATCCGAGTACAAGTGTTCAGAAACTTATTCCACACCCTCCTGGGCGGACCTTCATGCCGGACTGAAATTCAAGATGACGCGCAGTCTGGGTCTGTATCTGGACGGACACAACCTTCTCGGGCAGTCCATGCAGATAGCTCCTCTCCACGTCCAGAAGGGAATTTATCTTACAGGCGGAATTGTCTTGAATTTTTAATAAAAAATGCGTATATTTGTCCGTTTTAAGAAATGCGGACAAATAATGAGCGAAATTCAAGAAAAAGCCGGAATCAACGGGCAGGAGGATTATTCAGCCAACAGTATCCAGGTCCTGGAAGGCCTGGAGGCTGTGCGCAAAAGACCTTCGATGTACATCGGAGACATCGGAGAGAGGGGATTGCACCATCTTGTATATGAGGTGGTGGACAACAGTATAGACGAGGCGCTGGCAGGATACTGCAACACGATCGACGTCACGATAAACGAGGACAACTCCATCACGGTGCGCGACAACGGCCGCGGCATCCCCACGGGAATGCACGAAAAGGAGCATCGCAGCGCCCTGGAGGTGGTGATGACCGTCCTTCACGCCGGCGGCAAGTTCAACAAGGATTCATACAAGGTGTCCGGCGGTCTGCACGGCGTGGGCGTGTCCTGCGTGAACGCCCTGTCGGACCTTCTGGTGGCCGAAATCCACCGCGAGGGCAAAATCTTCGTGCAGAAATATTCCAAGGGCAAGCCCATCAGCGCCGTCGAGGTAACGGGCGAGGCCTCCGATACCGGCACGATAATCCACTTCCATCCCGATGCGGAGATTTTCAACGTCACCCAGTACAAGTACGACACCCTCGCCGCACGTCTGAGGGAACTGTCATACCTTAACAAAGGCATCCGCCTCACCCTTACGGACCGCCGCGAGGAGGTGTCCGAGGCTGCGTCTGACGGCTCCGAGACAAAATCCTGGCACAGCGAGGAATTCTATTCCGCCGAAGGCCTGAAGGAATTCGTGGAATACCTGGACGCCGGAGCGGAGCACATAATCCCTTCGCCGATCTGCCTGGAAACGGACAAGATAATTCCCATCGAGATTGCGCTGCAGTACAACAACGGCTTCAGCGAGAAAATCTATTCATACGTCAATAATATAAACACGATAGAGGGCGGAACGCACCTGCAGGGCTTCAAGATGGGTCTCACAAGGACCCTGAAAAACTACGCGGACAAGAACAACCTTCTTTCCAAACTCAAATTCGACCTTTCCGCCGAAGACTTCCGCGAAGGACTCACGGCCGTCATTTCCGTAAAGGTGGCGGAGCCCCAGTTCGAAGGCCAGACCAAGACGAAACTCGGCAACAGCGAGGTGGTGTCCGCCGTTTCGCAGGCCACTGCCGCGGCAATAGACCAGTACCTGGAAGAAAATCCCAAAGAGGCCAAGATTATCGTGGACAAGGTGGTTCTGGCTGCCCAGGCGCGTCACGCCGCCCGTCAGGCCCGCGAGATGGTGCAGCGCAAGACAGTGATGTCCGGCGCAGGAATGCCCGGCAAGCTTAGCGACTGCTCCAGCCGCGATCCCGAGAAATGCGAGATCTTCTTCGTCGAGGGAGACTCTGCGGGTGGAACGGCTGTTTCCGGACGCGATTCCTCCATCCAGGCGATTCTGCCCATGCGAGGCAAGATTCTGAACGTGGAGAAGGCTCCCGTCCACCGCGTGTTCGAAAACGAAGAAATCAAGAACATCTACACGGCCCTTGGTGTTACGATAGGTACGGAAAACGACCCCAACGAGCTTAACCTCAGCAAGTTGCGCTACAATAAAGTCATAATTATGACCGATGCCGATGTCGATGGCTCGCACATCGACACCCTCTTCCTCACCTTCTTCTTCCGCTATATGGTGGACCTTATCCGCAACGGTCACGTGTATCTTGCCACCCCTCCTCTGTACCGTGTGAAGAAAAAAGGCACGAAGACCAAGGAATACGAGAAATACTGCTGGACGGAAGAGGAACGCGTAGCCCTCATCGAGGAATTCGGCGGCACGAACAACGTATCCGTGCAGCGTTACAAAGGTCTTGGCGAGATGAGCGACGAGCAGCTGTGGGAGACTACAATGAACCCCGACACCCGTCTGTTGCGCCAGGTGACCATCGAAAACGCCGCGGAGGCGGAGCGCACCTTCAGCATGCTGATGGGCGACGACGTACCGCCGCGCAGAGAATTCATTGAAAAGAACGCGCACTACGCGAACATTGACGCATAATATCTTCTTATGGACATTTTCGAAAGAATCGGCAATGATGCCGGAGGCCCTATCGGCCAGTATTACGAGCAGGCCGCGGGATATTACGTGTATCCCCGTCTGGAGGGCGAACTGGGCCCCCATATGATGTTCAACGGACAGGAAGTTCTGAACTGGAGTCTTAACAACTATCTCGGTCTTGCAAACCATCCCGAAGTACGCAAGGAAGACGCTCGTGCCGCCGCCGAATGGGGTCTTGCATACCCTATGGGCTCGCGAATGATGACAGGCCACACCCGTTATCACGAAAAGCTGGAAAAGATCTTCGCCGATTTCGAGAAGAAGGAAGACGCTTTCCTCTTCAATTTCGGCTATCAGGGCATAATCTCCGCAATCGACGCCCTGGTTTCGCGTCACGATGTCATCGTATATGACGCGGAGTGCCACGCCTGCCTGCTGGACGGCATCAGACTGCACATCGGCAGCAAGTACAAATACCGCCACAACAATATCGCCGACGCCGAAAAGGTGCTCGCCCGCGCCTGCGCAGAAGCCGAGCAGCAGGGCGGAGGAGTGCTGCTGATAACGGAAGGCGTCTTCGGTATGACAGGCGCCCTGGGCAAACTGGACCAGCTTGTTGCCCTCAAACAGAAATATTCCTTCCGCATCTTCATAGACGATGCCCACGGTTTCGGCCTTCTGGGCCCTCACGGAAGGGGAACGTCGGAGCATTTCGGCGTAATGGACGGCATAGACCTCTATATCGGTGCCTTCGCCAAGAGCATGGCCTCGATAGGCGGCTTCATAGCCGGTCCCCGCGCGATAATCAACTATCTGCGCTACAATATGCGCAGCCAGATGTATGCAAAGAGCCTCCCGATGCCACTAGTGATGGGAAACATCAAGAGGATGGAGATTATAGACTCTCCCGAGGGTGATGCCCTTCGCGCCAAATGCTGGCAGATAACCCGCGCCATACAGGACGGATTCCGCGCGGAAGGCTTCGACATAGGCGATGCCCAGGCCTGCGTAACCCCCGTTCACATCAAGGGTGGAGTGGAGCAGGCCACACAGATGGCCCGCGACCTGAGGGAGAACTTCCATATTTTCTGCTCAGTGGTCATCTATCCTGTAATTCCCAAGGGAATGGTAATTTTCCGCATTGTATCCACGGCAGCACACACAATGGAAGACGTGCAGCGTACCCTGGATGCGTTCAAGGCCATCAAGGCCAAGCTAGACGCAGGGGAGTATGACAATGCACAATTCGCCCAAATGACCATAAAGTAATGAATTCCGCCGACTTCTTCCGCGGCAAGGTGGCCGTTGTAACGGGCGCGTCTTCCGGCATAGGACTTGCCACGGCAAGGGACCTGTGCGGGCGCGGCGCGTCTGTGGTGATGGCCGCACGCAGAATGGACGCTCTGCAGCAGCTGTCCGCAGGAATGCCCTCGGACAGAGTCTTGTGCGTGCAGGCGGACGTCACCCGTGAAGAAGATTGCAAACGCTTGATAGACAGTGCGGTGGAGCACTTCGGCAAAATCGATTTTCTGGTGAACAACGCCGGCATTTCGATGCGCGCGATGTTCCGCGACCTGGATCTTGGCGTGATTCGTTCCCTTATGGACGTGAATTTCTGGGGCACGGTGTACTGCACGAAGTTTGCGCTTCCGTACCTTCTTCAGGCCAGGGGCTCTGTTGTCGGCGTGATTTCCATAGCCGGATTCGCAGGCCTGCCCGGCCGGACAGGATATTCTTCTTCCAAGTTCGCCATAAGGGGTTTTCTGGACACTCTTCGCATGGAGCATCTGTATGACGGCCTGCACGTAATGGTCTTCGCCCCGGGCTTCACGAAAAGCAACGTGCGCAATGCCGCGCTTACGGCCGACGGCTCTGCTCAGGGAAGTACGCCGCGTGCCGAAGGAGCGATGATGACCGCCGAAAAATGCGCGGAACACCTCGCCCGCGGTCTTCGCAGGCGTTCCCGAGAGGTTGTGCTCACACCAGTGGGCAAACTGACAGTCCTGCTGCAGAAACTCTGCCCGCGTCTGCTGGATTCCCTAGAATTCTCATATATGGCCAAAGAGCCCGACAGCCCCTTCAAAAAGAAATAGCCGATGGACCGTCTCAGATTCCCCAAATCATACCGCGTGCTGCTGCCGCTGCTTGTCGTGGCAGTGATTCTGACGCTGATAATGCCGCGCCGCGGCGAATTCAAGTACAAGTACAGGAAAGGCACGGTGTGGAACTACGAGACTCTTGTCGCCCCTTTCAGCTTTCCGATACTGAAGACATCGGATCAGCTGACGGCAGAAATGCTCTCCGACAGCGATCCTCTCGTGCTTCAGTTCAAATATTCCTCCGAACCAGGCGATGAGGCCGCGCTTGCTCTCTCTTCAACGGACATGTCTGTCCGCAAAGTTCTCGAAGGTCCTCTGGAGAGAATTTATGCCGCCGGTATCCTGCCCGATACATTCGACGAAACGGTAAATGAGTACGATGCCACTGCTGACGAAATCTGTGTACTGGACGGCAAGCTGGCCCAGAGTGTCCCGACGGCGGAACTTTACACTCTCCGCCAGTCGCGTCTTGTCCTTCAGCGCGCCCTGCTCTCGTCATTCCCGGGTGTGAACGTCGATTCCCTCTGGAGCGCACAGCAGCTGTCAGGGCTTGTTTCTCCCAACCTGTCTTTGGACATTAACGCCACGAATCTCCAGCTGGAGAAGTCCATCCGTGAAATTTCCCCCACAATGGGCACCTTTCAGGCAGGGGACATAATAATTTCCGCCGGAGAAACCGTGACGGCAGAAAAGGCGCGAATCCTGGATTCCTTCAAGAGCGAATACCAGGGAAGCCTCGGCTCGGCGGTACCGTCCTATCTTCAGTGGCTGGGACACTTCATCCTGTCTGTCCTGCTGTCGCTGATGCTTCTGTGCGCGATATGGTTCAGCAATTCGTCGCTGATGTATTCGATGAACGAATACCTGTTCATTCTGAACATTTTCCTCATCAGCTGCATTGCGACCTTTGTCGTGGGCAAGATTTCGCCCGAGTATCTGATGCTGGTGCCTTATCCGGTGATTGCCCTTTATTATATGGCTTTCCTGGACAGGAGAGTGGTGCTGCCGCTCTATACGGTGAGCCTGATTCCTCTGCTCCTGTTCTCCCTGAACGGCGCGACGCTCTTCCTGGTGTTCCTGCTGGGAGGGATAGTGGGCATATATTCCTTCTCCAACCTGTACAAGGGATGGCGCCAGTTCGCATCTGCCCTCTTCGCCTTCCTGGTGATGGCGGCCGGATATGTCGCTCTCACCCTTACCGCCGGAGAAGGCCTCGACGGGGCCTACAGGGTCATTATGAGGCTGTTCTTCGCGTCGCTGTTCATAGTGCTCGCATATCCGATGAACTTCCTCTTCGAGAAGATATTCAATCTTGTCAGTCTCAGCCGTCTGGAAGAGCTTTCCGACACCAACAACCGCTTGCTGCGCGACCTTTCGTCCAAGGCTCCCGGCACCTTCCAGCACTCCCTTTCCGTGATGAACATGTGCGAGGCAGCAGCCCGCAGCATTGATGCGGACGAGGCTCTGGTGCGTGTGGGCGCCCTGTATCACGATATCGGCAAGATGATGAACCCGCAGTGCTTCACGGAAAACCAGGTTCCCGGAGAAAACTATCACGCCTTGCTTTCTCCCAAGGAGAGCGCCGCTGAAATAATCCGCCACACCACGGACGGACTAGCTATGGCAGAAAGAAGCAACCTGCCTTCGGCCGTGCGCGATTTCATAACCACCCATCACGGCACTTCCTGCACAGGGTATTTCTACACGCAGTACCTGAACGGGGGAGGAGATCCTGCGGACGAATGGGCTTTCCGCTATCCAGGCCCCGCACCGCGCACCAAGGAGCAGGCCATACTTATGCTCTGCGATTCCCTGGAAGCCGCTTCGCGTTCGCTCAAGAGCTATACTGCGGAGAGTGTAGGCGAACTTGTGGACAGCATCACCAACCAGAAGCTTGGCGAAGGCCAGTTCAACGAGTCCAACATAACCTTCGGAGAAATCCGTACGGTGTCCGACACAATGAAGAACTACATAATGCAGATGCACCATTCCAGAATAGCGTATCCGAAAAGAAAAAATAACAACACAAAATAAACTATGAAGATCACAAGCACAAAAACAGACGAACAGAATCTTGTTCTCACACTCCTCGTGGAAGCGGCCGACTATGCCGAAGCCCGCAGAAAGAAACTCGCCCAGATGCAGCGCCAGGCCGACATGCCCGGCTTCAGGAAAGGCCACGTGCCCGCATCCCTGGTGGAGAAACTTTATGGACAGAACGCCCTCGGAGACGCCGTCAACACCGTTGTCAGCGAAGCCCTGCAGGATTATATCAAGACCGAGGAGCTGGACATAATCGGCGAACCTCTTCCCTGCGAGGACACCCCCGAGCAGGAGTGGAAAGCCGGAAACGACTTCACCTTCACCTTCGACGTTGCCCTCACCCCCAAGGTGGATTTCACTCTGTCCAAGGAGGATGTCATTCCTTTCTACAACATAAACGTGACGGAAACCGAAAAAAAGAAACTCGTGGAAATGTACCGCAAACAGGAGGAATCCATCGCCAAGGCTTCCGCCGAGAACGGTAATGAAGCAGCTGCAGCCGCCACGGACGAGGAGCTTGCGCAGCGTGCCGCCGATCAGTTGAGCACCGAATACAAGCAGGCCGCCGAATTCCGCTTCGACAAGGATGCCCGCGCGCTGTGCGTTGAAAAGGCCGCCCTCACCCTTCCCGAGAAATTCCTGCGCCGCTACCTTATAGCCGTCAACGAAGGCAAGTTTACCGCAGAGCAGATCGACAAGGATTTCGAAGGCTTCCTGGCAGACTACCGCTGGCAGACCGTGATGGGCTATCTTATCAAGAAGTATGACATCAAGCTGGAAGAGGCCGATTTCATGGAAGAAGCGAAGAACTTCGCGCGCTACCAGTATTCAATGTACGGCATCATGGACGCCCCAGAGGACGCCATTGAGAATTTTGCCAAGAATATCCTTCAGGATGAAGGCAATTTCCAGCGCATCGTGGAGAACGTGCAGCTTCGCAAGACAATTGCTGCCGTAAAGGAGAACGTCACCGTGAAGGCCAAGAAGATTTCCCTGGACAAATTCAAAGAACTCCAGTAGAATGTTCTTCCCAGGCCGGAAATATCCATTCATTGCCGCGGCCATTGTCGCGGCAATGGTTTTTTCTTCTTGTGCCAGGAAGGAATACGTCCAGATCTCCGGCTATGCTCAGGGAGGAACATATTCCATAACCTGCAAATGCCTCCCGAGCGAAGCACAGTCCCTCAAGAGCGGCGCCGACAGCATACTTTCGATAATCGACGCTTCTGTTTCCGGCTACAATCCAGCCTCGCTCCTGAGCCGCAGGAACAATGGGGAAGACCTTCCGGACGACGGCTCGGCAGAGTATAATATCCTGGAAGAACTGTCCTGGTTCTGCGACAGTCTGTATCGCGCCACGGGAGGTGCCCTGGACACCCGCAGCGGCGCCCTTTTCGACATCTGGGGCTTCGGCTTCAGATCCGGCTGGATGCCTTCGGCCGAGGAGGTGGAGGCGGCAATGTCGAACCGGCGCGTCCAGAATTTCAACTGTGTAGCCCAGGGCTGGTCCTGCGATATGGTGGGGCAGTATCTTCTGTCCCGCGGCGTGGAAGACTTTCTGGTGAATGTCGGCGGCGAAATCCTGTGCTCCGGCCTCAATCCCAAGGGTTCCTCCTGGACAATCGCAATCGACACTCCCGTGGACGGGAACGACACTCCCGGCAAAAATATAAGCGGAGTCTTCACCGTTCCCTCCGGGCAGAGGCGTGGCGTGGTGACAAGCGGCAATTACCGCAAGTTCTACTTCTGCGACGGAGTCAAGTACCCCCACACAATAGACCCCCGCACCGGCTATCCGGTGCATCACTCGCTCCTGAGCGCCACTATCATTGCCCGCAACGCAGCCCTTGCCGATGCCATTGCCACATACTGTATGGTGATCGGCCCGACAGCCGCCCGTGAATTCATTCTCTCCCGCGACGACCTCGAAGCTGTCCTCATCAGTGACGGAGACATTTGGAAATCCTTCGAATAGCGATTCGAGGGTATTTTCGTTTTTCAGCACAAGAATCCGCCAGTCTCTGACTCTGAACGCCTTGCGTACAGATGACGGGGATGCTAAGCATCTCCCCTCCACTGCTTCGCAGCGGAGCCTCCCCCTTAAGTCACTGTACGCTAAGGCGTTCTCCGCACAGAGACTGGCGGTGGGAGTCGAAAAGAGCCGGGACGCTTGAAGCGGGCTATGCAGGCAGTGTTTGCGGGTTTTTGTTGACATTTACGGCGAAAATTGTTAAATTTGCCGGATTATTAAACGCAGAGAAATGAAACTTTGGGACAAAGGTTTTTCTCCCGACGAGAAAATAGACAAATTCACCGTTGGCCAGGACAGGGTGCTGGATCTTATGCTGGCGCCTTACGACATACAGGGCACGATGGCCCATATCCGTATGCTGTGCAAGGTGGGTCTGCTGTCGCAGGAGGATCTGGACGCGCTGCTTCCAGAGCTGGAAAAGCTGCACGCAAAGGCCCTTCGCGGGGAATTCGTGATAGAGCCAGACGTTGAGGACGTGCATTCGCAGGTGGAGCTGGAGCTCACCCGCGCCCTTGGCGACACCGGCAAGAAAGTGCACACCGGCCGCTCCCGCAACGACCAGGTTCTCGTGGACATAAAACTCTTCACGCGCGAGCGCATACTGAAGACCGCCGCGCTGGTGCGCGACCTTTTCGACGAACTTATCGGCTGCAGCGAGAAATACAAGGATGTCCTTATGCCCGGCTACACGCATCTGCAGGTGGCAATGCCTTCTTCCTTCGGACTGTGGTTCGGAGCATATGCGGAGAGCCTCGCCGCCGATATGGCCGTGATGGCCGCAGCCTGGGACATAGCGGACTGCAACCCCCTCGGCTCTGCGGCCGGATACGGCTCTTCGGCGCCTCTGGACAGGGAAATGACAGCCTCGCTTCTGGGCTTTTCAGACCTTGACTGGAACGTCGTTTATGCGCAGATGTCCCGCGGAAAGACGGAACGTGTGTGCGCTGCGGCTTATGCAGGTGTGGCAGAAACTCTCGGACGCCTGGCCGCGGACTGCTGTATGTACATGAGCCAGAACTTCGGCTTCATCCACCTTCCCGACAGTCTTACCACAGGCAGCAGCATAATGCCGCACAAGAAGAATCCCGACGTGTTCGAACTTGTCCGCGCCCATTGCAACAAGGTGGGTGCCGTGCAATACAACATCCGCAGCATCACCGCCAACCTTCCTTCGGGATATTTCCGTGACATGCAGGTACTTAAAGAAGTTTACCTGCCTATGTTCGACGAACTGGACTCCTGCCTGGAAATAGCCGCCTACGCAATGGCGAACATCAAGGTGGAAACCTCCATTATGGAGGATCCCAGATACCGCCTTGCCTTCACAGTGGAAAAGGTGAACAATCTCGTGAAGGAAGGTATGCCTTTCCGCGACGCCTACCGCAGTGTGGGCGCCGAAGTAATGGAAGGACGTTTCACCTGGGATGGAAAAATAAATCACACCCACCAGGGCAGCATATCAAATCTGTGCAATGAGCGGATTGTCGCCAAGATGGACCGCGAAATGGCAAAAATAGGTCTCAAATGAGTAAACAGTCATCAGCAGCTATCAAGGCCCTTGTGGAGCGCAGGGCCGCAGCCTCCCTTGGAGGCGGACAGAAAAGAATAGACGCCCAGCACGAAAAAGGCAAGCTGACGGCCCGCGAAAGGCTGTCGCTGCTGCTGGACGAAGGCAGCTTCGAGGAATACGACATGTTCAAGCAGCACCGCTGCACCAATTTCGGCATGGACAAGAACCATCCTGACGGGGACGGCGTGGTTACGGGTCAGGGCACGATTGACGGCCGCCAGGTGTTCGTGTTCGCTCAGGATTTCACCGTCAGCGGAGGCAGCCTGGGCGAGGCCCACGCGCAGAAAATCTGCAAGGTGATGGACATGGCCCTGCAATCAGGCGCCCCCGTCATAGGCCTTAACGACAGCGGCGGAGCCAGAATCCAGGAAGGAATCTGCTCTCTGGCCGGTTTCGGCGAGATTTTCGAGCGCAACATCCTCTGTAGCGGTGTCATTCCGCAGATCAGCGGCATTTTCGGTCCCTGTGCAGGCGGAGCTGTGTATTCTCCGGCCCTGACGGACTTCAACATAATGATTCAGGACACGTCCTATATGTTCCTCACCGGCCCTGCGGTCGTAAAGAGCGTAACTGGCGAGACCGTCTCCCAGGAAGACCTGGGCGGCGCGTCGGTGCACAGCAGCAAATCCGGCGTGGCGCATTTCAGCGCCGCGACAGAAGAAGAGGGGATAGAGACAATCAAGGCCCTGCTGCAGTTCATTCCACAGAACTGGAAGGAAAAGGCTCCCGAAGTTCCATGCACAGATCCTGTAGGCAGGGTGAGCGATGTTCTGAACGAGATTATTCCCGACAACCCAAACCAGGCGTACGACATGTACCGCGTGATAGGGGAGATTGTGGACGACGGAGAATTCCTGGAGGTGCACCGCTCCTGGGCGAAGAACATAATCGTGGGCTTTGCGCACATAGGCGGCATGAGTGTGGGAATAGTTGCCAACCAGCCCAAGGTCCTTGCCGGAGTGCTGGATATAAATGCTTCCCGCAAGGCTGCCCGTTTCGTCCGCTTCTGCGACAGCTTCAACATTCCGCTTGTAACCCTTGTGGACGTGCCCGGCTTCCTGTGCGGAACGCAGCAGGAGTACGGCGGCATCATAACAAACGGAGCCAAGCTCCTGTATGCATACGGCGAGGCCACGGTACCAAAAATCACCGTAACACTTCGCAAGAGCTATGGTGGAGCCCATATCGTGATGAGCTGCAAGCAGTTGCGTGGTGATATCAACTACGCCTGGCCCAGTGCAAACATAGCCGTGATGGGTGCCGAGGGGGCTGTGCAGATTCTCTATGGCAAGCAGATAAATGCAGTGGAGGATCCGGCCGCGCGCGAAGAGCTGGCCCAATCCAAAAAGGATGAATACGACAATCTCTTCTGCAATCCCTATCAGGCCGCTTCCTACGGTTATATCGAGGACGTCATCGAGCCGCGCAACACTCGTTTCCGCATAGCCCGCGCCCTGGTGCAGCTGGAGAACAAAAAACAGGACATCCCCGCAAAGAAACATTCCAATCTTCCCTTGTAGAAATGGCAAAAGAAACAGAAGAATTCCACGTAATCGAGAGTGGAATAATAACGATAAGAAGAAAGTCGGCAGCATATTATGCAGCCCCTGCCACGCAGCAGGACGCCACGCCCGTAAAAAAAACGTCGTCGTCGCTTCTCCTGTCCGCCGTAAAACCCTCGGACGTGAAGATTCCTGCGGCACAAGTTGTCGAAAGTCGTCCGGCTTCTATGCAGCAGGGTTCCGCCGACGGAGAATTCACCGTCGCCAGCCCTCTTCCCGGCGTAATCGTGGATATCTGCGTAGGCGTTGGTGACAATGTTCAGGCAGGACAGAGCATAGCGGTGCTGGAGGCTATGAAGATGGAGAATTCCATAGAGGCAGAAAAAGCCGGAGTTGTGTCCGCCGTCCTCGTCAAGAAAGGTGACTCCGTTATGGAGGGAGACAGAATCGTTACGATAAAGTATTGAGCATGAGACTTTTCAGTGAAGAATCCGTGTCGAATGCCTGCCGCGAGAACCACGTTGCGGACCTCTCGACAGCTACAATAGGCGAAGTGTTGCTGGTGGCCCAGTATCTGGAAAAGAGCACCGGCATTCCTTTTGTCAGAATGGATCAGGGCAGTCCCGGACTGCCTATAAACAAATTTGGTGTAGAAGCGGAGAAAGAAGCCCTGGACCGCGGCATTGGCGCCCAATATCCTGCCGCCGCCGGCGTAGCGGAGCTTAAGAATGCAGCCAGCCGCTTCGTGAAGGCCTTCATAGAAGTGGATATTTCGCCCCGCGCCTGCATTCCCACAGTTGGCTCCGTGCAGGCATCCTTCGGAGCTTTCGCCGCCTGCACGCAGCGCATTCCCGGCAAGGACAAAGTGCTGTTCATAGATCCCGGTTTTCCCATCCAGAAGTCGCAGCTTCGCGTTCTGGGCATAGAGTGGAAGGCCTTCGACATTTATCCCTGCAGGGGAGCCCAGGCTCTGCGCCGTGCCCTGGAAGAGCAGCTTTGCGACGGCTCTGTAGCCGCCATAATATACTCCAATCCCAACAATCCGGCCTGGATTTGTCTGGAAGAGGAAGAACTGGAGGTGATAGGCGAACTTGCCACAAAATATGACGTGGTGGTGATGGAAGACCTGGCATATTTCTGCATGGACTACCGCAAGGACCTTTCGCATCCTTTCCAGGCCCCGTTCCTTCCCACGGTGGCGCGCTATACTGACAACTATATCCTGATGCTGTCTGCATCCAAGATTTTCAGCTATGCAGGCCAGAGAATAGCTCTCTGCTGCATTTCGGACAAGCTTTTCGACAAGCAGTATCCCGCCCTTGCGGAGCGTTATGCGGACGAAGGCGTGTTCGGCGTCACACTGACTGCCTCCATCCTGTATATGATTACGAGCGGCTGCACCGCCAGCACGCAGTACGGCTATGCCAGGATGCTGGAGCTCTCCTGCGACGGTGTCATAAATTTCGTGGAGGATACCCGTGAATATGAAAGGAGAGCCTCGCGCGTGAAGGACATTTTCTGCCGCCACGGCTTCCATATAGTTTACGACCATGACGTTACGGCAGAGGTTGGCGACGGCTTCTTCTTCTCGCTGGGCTACGGCTCCATGAGCGGGGAAGAGCTGCTGATGGAACTTATGTACTACGGCGTCAGCAGCATCAGCCTGTCCACAACCGGCAGCCTGCGCTGCGGAGTACGCGCCTGCGTCAGCCGTATAGCAGATGAAACATACGCCCTTCTTGAAGAAAGAATGGTGCAGTTTGAAAAAGATCATCCTAAAGAATAAGAACAATATGCGTGTCATTACACTCAGCGACACAACCCTTCGCAGCTGCGAGCAGTACCGCGACCTCCCTTTCCGTCTGAAGGTGGAGATTGCCGGAATGCTTGACGAGGTGGGCGTCGGCGTCATAGAAACCTGCGCCGTACCTGACGGCAATACAGAATATTTTCTGACGAAGTCACTTGCATCATCCACGAAAGCCGGTGTTCTGGCCGTTCCGGTGGACATGATGGACCCGCAGAGCCCGGTGCGCACCTGGGAGGCCGTAAAGGAGGCCGCTCATCCAAGGCTGCAGGTGAGGGCCCCGATGAGTGTCGTGCAGATGGAGTACATCTGCCACCGCAAGCCTGCCGGCATACTGCAGGCAGCAGGGGAGTGCGTGGCCGCCTGCGCCGCTCTGTGCAGTGACGTAGAGTTCGTGGCCGAGGATTTCACCCGCTCGGACGAGGATTTTCTGCTGCAGGCCCTCCAGGGGGCAATCGCGGCCGGAGCACGGACAGTGACCCTTTCTGACGCTGCCGGAAACCTTCTGCCCGAAGAAATGCGCTCCTTCATTCAAAAAGTTCGTGCCGCACTTCCGGAAGACATCCGCCTCGGCGTACAATGCTGCAACAGCCTTTTTCTTGCCGACGCCTGCGCACTTGCCGCAGTTCAGGGCGGTGCCGACGAGATAAAACTCTCTGTCGGAGATGATTCCACAACATCGCTTCAGCATTTCCCCATCATACTGCAGTCTCTTTCCAAAACATGCGGAGACGTTTGTGCCGCAGGTGCGGACCTCACTCTTCTGGAGCATGTCTGCAAGGGTATCCGGAAGATGTGTGACGACGCCCGTCAGCGTCCAGCCACTTCCAACGCTCTTTCTTCCGCCGGAGGGCACGAAGAGAATTTCCGCGTCACGTCCCACGACACTCCCGCCGCAATACTTAACGTGCTGTCAGCAATGGGTTACAGCCTACAGGACGAGGACGCCACCAAAGTGTGCGACGCCATCGTTGCCGCAGCCTCTTCCAGCGGGGAAGTGGAGCGAAAGGAACTGGACGCGATAGTGGCCTCCGTAGCCTATCAGGTACCCGCCACTTTCACTCTGGAGTCATTCGTGACAAATTCCGGAAACACAATTTCCGCCACCTGCCACATCCGTCTTCGCAAGGGCTCGGATGTGCTGGACTGCGTCACTCTGGGCGACGGCCCCATCGACGCCGCCTTCCTGGCAATAGAGAAGGTTGTAGGCCGCAATTACGAACTGGACGATTTCCAGATCCGCTCTGTCACGGAAGGCCGTCAGGCGATGGGCGAAACCATCGTGCGCCTGCGCCACAACGGAAAAATATACTCCGGAAGGGGAGTGTCCACCGACATAATAGAATCAGGCGTCAGCGCATACCTGAACGCCGTGAACAAAATCGCATACGAGGAGGAACCGTTTTGAAACTGTCGTTTTCAACCAGAGGATGGAATGACCTCGGATGGACAGAACTTGTGGAAAGTGCCGTCCAGATGCGTTTTCAGGGCATAGAACCCTATAATTGCCTCAATTTCCAGTCTCTTTCTGGCCCCGGCGCCCCGCTGCACAAGTACAGCATCTCTTCCACGGTTCGCTCCCTGCAGCAGAACCGTCTCGAAATCCCCTGTCTGGACTCGTCCTGCGACATTTCTCAGCAGGACGCAGCAATGCTGGAGACAATGCGCCGGATGATAGATCTCGCCGGCGACCTTCGCTGCGGACGCCTGTGCTGCTTCGCCTCTTCGGACAACGAAGATACGGTGCGCAGAAATCTCAGTTCGCTGCTTGCCCTGGCGCGCTCCAAAGATGTTGTCATATTGCTGAAAACCAGCGGTATATACGCTGATACGGCACGTCTTCGCGCCCTGATGGACTCTTTCGCATCGGACAATCTTGCCGTCGTGTGGGACGTTCATCATCCCTACCGCGACTTCGGCGAATCTCCCGCCCAGTCCATAAAGAACCTCGGTGCATACGTTCGTCACGTGCATCTTCGCGACAGCTCCGACGACGGCAGCTACTGCCTGGTGGGAGAGGGGAGTTTCCCGGTAGGGGAAGTGATGCAGGCTTTGTCATCCATTGACTATGATGGATTTGTATCTCTTGAGTGGAAGCCGGAATATATGTCGTCAATGGCGGAGCGGGACGTCATTTTCTCCTACTTTGTCACATATATGGAGCGGTTCAACCGCGCTCAGCAGCGCCGCTCGGACCGCCTCATCCCCAATCACGACGGTACAGGATACTACGTATGGAAAAAGGACGAACTGGTAGAACTTACCTTCTCCCAGGTGCTGGACACGATGGCGGAGAACTTCCCGGACCAATACTGCTTCAAATACACCACCCTGGATTACACGAGGACCTATGCGCAGTTCCGCGACGACGTGGACAATTTTGCCCGTGCACTGGTGTCTCTGGGCGTTCGTCCCGGCAGTAAGGTTGCCGTATGGGCTACAAACATACCTGCTTGGTACATAACGTTTTGGGCAACAGTCAAAATAGGCGCCGTGCTGGTCACCGTGAACACTGCCTACAAGAGCCACGAGGCCGAATATCTGCTACGTCAGAGTGATACCCACACGCTGGTGATGATAGAAAAGGCGCTGGATTCCAATTACCGAGAAATAATAAACGAACTGTGCCCTGAGCTCTCCCAGAGCACTCCCGGAGAGCCTCTTCACTGCAAAAAACTTCCTTTCCTGCGCAATGTCATAACGGCAGACTTCCGTCAAGCCGGTTGCCTCACCTTCGACGAGGCGATGCGACGCTCCGATATGGTGAGCCTGTCCACAATCAGGATGTATGCCGGTCGCGTGCGTCCGGACGACGTTTGCAACATGCAGTACACCAGCGGCACCACAGGCTTTCCCAAAGGAGTGATGCTGACGCACCGCAATGTCGTGAACAACGGCAAGTGCATCGGTGACAGGATGGGGCTCAGCACGGCGGACAGGATGATGATCCAGGTGCCTATGTTCCACTGCTTCGGAATGGTGCTGTCGATGACTTCGTCCGTAACGCACGGGGCCACAATGTGTCCCATGCCGTATTTTTCTGCCAAATCGTCCCTTGCCTGCATCAATCAGGAGAAGATAACCTGCTTCAACGGCGTGCCCACGATGTTCATCGCGATGTTTAACCACGCGGACTACAGGAAAACGGACTTCTCGCACATGCGTACCGGCATAATGGCTGGCAGCGGCTGCCCTCCGGAACTTATGAAAAAGGCCGCCCGCCCCGACGAAATGAATATGAGGGGCATTGTCAGCGTGTATGGCCAGACCGAGTCGGCCCCCGGCTCCACAATGTCCGCCTGGACAGACACGGAGCACGTGCGCTGCGACACTGTCGGTTACGCCTTCCCCCACGTGCAGTGCAAAATCGTAGATCCTTCCACAGGCGAGACTCTGCCTGCAGGGTGCGACGGAGAATTCTGTTCCCGTGGCTACAACACGATGAAGGGCTACTACAAGATGCCCGATTCCACAGCCCAGACCATAGACTGTGACGGCTGGCTGCATTCCGGCGACATAGCCCGTATGGACGAAGAAGGCAATTTCTATATCACCGGACGCCTGAAGGATATGATTATCCGAGGCGGAGAAAACATCTATCCCAAAGAGATAGAGGAGTTTATCTACACCCATCCTATGGTTCGCGACGTGCAGGTTGTGGGAGTGCCGGACGTCAAATACGGCGAAGAGGCCCTTGCCTGCATCATTCTCAAGGAAGGCTCTTCCATCACGGTGGAGGATATGCGCACGTATATTACGCAACATTTAGCGCGACACAAAGTGCCGCGCTATATAGAGTTCGTGGAGTCTTTCCCTATGAACGCCGCCGGAAAGGTCCTCAAGTACAAAATGCGCGAGGATGCCGTACGGCGTCTGGGACTCTGATTACTTCACATTGGCAGTGATGTTCTTTGCACTGGCGGAATAATCCTGATCCTTCTGGTAGTCGGGAGAATATTTGCCGCGGGGGATATCCGTGAAGATGTAATAGTTGGCTGCACGGGCCGCCGTTATGTGCTCCGTGGTAGCGGTGTTGATGGCAGATGCAGCAAGAGATACAAGGTTGGACAGCAGCGAGTTGCTGCCTGCATCAACGGACAGGTCCATATACAGGTTGCAGTTGCGCTCGAACAGAATCTCTCCGGTGTATGCGGACCTTATGAAATAATGCAGATCCGTACGTATGCCGAAGCCGGCCTTGGTCCAGGAATTGATTTCGCTGAACACCACGGCATCCACTCCGAAGAACTTCTGGAAAGTGGTGAGGGGCTTGTCCACGAAAAGTTCCGCATCGTAGGCGCTCTCGGCCTTCAGCACGTCCATCGCAAGGGTGGGGGAGATTACATAGTAACCTGCCTCCGCCAGAGGACGGCTGATGGAAGTGTACAGATATTCCTTCGCATCAACGCTGGTGGTGTTGTTGATGGGAGGCATGACAAGAAGGGTGACAGGCTTGCTTTCGTACATCTTGGGATACTGGCTGCTCCTTGTGTAAGAGGCAATCGAGCCGCAGGAATTCAGAACGAGGACAGCTGTTGCCGCGCAGAGTGCGATTGTGAGGATGGACTTTTTCATAACTTGCTACCTCCCTGTAAATTTTTGGATCAGCGGCTTCAGGAATATCGCCGATTCGGGGTAATACTCAATTTCCTTTTCGAACATCTGCTGGCCTTTAGAATAGAAAAGGCTGGCGTAGTCCGCTGTGCCGAACATCTTTTTCTGGGCGTCGGTGGCTTTTGAGGCGAAGGTATCGGCGGTGCCGCTCTGCAGCAGCAGATAGCCGTACTCGGCGCAAATGCCGGGAGGGGGTACCTGACGTGTGCCGCCGGGATTTGAAACCATATCTTCGTACAGGCACACCAGACGGCAGATAGCTTCGGGAGTCTGGTTCTTGTACTCCTTGTAGGCAAGATCTTCGTATTTGGTGACATTGTTCTGCCAGCCACCCCAGTAGTACAGGGCCTGGGAAGTGGATCCGCAGGATGCCAGAAGGGGAAGGGCAGCTAGGGCAATCAATAATTTGTGTTTCATCATAACTCTATCACTTTATGTTCGCCCGCGGAAACGAAAATCTTGTGCGAATATACCTGAGTTCCCTTCATTGTGACGCTGACGTCGTGCTGGCCGGGCTTGATATACAGGGTGTTCTTTGCTGTGGGCTTGATTTTCCTGTCTGTTTTCCAGGCTTTGTCCTTTACGCTGTTTATGTTATAGACGTTGCCGTCAATGGTCACTTCCACCGCAGTTGTCTGGGCGCTGGTGAATGAAATGGCGCACTCGTCGGCCTTTCCGCTGGCAACGGAATAATTGCCTACGCCGCAGCTGGACAGAGCGAGGAGACTGAGAACAGCGGCAAATACCGCCATAAGAATCTTTTTCATATGCTGTTATTTATCAGATATATAATAGTTTGCAAGATTTTCGGCATCAATGCTGCCGCCTTCGTATGAGCAGATGGAGAGCTCGCTCTCGGGAGTGTCGCCGATGCTCTGGAGAATGGTTACCGTGCCGACTTTAGTGCCGGGAAGCTCTATGTTGAGACCGGTCTGGGGGTTCTTCACCACTTTGCCTTTCTTGTACACCGTGAAGTTGTCACCGGCTGCGATTCCCTGCGAAGCGCCGCCGGAAATCATATATGCACCGTCATCGATGCTGAGGATGTAGGACTTCCAGGGCTTGTCCATACATTTGTTGATGATGTTCTCCACCAGCTGGCTGAGGGCTGCGGAAATGGCTTTGTCGCTGAGAGTGGCGTCGTAGCCGGCCTGTCCGCCCATTCCGAGGGCAGTCTTGGAGGTTGTTTCGGCATAGCCCATGGCCTCGTCGGAATAGATGATCAGGCCTGTGGACGCCTCCACGAGGCGTACGCTGACACCTGCCTCCACGGTCTGTGTCTTGGTGGAGGAGAGGAATTTCTGCTCGCCTTCGTTCTTGCGTCCGAACTGGGTGATGGAACCGAGGATGAGGTAGTCCGCGCCTATCTTGTTCATGGCGTCTCCGGACTCCTGCATGAGGATGTCGAGGTCATCCCTTTCCAGAAGGATGAATTTGCCGCTGGTGGCAAGCTTCGTGGAAAGAATGTCCATCGCCTGCTTGCGCATGGGGTCGTTCTCCTTGTCGTAGAAGAGGCCTTTGCCGTTCTGCGTTTCGTTGGAGGAGCGGCCGATAGCGACTTTTCTCTTGATCGTTTTTTCTGTCTGTGCGTTGCACAGGGGAGCGGCCAAAAGGATTGCCATGGCGCCCGTCAGAAGGTAAGTGAAAATTCGTTTCATATTTGATCGGTTTTGATGTTTGTTCAACTTTTCAAACAAATTTAGCAATTATTGTCATTATTTCTCCAGAATGTCCGGGATTTTTTCTCCACGGGCCATCTTTTCGCGTATTTGGGTGGAGGAAATGTTCACCAATGGGGCGTCGCGAAGCAGTTTTATCCTGTATGGACGGAATTTTTCACCGTCGTCAAAAAGGCGGCAGGCATTCTTGTGCTGAAGCTTGAGCGTAGCGCAGTCGTGCACCATGTTATAGCCTTTGCGCGGATATACGGCAATGCCGTAATCGGTGAGGATTCTTTCCCCTTCGCGCCATTTCAGAATGTCGGGAAGGTTGTCGGCTCCTATAATCAAGCTGAACTTGTTGTCCGGCTCTCTCCCTCTCAAGGCATCCAAGGTGTCAATGGTGTAGCTGGGACGCGGCATGCCAAACTCTATGTCATCCACCTTCACCTTTTCTTCCAGTCCAAGCCTTCGTATCGTATCTTTGGCCGCCTGCAGGCGCTGAGCGAAATTATCCTGCAAGGAAGGATCCTTGAAGGGATTCTGTGGCGACACGACAAGGTACACGCAGTCAACACCCCCTTTCTCCAGCATATGCCGCACTACGGCAACGTGGCCTTTGTGAAGGGGGTTGAAACTGCCGGTATAAACGGCGACTTTCATCGTTTCTTGTGGCTGTGAAGCCTACTTCAGACTGTCTCCGTTCATGCCCTGGAGGAACTCGTAGTTGGAGGAAGTCTTCTCCAGGCGGCTCTTCAGGAATTCCATCGCCTCCGTGCTGGTCATGTCGGCAAGGTACGTGCGCAGCACCCACATACGGGACAGGGTTCTGTCGTCGAACAGAAGGTCGTCGCGGCGGGTGCTGGACAAGGTGACGTCCACGGCCGGGAATATGCGCTTGTTGGCAAGTTTGCGGTCCAGCTGCAGTTCCATGTTGCCGGTGCCCTTGAATTCTTCGAAAATCACGTCATCCATCTTGGAGCCTGTTTCGGTGAGGGCCGTGGCTATTATGGTAAGCGATCCACCGTTCTCGATGTTACGTGCAGCACCGAAGAAGCGTTTCGGTTTCTGCAGGGCGTTCGCGTCCACACCGCCGGACAGAACCTTTCCGGATGCTGGCTGGACAGTGTTGTAGGCCCTGGCAAGGCGGGTGATCGAGTCCAGCAGAATGACTACGTCGTGGCCGCATTCCACCATTCTCTTGGCCTTTTCCAGAACCATGTTCGCTACCTTCACGTGATGCTCCGCGGGCTCGTCGAAAGTGGACGCCACCACTTCGGCCTTCACGCTGCGGCTCATATCGGTGACTTCCTCCGGACGCTCGTCGATGAGAAGCACTATCATATAAACCTCGGGATGGTTGTCGGCTATGGCGTTGGCGACGGCCTTCAGCAGCATCGTCTTACCGGTCTTGGGCTGCGCCACGATAAGGCCGCGCTGGCCTTTTCCTATGGGGGTGAACATGTCCACAACCCTGCAGGAGAGGTCTTTTTCGTGTCCGTGTCCCAGAAGGTTGAATTTCTCTTCGGGGAAGAGGGGAGTGAGGAAGTCGAAGGGAACCCTGTCGCGGATGAACTCCGGGGCACGTCCGTTGACAAATTTCACCTTCATCAGGGGAAAATATTTGTCACCCTCCTTTGGAGGCCTTATTTCGCCCGTCACCGTGTCGCCGGTCTTCAGGGCGTTGGCCTTGATCTGCTGCTGGGACACGTAGATGTCATCGGGAGAATTGAGATAGTTGTAGTCTGAAGAGCGCAGGAAGCCGTAACCGTCAGGCATAATCTCCAGCACGCCCGTCGCCTCCACTGTGCCTTCATATTCTATTCTGGGCTTCTGTTGCGGCCTTGGCTGGTTGTTGTTCTGGCTGTTGCCCTGGTTGTTTTGCTTGCCCTGGTTGTTGTTCTGATTGCCTTGATTGCCTTGGGCATTCTGATTGCTCTGCTGGCTGTTTTGGCTGTTGCCCTGGCCGCTCTGGTTGTTTTTGGGGATTTCCACAATCTCCACAGGAGAGGGGGCAGTGGCGGCCGGGACGGCGATTCTCTTGCGACGGCCTCTCTTGCCTCCCTTGGCTTCTTCGTCGGAGGAGGCTACGGCTTCAGAATTGGCCTTTGCAGCAGATTCTACAACATTACTGGCATTCAAGACAACACTATTTGTGGCGTCTTGATTGGCGTCATTCTTTTCTTCTGAACGCTGCTGGGGCGCTTCCTTGGGGTCTTTGAGAGAATTCTTGCGGGGGCGTCCGCGCCGGGGCTTCTGGTCGGACTCTGCGGCATTCTGCACTGCTTGTGCTGCGGATGATTCATCCGTAGATGATGCCTTGGCTTTCTGCTTGGCATCCTCAAGCGGCTCCTGTTGCTGCGTGGCTTTACCCTCCTGTGCTTGCTTTGCTGCAGTCACTTCGGCCTTGCTCTTACGGCCTCTTTTTCTGGGGGCATTGGGCTCCGGCTCCCGTAGTGATATAGCCCGCGACTGACTGTCTATTATGTCATAGACAGCTTTGTTCACACGCTCCTGCTCATATGCCTTGGGTGCTTTTACGCCAAATTCTACTGCTAACTTTTTGAATTGCTCATAATCATTGATAGACAATGCAATCAACTCCTCTTTCTTCATACGCTAATCTTCAAAATATATGTTTATGCTAATATCTGCTCTTCGACTGAAGAACTGTGCAAATATAGAAAATCCCTCTGAATAATGCAAATTACCATATTAATTATGGCCGGGGAAGTGCATGTTATAAATATAGGTTAACATAATATAAATTGTGTAACAAAATACGCGATTCGTGATTTTGCAGGTATTATTCAAAAATGCTATCTTTGCAATAGCTATGAACAACGATACTACTCGTGAATTGTTTGCCTTGTCGCAGAGCCTGCCGCCGCTCGCGCAGAGAATGCGTCCGGACAGCCTGGACAACTATGTCGGACAGCGTCATCTTGTGGGACAGGGCTGTGTGCTGCACAATATGATAATGAGCGGCAACCTCAGTTCGTTCATCCTGTGGGGACCTCCGGGCGTAGGCAAGACCACGCTGGCCAGAATCATGGCGAAATCTCTGCAACGCGAATTCTATACCTTGTCTGCAGTGTCGTCCGGCGTAAAGGAAGTTCGCGAGGTAATAGAGAAATCAAAAAACGCGAGGCTATTCAGTCGCGGAGCATCTCCGGTGCTGTTCATAGACGAAATCCACCGTTTCTCCAAAAGCCAGCAGGATGCCTTGTTGGGAGCTGTTGAAGACGGTACCCTGGTTCTAATCGGAGCCACTACGGAAAATCCCTCTTTCGAGGTGATAACTCCCCTTTTGAGCCGTGCGCAAGTATTTGTATTGCAGAGTCTTGGGGTAGATGATTTAAGGCTTCTGTTAAAGCGTGCCACCACCACCGACCCCCTGCTTTCAAAACTGAATATTAGCCTGGAATCCGACGCCGCGCTGCTGCGTCAAAGCGGCGGTGACGCCAGAAAGCTTCTGAGCATACTGGAAATGGTGGTGAACGCCGCTAAGGACAAGTCATGCATCGTGATTTCCGACAAAACCGTCCTGGAATGCGTGCAGAGCAATCCGGCCGCCTATGACAAGGACGGCGAGATGCACTATGACATAATATCCGCCTTTATAAAGAGCGTCCGAGGCTCTGACCCCAACGCAGCGGTCTATTATATGGCAAGGATGCTGGACGGCGGCGAAGATCCCCTGTTCATCGCCAGGCGAATGTGCATTCTGGCCGCCGAAGACATAGGCCTTGCGAATCCCAACGCCCTGCTGCTATCTAACGCTACGTTCCAGATATGCCACCAGATCGGAATGCCGGAGGCGCGCATACCCCTGTCGGAATGCGCCATTTACCTTGCATCTTCAGCTAAAAGTAATTCCGCATATCTTGCTATAGACAAGGCACTTGCATTGGCAAAGGAAACGCAGGACGCCGCCGTCCCTCTATACCTTCGCAATGCCCCGACTTCCCTTATGAAAGACCTGGGGTACTCCGACGGGTACAGGTA
>R03__coassemble_314_pt1 | contig 29328 bp, 21 predicted proteins | sample R03__metabat2_high_PE_058 | metagenome-assembled genome bin R03 | reverse complement strand
ACGGTACCGGTATTGACCACCGTTAAGAGCAAAAATCGCTTTCGATTCAATTTTTGCTTCAAAACTCGGAGTCTCCCCTTATGTCGGCTACTTGCAGGAGTCTTGGGCTTTAGCGGTACTTGGTCTGTTCCTCCAGCATCCCGAGATAGGAGTTGTAGCGCTCCGGGCTGACCGTCATCGACCGAGCGGCGTCGGCGGCCCCGGCCAAAGACTCAGAGGTCGCAGCCTCAACAGCCTTCCCTTTTGCACAGGCATCAGCAACGACAGAAGCAGCCCCGCTGGCAACCTCAGATGCAGCCACGGCCAAAGGCTCAGAGGTCGCAGTCTCAACAGCGTTCCCTTTTGCCCCGGCATCTGCAGCAGCATCTGCAGCAGCCTCAACAGCGGCCTTGACGGCGCAGCCGGGCTCGTGGGTGTGGGTGCAGGGGGTGAAGCGGCAGGATTTGCCGACACGCAGCATTTCGGGAAAATAGAGGGCGACCTCCTCGCGCGGGAGGTCCAGAAGGCCGAAGCTGCGGATGCCGGGGGTGTCGATTATGAAGCCGCCGCTGCATAGCGGGTACATTTCATAGAAGGTGGTGGTGTGGCGGCCCTGGAGGTGGCTGACGGAAATCGGGGCCGTCTTGGGGTCGAGAGAGGGGTCCAGACATTTCACGATGGATGACTTGCCGACTCCGGAGATGCCGCTGAGAAGGTTCACGCCGCCACAGAGGGCCTGCCGCAGCTGCTCTATCCCCTGCCCAGTGCGCACGGACGTCCGGATCACGGGATAGCCCGCGCCGCAGTAAATGTCCTCAAAGTGGGAAATCATATCCGGAAACTCCTCCAGCAGGTCCACCTTGTTGAGGACTATCGTGACGGGGATGCCGTAGGCCTCGCAGGTCACCAGCAGGCGGTCCAGAAAGGGAAGTTTCACCTCCGGGAAAGCCAGCGTGACCACCACGAAGGCACGGTCCACGTTGGAGGCGATGACGTGCGCCTCGCGGCTGAGGTTGGTGCTGCGGCGGATGAGGTAGTTCCGCCTGGGGAGCACCTCCGTTATCAGCGCCGGATTCTGAGCATTCACCCCGCCAAGGCCGGCACCCGTCAGTCCGGCCGAAGCCCCGCTGCCAACGCCCGCCCCGCAAGGGCCGAGGCCATCACTGCAGCCACCACCGTCACGGCAACCCCCGCGGCCGATGCCCGCCCCGGCGTCGAAGTCGTCCGGCACCTGGCAGAGCACCTTGTCACCGACGGCGACGGGGTTCGTGGCGACGGCTTTGTGCTGGCGCAGATGGCCGCGGATGACGGCCGGGAAGGGGTTCCACGAAGGGAGGATGGACAGGATGTAATGGCTGCCCGTATGCTTGACTACTGTGGCCTCGACGCTTTTCATACCGCGAATATACGGCTTTTTTGCATTTTCTTATTATATTTGTGGAATTAAGAAAACCGAGCATGATCAACGAAAGCTTCATTGAAAAGACACTGTGCGAACTGTTCGCGAAGATTGAATTCACCGCCGAGCCCTCCGGACTGTACGACCCTCTGCGGTATATGATTGAAATAGGCGGCAAAAGGGTGCGTCCGCGCCTGTGCCTTACCACATACAGCCTGTACCGTGACGAGTGGGCGGACGGTGTGTGCGACGCCGCCGTGGCCCTGGAGGTGTTCCACAGTTTCACCCTGCTGCACGACGACATAATGGACAACGCCCCGATCCGTCGCGGCAAGCCCACAGTATGGAAGAAATGGAACGAGTGCACAGCCATCCTCAGCGGCGACGTGATGAGCATAGACAGCTACCACCGACTGTGCAAGGTGAGTGAAAAAGCCCTACCGGAGGCTCTGGAGCTGTTCTCCACGACGGCCGCGCAGGTGTGCGAAGGCCAGCAGCTGGACATGGAGTTCGAGAGCCTTCCCAAAATCACGATGGGACAGTATCAGGAAATGATAGGCCTGAAGACCGCCGTGCTGATAGCCTGTGCCGCAAAGATGGGCGCCATCATAGCCGGGGCCCCCGCACAGGACTGCGAACTTCTGTACCAATACGGCTACAACCTTGGAATGGCCTTCCAGATAGCGGACGACTACCTGGACACCTTCGGCGACGAGAAGATCTTCGGCAAGGCCATCGGAGGCGATATCCGCGAAGGCAAGAAGACCTGGCTGCTGACAAAGGCGATGGAAAAGGACGAATCCAGGGTGATGGCCGCGATGAACGCAAGGGCCGCCACAATGCAAGAAGAGGCCGAAAAGTTCGAGAGGGTGAAGGCACTCTTCACTGAGCTGGGCATCGACGAGGACGCCAAGTACGAAATCATCCACTACCACGCCCTGGCAATGGAAAAGGCGGAGCAGATTGGCCTGAGCCGCATCAAGACAGAGCTTCTGGCCCGCTACGCCGACAAACTGGTAGGCCGCACCAAGTAGCCTGGCCGCCAAAGCCAAGAGATAGCCAAACCAGCAAGGCCAAGCCAAAACAGTAAACACCAAGATAGCCAAACCAGCAAGGCCAAAAGCCAAACCAGCCAAGTAGCCAAACCATCATATGACAGCACCCAAGATAGAAATAATGGCGCCGGCGGGCAATTTCGAGTGCCTGCAGGCAGCGCTGCAGAGCGGCGCGGGCAGCGTGTACTTCGGCGTGGAGAAGCTGAACATGCGCTCGCACTCGGCCAACAACTTCACGATGGAGGATCTGCCGCAAGTGTGCGAGCGTCTGCACTCCGCCGGCGTGAAAGGCTACCTGACGCTGAACATAGCCCTCTTCGAGGACGACATGGAAGCGATGCGCAGCACTCTGGACGCAGCGAAGAAGGCCGGGGTGGACGCCGTCATCGCCTCCGACATCGCCGCCATAACATACGCCCGCAGCATAGGGATGGAGGTGCACATCTCCACGCAGCTTAGCGTCTCCAATGCGGAGGCGTTGCGTTTCTGGGCGCAGTTCGCCGACGTGATTGTGCTGGCGCGGGAGCTGAATCTGGACCAGGTGCGCCGCATCCACGAGGTCATCGTGAAAGAAAACATCTGCGGCCCGTCCGGAAGGCAGGTGCAGATAGAGATGTTCGCCCACGGAGCGCTGTGCATGGCCATTTCAGGCAAATGCTATATGTCCCTGCACGAGATGGGTTCGTCGGCCAACCGCGGTGCCTGCCTGCAGATATGCCGCAGGGGCTACAGGGTGTCGGACCTGGAGACCGGCCGCGAGCTGGAGATAGACGGCAAATACATAATGTCTCCCAAGGACCTGTGTACCATAGAGTTCATGGACAAGATAATAGACGCCGGGGTGACAGTGTTCAAGATAGAGGGCAGGGCCCGCAGTGCGGAGTACGTTTGGCGCACTACCTCCTGCTACCGCCGGGCGGCCGACGCGGTCCTTGACGGAACATACACTCCGGAAAAGGCCGCATCCCTCAAGGAAGAGCTGGGCGAAGTGTTCAACCGCGGCTTCTGGGACGGCTACTACCAGGGTGCACGCCTCGGGGAATGGAGCAAGGTGTACGGCTCGGACTCCACCCGCACCAAGGTGTACTGCGGCAAGGTGACCAACTGGTTCGCCCGCCTGGGCGTGGCGGAGATACTGGTGGAGGCCTGTCCGCTGAGAAGCGGTGACGAAATCCTCATTATCGGCTCCACCTCGGGCGTGCATCAGCTGAGGGCAGGCGAAATCCGCCTGGAATACGACCCCGTGCCGGAGGCCCCGAAGGGAAAACTGGCCTCGGTGGCCGTTCCCGCAGAGGGAGAGCACCCGCGAAGAGGCGACAAAGTGTACATCTGGAACAAGAAGAAGTGATATGACGGGAAAGACAAAGACAGCGTGGTTCTGCAGCAGCTGCGGAAACGAATATGCCAAATGGCTGGGACAGTGCCCGGCCTGCGGAGAGTGGAACACTATGGTGGAGGAGAAGGTGGCAACGGGCGGCGGGGCGTCGTCCAGACGCACGTCGCAGCGCGGCGCGGCAGGCGGGGGGGGAGGAGGAGCCGGCAGCAGAAAAACAAACTCCCCCGTCCCGCTGTCGCAGGTCAGCCGCAAGGAGGACGAGCGCATAGGCCTCAACATGCCGGAAGTGGACCGCCTGCTGGGCGGAGGTCTGGTGAAGGGCTCGCTGGTGCTCATAGGCGGCGAGCCGGGCATAGGCAAATCCACCCTGTCGCTGCAGATTCCGCTGCGCAACCCCTCCCTGAAGGTGCTGTACGTCACCGGCGAGGAGAGTGTCCAGCAAGTGAAAATGCGCGCTGCCCGCATCGGAGGAGCACAGGACAAGTGCCTGATACTCAGCGAAACGCAGATGGATGAAATAATCCTTCAGGCGGAAAGGGAAGCCCCGGACCTTGTGATCGTGGACTCCGTGCAGACAATGTTCGCCGAAGGGCTGGAAGGCTCGCCCGGCAGCGTCAGCCAGGTGCGCGAATGCGCCTGCATGCTGCTGCGCTACGCCAAGGACAGCGGCACTCCCGTCCTGCTGATAGGCCATATAACCAAGGAAGGCAGCATAGCCGGCCCGAAGGTGCTGGAGCACATTGTGGACGTGGTGCTGCAGTTCGAGGGCGAGAACCGCGGGGCGTACAGGCTGCTGCGCGGCATCAAGAACCGCTTCGGCAGCACCAGCGAGCTGGCCGTGTTCGAGATGACTGGCACGGGCCTGGAAGAGGTGACGAACCCCTCCGGGATGCTGGTGCCGATGCACGGGGAGAACCTCAGCGGAATAGCCGTGAGCGCGATGCTGGACGGCACGCGTCCCTTCCTGATGGAAGTGCAGGCGCTGGTGTCCACCGCCGCATACGGCACGCCGCAGCGCTCCGCCACGGGCTTCGACCAGCGCAGGCTGAACATGCTGCTGGCTGTGCTGGAAAAGAGGGCCGGCTTCAAACTTGGCGCAAAAGACGTGTTCATCAACATGGCCGGCGGCCTGAGGGTGACGGACCCCGCCTGCGACCTGGCGGTTGTCGCCTCCGTACTGAGTTCCACCTTCGACCTCCCGATAGACTCCGACTCCTGCTTTGCCGGCGAGGTGGGCCTGAGCGGAGAAATCCGCCCGGCGGTGCAGACGGAGCGCAGGATAGCGGAGGCCTCAAGGCTGGGCTACAAGAGGATTTTCGTGTCGAAGTATGCGTCAATTCCCGCCAAGGAGAGCAAAATACAGATTGTAAAGATTGCCGACGTACCCTCCTTGGTAAAGAGCCTTTTCCGATGAACATCAGCGACGAAGCGATAGTGCTGAACACCACCCCCCTGCGAGACAATTCCCTGGTGGTGCACACCCTGTCGCGCGAATGGGGCAGGCGCTCGTTCATCTGCCGGACAGCGCACAGGGCATTCCTGCAGCCGCTGAACATCCTGGAGACTGTCGTCACGCAGAATCCCAAGTCGGACCTATGGCGGATATCCGCCCTTTCGTGCGCACACCCCCTTGGCGGCATCAGACGCTCTGCAGGCAAGAACGCCATATCGATGTTCATTGCAGAAGTGCTGCTGCGCTCGCTGCAGGAAGGCTCGCGGGACGAAGGCCTGTACGACTGGTGCATCAGCCGCATCCTGCTCCTGGACTCCATGGAAGGCAATTTCGCCTCGTTCCACGTCCGTTTCCTGCTGGACTACTGCGCGGCTATGGGCTTCGAACCCACCTGGGAGAGCCTGCTGCCCTTTATGGATTCACCATTAGGGGAGTGCACGGGCAATTTGCCCACGCTGGCAAGAAGCTTCATAGAAGCCTCCCCCGCCGACTCGATGCTGATTCCACTGGACGGAAAAACCCGCAGCGAGGTGTGCCGCAGGCTTCTTAAATATCTTGAATTCCACCTTGAAACGCCGCTGCACGTGCGCAGCCTGGACGTATTGATGGAGCTTTTCTAATCCTTGTTCACGGTAGCGACCCATTTTTGTAGCGCCTCCTTCAGCTGCGAGTCCGTCTTGAGGCGTACCTGCACTCCGGCCTCCTGGAAATAGTAGCGGATGGCTATCTCCTCCTCCAGGAAGGGGACAATCTCGTCCTTGAATGTTTCCAGGGCCGTTTTCTTGTCCATATACACCACTTCCTTCAGCTTTTCCAGAGCCTCGGCACATTTGTCGTCCAGGCCGTCCTTGCCCATCTGCTCCACCAAAAGGTCGTAATAGGTCTGCGATTCCGTACGGCAGTCGAATTTCTCCCCTGCTGCCCACTGGACGAATTTTGCGTAGTCCTCGTCCGAGAGACAGAACTGCTCCACCGGAGGAATACTCTCGTGCGAGCGGACGAACTCTATGGAGTAGTTGTCCGCCAGGGCGCTCATCACCACGGCATAGGTTATGCGGCTATACTCGCGCGCGTCCACCTTTATGTCCGGCGTAATGCCGCCGCCGTCACGCACGATGCGGCCCGATGCCGTGCGGAATTCGTGCGTCAGGGAGTCCGGGATGTGACCCACGCTGCCGTCCTCGTTGCGGTGCGAGTAGTCGATTGCCTGCACGCAGCGGCCGGAAGGGGTGTAGTATTTGGCGGTGGTCACCTTCAACTGGCCGTTGTAGGGCAGCGAACGGATGCTCTGCACCAGGCCCTTGCCGAAGGTGCGCTTGCCGGCAACAGTGGCGCGGTCCAGATCCTGCAGGGCGCCGGAAACTATTTCCGAGGCCGAAGCGGAACCCGAATCCACCATCACCAGAATGGGAATCTGCGTGTCCAGAGGCTCTTTGTCGGTACGGTATTCTATGTTCTGGTCCACGCCCTTCGACGACACCACAAGGGTGTTCTTCGGCACGAAGATGGACACGATGTCCACAGCCTCGCTCAGCAATCCTCCGCCGTTGCCGCGAAGATCCAAAACCAGCCTCTTCATACCCCGGTCCTTCAGCATGCAGAAAGCATCCAGCACCTGTTCGTCGGCCCTGTCCGTGAATGAAGACAGCAGGATGTAGCCCGTTTCGGCGTCCAGCATACCGGCGTACTGAACGTCCGGAAGATGGATTTTCTGCCTTGTTATCTCTATGTCCACAGGCTGGTCCGCGTGCAGTTTCTTCACCTTGAAGAGCACCTTCGTGCCGGGTTCGCCCTTCATACGGGAGCTGCTCTGCGAGGCGTTCAGGCCGATGGTGCTCACTCCGTCCACCTCCATTATCTCGTCGCCGCAGCGAAGGCCGGCCAGGGCCGCCGGAGAACCTTCGTAGGGCTCGTTTATCACCACATAGCCCTGCTTGTCGGGCTTGTAGATTACGGCGCCTATGCCTCCGTAGGTCTTGGATATCATCATAGTGAAGTCTTCCTGTTCCTCCTCGGGCACGTACACCGTGTAGGGGTCCAGGTCGGAGAGCATCGCCTTCAGGCCGTCCTTGTACATTCTGTCCAGGGGGAGGGTGTCCACATAGTTTCTGTTCAGCTCCCGCATCACGGCATTCTGTATCTCCATCCACTGGCCGTATTTGAAACTGCGGCTCTGCGCACCCAGGCCCACACCCGGCAGCAGAAGCGCCGCCGCGCATGATATTGCAAAAAGTCTTCTTGTCATTTGTGTCATCTGTTTTCCAAAATCCATTTCACCATCCCTTCCAATGCCTTGCGGCGGTGCGAGATGGCGTTCTTGCCCTCTTCACTCATCTGGGACATCGTGCTGCGCCCGTCGCCCTCGTCGGGGATGAAGACGGGGTCGTAGCCTATGCCGCCCTCGCCCTGGCGACAGAGGCTGATATTTCCCGTGCACGTGCCCTCGAAGGAGTGGGGGGTGCCGTCCACGATTATCGTGATGCAGCAGCGGAACGCGGCCCTGCGCCTTTCGGGGGCAAGGGCGCCCCGCTCCTGCAGCTCCTGCAGCAGGTGGTCCATTCCCGAAATGAAGTTGCGTCCGCAGTAGCGTGCGGTGTGTATTCCAGGGGCGCCGCCCAGCTCCTCCACCTCCAGGCCGGAGTCGTCGGCAAAGCAGGAGGAGGCCCCGCGGTGACGGTCCCATATGAACTGTGCTTTCTGCAGGGAATTCTCCGCGTAGCTGTCCCCCGTCTCCGGGATGTCGTATCCTGCGGGCATAGGCTCCACCTCAAGCCCCAGGGGGCCGTACTGCTTTTCGAGCAGGGAAAGTATCTGGCGAACCTCGCGGAGCTTTCCCGCGTTGGCGCTGGCAAAAATCAGTTTCATAATTGTGCAAATTTAACTAATTTTGCACAATATCTCTAAAAATGGAAGAAGATAAGATGACAAAGACTGTTCTTGTTTCCGGCGGCGCCGGATATATCGGTTCCCACGTTACCGTGGAACTCGCCCAAAGCGGCTACAATGTGGTGGTGGCTGACAATTTCTCCAACTGCGACGACACCTGCTTCGAGGGAGTGCAGAAAATCCTCGGCAGGAAGCTGCCTCTGGAGAGAATGGATTTCTGCGACGCTGCAGCGGCCGATGCGCTGTTCTCCAAGTATCAGATTGACGCGGTGATACACTTTGCCGCATTCAAGGCCGTGGGAGAAAGCGTGAAGGAGCCCATGAAGTACTACAAGAACAATCTGGAGTCCTTCATGAACGTGATAGACGCGGCCCGCTCCCACGGCTGCACGAACATCCTGTTCTCTTCCTCCTGCACCGTTTACGGCGAGGCCGACAGCCTGCCCGTGACGGAAAAGACGCCCCGCAAGGACGCCGAATGCCCCTACGGCAACACGAAGAAAATCTGCGAGGACATCCTGCGCGACTGCATCGCGGCGTACGAAGGCCTCAGCGGCATCGCCCTGCGCTACTTCAACCCCATCGGAGCCCATCCTTCGGCCCTTATCGGCGAACTGCCCCGCGGCGTTCCCGCCAACCTCGTGCCCTACATCACCCAGACCGCCATCGGCAAAAGGGAGTGCCTCAGCGTATTCGGCAACGACTACCCCACCGAGGACGGCACCTGCAAGCGCGACTACATCGACGTCGTGGACCTTGCCCGCGCACATGTGGCCGCCGTTAAAAGGATGCTGGACGGCAACATGAAGGCGCCTTACGAGATCTTCAACGTTGGCACCGGCCGCCCCGTGTCCGTGATGGAGCTGGTGGACACATTCCAGAAGGCCAACGGCATAGAGCTGAACTGGAAATATGCCCCCCGCCGCCCCGGCGACATCGTGGCCATCTGGGCCGACACCTCATACGCCTGCGCAGAGCTGGGCTGGAAGGCCACACGCACGCTGGAAGAGACGCTTCGCAGCGCCTGGGAGTGGGAAAAACATCTTGCCGGAAAGCAGTAGCGGCTTTCGTCAGCGGCTCCGCCGCAGTTTCTCCACGTAAGAGTCTATCTTGCGGATTTCACGCGGAATCTTGATTTGCTGCGGGCACTTTTCGATGCAGCGCTCGCATCCTATGCACTTGTCGGCGGCACGCGCGGCCTCGACTGCCTTCTCGTATGAGGCAAGATAGCGCCTGCGGGTTTTCTTGTAGGCGGGATCCTCCGGATTGGGGTTCACGAAGCCTTCGTTCACGCATTTGTTGTAGTGGGCGAAAAGGCCGGGAATGTCTATGCCATACGGGCAGGGCATGCAGTAGGCGCAACCCGTGCAGGGAACAATCGGGAAGTCAGCCACGGTGCGGGCGATTCCGTCCAGAAAAGAGCGCTCCTTGTCGGAAAAAGGCTGAAGGGGGCTGAAAGTGCGCAGATTGTCCTCCAGATGCTCCATATACGTCATTCCGCTGAGGATGGTGAGCACGCCCGGATAAGCGCCGCAGAAGCGGAAGGCCCAGCTGGCGGGGCTCTCCCCGGGACGCATCTGCTGGAAGGAAGTGGCTATATGCTGGGGAACGGAAGCAAGGCGGCCTCCCAAAAGAGGCTCCATTATCACCACAGGGATTCCCAGGGCTTCCAGAGCGCGGTACTGATGCTCCGCATAAGTGAGCCAGTCCACATAGTTCATCTGGATCTGCACGAAATCCCAGTGGTATTTGTCGTGCAGCTGCAGGATCTTGTCGAACACCTCGTTGGAGCCGTGGAAACTGTAGCCGAGGTTGCGTATGCGCCCCGCCTCGCGCTCCTTGAGAAGAAAATCCAGCACAGCGTTGTCAATGAAGCGGGAATTGAACTGCTCCATGCTTCTTCCCACGGAATGCAGAAGGTAATAGTCTATGTAATCCGTCTGCAGGGCCTCCAGGGAATGGCGGTACATCTCCACCGACGCCTCGAAGGACCATCTGGAGGGAGACTGGTTGGACAGTTTCGTGGCTATCTTGTAGGAGGAACGGGGATGGCGGGAAAGGGCGATGCCCGTTGTGGTCTCGCTATTGCCCTTGCAATACACGGGGGCCGTGTCGAAATAGTTCACGCCTTTCTCCAGGGCGCGGTCCACCAGAAGGTTGATTTCCTCCTGCTCAGATGGCCAGCGCATGCAGCCGTAGCCAAGAAGGCTCACCTCTTCGCCGCGAAAGTCGCGGCGCATTGTCATTGTGCCTTGCGCGGCGGAAGTGGCCACTGCGGGAGAGCTGGAAGTGCAGGAAGCGAGGGCCGCGGAAGCTCCAGCAAGAGCGGTATTCTTTATGAATGTTCTTCTGTCCATAATCTATATTTCCCTGTGTACCTGATTGCCCTCCACATATATCGCGCTCAGCGGACGCGAAGGGCACACATATTCGCACCGGCCGCAGCCGATGCAGCGCTCCGCATTCACGGACGGAATCATAATGGATGTCTTGTCTTCCGGCACGCTGTGCACCATCGAAATCGCCCCCACAGGGCAGTGGCGGGCACAGTTGCCGCATTTCACCAGGTCCGTGTTCACCACGCAGTTCTCGGGGATGAACACCGCGTGACCTATGCTGATGGAGGATTTCTCCTCGGGAGTGACTTTGCCTATCGCTCCGGCGGGGCACACGTCGCCACAGGCGGTGCACTCCGGCCGGCAGAAGCCGTCCTCGAAATTCATCACCGGCTGCAGGAAGCCGTCCAGGGTGATTGCGGGGCGAAGGACATTGTTGCGGCAGGCGTCCACGCACAGCTGGCAGCCAAGGCAGCGGCTGCGGAAAAGGCGCAGACTCCCCGCTCCGGGGGGCACAACGGGCACGGCGCGACGGGGCACTTTCTTGTCCTCCAGAATGGCCAGACCGCCCTGCGCGTCGCTCTGGGCGCGGGCAGTAAGGGCAGTGCCGAGGATTGCGGCGCCTGCGGCGATAAAGTTCCTGCGGCCATCAGAAGGGGCTTTTGCAGGAGAACTGCTACTACCGCCGCCATCAGAAGGCGTTGCGGCCGCCCGGCGGGAGGGCTTGTATGGCAGCGACCATTTGTAGCTTATCGCCCCTTCGCGGCAGTTGTCGATGCAGTCGAAGCACACGACGCAGCGGGACATGTCCACAGTATGATTCTGCGTATCTATGCAGGAGGCGCGGCAGGCTTTGCCGCAAAGGCCGCAACCGGCGCACTTGTCATTGTCTATCACGGGACGCAGCATCGCAAAGCGGCTGAAAAGGCTCAGGGTGGCTCCCACGGGACAAATGCTGTTGCACCAGGCGCGGCCCTTCTTCAGAACCAGCAGGACAAGCACGCCCAGGGTTATGGCTGATATGGCCACAATCGGCAGGCTCTTTCCAAGCGTGGAGGAGACCATTCTGCCGAATATGCTGTAGGGCTCGATCAGGTTCGCCAAGGCCCCGTAGCCGAAGGCCATCGCGCATACAAACAGCGCCAGGATACCATATCGCAGCAGATTGCTCCCCCTGCTGTATTTCAGGCGGAAACGCCTCTTTTTGGGCCCCAGCAGGCTGAGACGGAAAATCCCGTCCTGCAGCGCTCCCAGAGGGCACAGCGTGGAGCAATACACCCTGCCGAAAACGACGGTGAGGGTGAGCAGCAGCACCACGATTCCGGCATTTGCCGAAATCACTGCGGGCCAGAACTGGAATTTTGGCAGATTCCCGAGCGCCCCGGTGAAAAGCCCCCCGAAATTAAGGAAAAGAAGGGCAAGGGCGCAGAAAGCCGCCGATTCCACGACGATGCGCACGATTTTAAGCCTGTTGCAAGCCATCTTTAGTGAACATTAGAAATAATTTGATCTCTTTGGAGGTAATTTCGGTTGTAAACTTTCCCAATACTAGGGAAGGCTACAAAAAGGGGAAGTTCGCAGCACCAACTCCATATTATGACTTTATTCATGGCAAGGCTACTTTACTTAATGTTGAACTTTATCTCCACGGATAAGTCGGATAACGGTACAAAGTATTGTTCCCTATTATATATAATTTGTCATCGTATATTGTAGGATAGGGCATCCTGAAATCAGAAAATCCCTTTTCCGGGCAGACAACATAATCCAACTTTGTACCAGTCTCAATGTCCAGTATGTCAAGTTTGCCTTTTCTGTTTATAAAATAAGCATACTTTCCTTCTTGTGTCACACACTCCGACCCGTAATTGTCGAACAGATACTTGACTTCACCCGTTTTCTTGTCATAGCCTATAGTGGCATTTACAGCACATTTCATCAGAACATCATTGTAGAACAAAACGTCCTGACAAGCATACGCACACATATCATAACGTTCCCAGATTGTTTCTCCTGTCTTGACATCAATGGCCATCATCGTCCTGTCCACATTTGAGTATAGGATATCGTTCTCTAGAAAACTGAAAGAAACAACCGACTTGCGACCCAGATACTTCTTGAGAAGTTCCTGACCGGTCTTAACATCTATAATCACCACATAGTCTTCCCATTTGCATTCTTCAACGGTAGAGTCGGAACAGCATGAAACAACCATTCTGCCATCATACAACCGGATGTCATTTATAAAGAGTTCGTCATCGCCGGTGTAATACAATTCAGAAATCTGATTGCTTTGCATATCAACCTTGCAAATTTTACAACTGTCTTGAATAAAGTAACATTCATCATCCTTGCCAACAACGGGCGATATAGTTACACTTAGATTCGTACCCTCCTTTTCCCATAAAGCTTCACCTGATTGCACATCAAGACAAACAGTAGATCGCAATCTATAGCTTTCGTTGTGGTTTGTCTCATACTGGAACACTACCTTCCCTTGATATTCATAACCCATTGCATCAAAATCAGAGTATCGCCTATTTTCTATATCTGAAGGAAAATACCATTTAACTTCGCCCGTGTTGACGTCCATCCCGCACAAACGATTGTCTTCCCAGCGGATGCCGCCATCATATATCGTCGTGGGAACCACCATTATATCGCCGGATTTCGGAAAATTCAATATGCCGTTACAGAATATCTCTGCGGATTCATAGGTCGGAATCACGGCAGACCATTCTGGCTGCAAAGAGCCTTGCTCATACTGCATCTTGCAGCATGAGCAAAGCAATAATGAGACAAGGCTAATTATCGTATTTGAAGTCCGTGCCATAATCACCTTTAAAGATTTCATTAAGTTTCTCCCTCATCTTATAATGACTGTTCATCTCCAGATGATTCACGCCAGTGAGCTCGATATTAGTGACATTCTCTACCGTCATTATCGAACTGTTGTTCGGGATGAAGCCGTCGCTGTTCTCATAGACTGTCACATACTTCACGTCGCACCATCTCCAGAGCAGGAAGCGGTGCCAATTCTCGATGCGGTCCGTATGGACTGCTCCGATCATGCTGTCCCACTTATTGTGTACGTCGTATTGGATAAAGCGCCTTGTGTCTGTCCATGAGGCTGCGGCGGTAAAATTAAGCGCACTTGCGGCCCACAGTGAAGGAATCCAGAATCCCAGAACCGCCGTCGTGGTTCCCGCCGCATAATGAAGCACCTCGAACGTAGTGCTTGTTCCCAATGCGGCATTGTAGTAAGGAAATGCGGTTTCATCGTAGCAATCGTCGGCGGTATTGGTGTCGTTCTCTGCTTTATGAAGCGCCGTGCCGGCTATCCGCACAAGATTGTTGTCATCTTCGTTGCCGTATATGTTGATGATCGGAACTGAAGAATCCGAAGAATTCAAATCAGCAAGAAAGGAATTTTTTGAAAGATCCGGATCCATGTCATCGGCAGCCCTTGTGGAATAATCCGATTTCAAATCTTCTATCGCTTCGTCAGCCAAAGCTATCCCGACGTCTCCAACGATACACGAGGATGCGGCGATGAGTGAAGAGATTACATTCCCGACCCCTGGAAGAAGAGAACCGACGGCTAGAGAGCCAAAAATCAGATTGGCCTGAACCATTGATACTGCTTCCTGTGCGACATTGTTCAAGGATCTGTTCTTTATCGTCGTTACAATCCCAGCGCCCTGGTTCGGCGTTCCTGCCGTGATGACCGCTCTGATTTTACTGTTTGACTGTGCGGCTTTTCGTGCAACAAGGCCGCCTGCGCTATGAGCGAAAACGATTGCTTTGCTGGATGAACCTGTTTCTCTGTTGATTTTGGCGTTTAGCAAATCAGAAGCGACTCCAAGAGACAAATTCTCGTCCCAGCCTATACTCGTTCCACGATTTTTATAAGGAGTTAAGGCATATTTGTACGTGTCCCACGTATATTCGTTATCGCCAAATCCGTGGACCCAATACACTTTGTTGTAATCTTTATTTGCGGATACTGAGGGAAGCGTCGCCAGAATCAATATCGATAATATTGTGATATTTTTCATGGCGCGACTACTTGATATTGAACTTTACGGTATTCCGGCTATACTCCTTCTGCTGAACCTTCAGCATAGGGGTGCCGTCACCGAGGCAGGATATTTCTTCAATGACTGTCTTGGTGGGGTTGTCGTCAGAAATGTCGTTTACTGGCAGATTGCTGCTCTTGGTTGCGCGGGAGTTGCCTTCGAAGGAATGTCTGCAGCGCACTTTTAGTTTGCCGTCAACATGCTGATCGTAACCGTAATTCCTGGAAATGTCATTGGAAAGTATCGTTCTTAGCATTGTGCCTTCAGATGCCTTGGTTCCATCGATATATTGCTCGAGGATAACCTTGTCGCCCTGCTCATATATGCTATAGGAAGGTGCATCCCCGGCTTTGGTGGGACACTGCTCTGCCATTTTATTGCGGAGCCAGTCTATGTCGCGCTTGACGGCGGATTTGGTCTCGGCGGAAGATTCGGCCTTTGCCTTTTCAAATTCTTCAAGATATTCCGAATAGTCCGGCATCGGGACTTCGCTTCGGTACAGAACCTCACCCTTGTTGTTGTATGTAGTTGCAACGCCATCTGCAATTTCCACCTTAGCGACACATTTGGAAAGGTCCATCTCGGTTTCATGGAAAGACAGCAGGGGATTGGTTTCGGGATTCAAGTCTGTCTCCTGGGTGTATGCCGAGCTGCCGTCTTGATAAATGAAAGTACTTTCGGAGATCTCGGCACAGAAGGGAATCTGCTCGGAAACAGACAAGGTGTCCGGGGCAGAGTCGTCCCCGGCTTTTGTCAATGACGCGAATTTGTTCTTATATAATTTTCTCTTCTTCATGGCGGAAAGTGTCTCGGTATCAAGAAACTCCGCATCCTCCGTTTCGTCCAGCGGACGGTCGTATGTAATCAGTCTATAATCGGAGACAATCTCAACTGCCAGGCATTTTTCATCGAGAGCGGCTTGCTCCAGTTCTTCGATGGAACTCTCGCGCGGTTCAGAAACGTTGCAGGAGGCTATGATTGCAAATACAACTGGAAGAATTATGATTCTATTATTCATACAATTGCTTTTGTAGTTTTACTTTTTTAACGAATTGTCTCCCAATAAGTAATACAGCAGGAAGTGGTGGCTGCACTGATTCCATATCGGATTTTTTGAACCGCAAATGTATCCTCAATTCCGCGGACTTCCAAAAATTTCTGACGATTTGAGCTGAAAACTGAAAATCCCGAGCGTTTGTAACCACACGCCCGGGATTTCTGGTTTAGGGAAGGCTACATATCAGAATAAAATATTCAATCCGATATCAACGCTGTGAACTATAGGTTTCCCCTCTTCTTACACAGACGCAGGCAACTACATCCACACCGAGAACGTGTGGTGGGCTGGCGGCAGCAGGTAATTCTGACTCCCGAAATAAAAGTTGAGGTTGACTAAAAACTCTGTTTTTGTCAACCTCTTACGCTTTCAGCAATCCCCTGCACCCCCTTTCAGGGGGACTGAAGGGCTTCGCCCCTCAGACTCCCCGAGTCGCAGTCGCTCCGAAAGTGCCTTTTTGGTCAGCCTCAACTTTTTTATATCAGAGCCTTGCCTGTCATTGCCTCGGGCTGGGGAATTCCCATCAGCTTGAGGATTGTGGGGGCTACGTCGCACAGGGCGCCGTCCTCTACCTTGGACACGGGAGTGCCGTCGGGATTGAAGGCGTTGATTACGATAAACTGCACCTCGTTCAGGGAATGGGCGGTGTTGGGGGTGCCGTCTTCGTTAACGGCGTAGTCGGCGTTGCCGTGGTCCGCGGTTAGAAGAATCGCGTAATCCTGCTCGATGGCGGCGGACACGACCTCGCTCACGCACTGGTCCACTGCCTTCACGGCCTTGCAGATGGCGTCGTACACGCCGGTATGACCCACCATGTCACCGTTGGCGAAGTTAAGGATTATCATGTCCTCCTTGCCCTCCTTTATGGCCTGCACCAGCTTGTCCTTCACCTCGTAGGCGCTCATTTCGGGCTGCAGGTCGTATGTGGCCACCTTGGGGGAAGAGACCAGAATCCTGTCCTCCAGAGGGAACTGCTGCTCGCGGCCGCCGTTGAAGAAGAAGGTCACGTGGGCATATTTTTCCGTCTCGGCAATGCGCAGCTGGCGGCGTCCCGCCTCGGACACGATCTGGCCCAGCGTCTGCTCCACGTTCTCCTTGGGGAAGAGGATGTGCAGGCCCTGAAATGAAGCGTCGTAGGGGGTGAGGCAGCAGTAGTACAGCGGCAGGGTGTGCATTCCCTGCTCGGGCATGTCCTGCTGGGTGAGGACGGCGGTGATTTCGCGGGCACGGTCGTTGCGGAAGTTGAAGAATATCACCACGTCATTCGGGCGTATTGTGGCAAGGGGCTTGCCGTCGGCTCCGCAGATGCACACGGGCTTGATGAATTCGTCCGTAATGCCCTCGTCATAGGAAGCCTGTATGGCCTCGGTGGCGCTGGAGGCGTAGGCGGCCTTGCCTTCCACCAGAGCGTCATAGGCGAGTTTCACCCTCTCCCAGCGTTTGTCGCGGTCCATCGCGTAGTAGCGTCCGCACACGGAAGCCACTTTGCCGCAGGTTTTGGCCATCTCGGCCTCCAGATCGGCCACGAAGCCCTTGCCGCTGCGGGGGTCGCAGTCGCGCCCGTCCATGAAGCAGTGCACGAACACCTTCTGCAGGCCCGCCTTCTGCGCCTCGGAAAGGAACTCGTAAACGTGCGCAAGGGAAGAGTGCACCCCACCCATCGAAGACAGGCCCATGAAGTGCACGGCGGCGCCTGTGGAGGCGGCGTAATCGTACGCGGCCTTGATTTCGGGATTCTGCATCAAGGAGTGGCTGCGGCAGGCCCTGTTGATTTTAACGAGGTCCTGGTACACTACCCTTCCCGCGCCAAGGTTCAGATGGCCCACCTCGGAGTTTCCCATCTGGCCGTCGGGAAGACCCACGTATTCGCCGCAGGCCTGCAGGTGTGAGAAGGGATATTTTGCGCGGAGGCTGTCGATAAAGGGCTGACCCTGCGTGTAGATTGCGTTGGAATGGTCATGACGGCCTTCTCCCCAGCCGTCCAGAATCATAAGAAGTACTTTCTTGTTGCTGTTCATTTTCTGTGTATTGTTATTCGTTTCGGTTGTCAGTCAAGTCCCCTCGCGCGCAGGAGGTATTTGGGATCCGGGTCCGCGCCGCGGAATTCGCGGTACAATGTCATAGGCTCTTCGCTGCCGCCGCGGCTCAGGATGCAATTGCGAAGGCGCATTCCCGTCTCGCGGTTGAAGATTCCCTCCTGTACGAAGGCCTGGAAGGCATCCTTGTCCAGAACCTCGGCCCAGAGGTAGCTGTAGTAGCCGGCGCTGTAGCCGCTGTTGAAGATATGGTTGAAATAAGTGGTGCGGTAGCGGGGGATGATTTCGTCGACAAGGCCCATTTCCTTGCAGAACTGCGCCTCGGTAGCCTGGATGTCCAGGCCGTCGGGATAGGAGGACATCATATGCCACTTGATGTCCAGTATGGAGGCCGCGCAAAGCTCCGTGGTCTTGAAGCCCTGGCCGAAGGTGCGGGTGGCCAGAATCTTGTCCACAAGGGCCTGGGGAATCACCTCACCGGTTTGGTAATGGCGGGCGTACTCTTTCAGAAGTTCGGGCTGGAAAGCCCAGTTCTCGTTGATCTGCGAAGGCAGTTCCACAAAGTCGCGGGCGACAGAAGTGCAGGCCACGGAAGGATAGGTGCATTTGCTCAGCAGGCCGTGCAGGGCGTGGCCGAACTCGTGGAACATCGTCTCCACGTCGTCTATGCTCAGAAGGGCGGGAGTGCCGTCCTCGCCGGGCTTGTTGAAATTGCCCACGTTCACGATTATCGGGCGGATATCCTGTCCGTCCACCACCATCTGGCCGCGGAATTCGCTCATCCACGCGCCTCCTCTCTTGGAGGAACGGGGATAGTAGTCGGTCAGCAGCACTCCCACCAGGCTGCCGTCGGCGTCCACCACCTTGAAGCCTTCCACCTCGGGGTGGTACTTGGGGCAGTCGTCGATTTTCTCGAAAGAGATGCCGTACAGCTTGCCGGCGGCGCTGAAGACGCCCTCGCGCACCTTCTCCATCTGGAAGTAGGGCTTGATTTCGTCTTCGTTAAGGGAGTATTTGCGCTCTTTGAGCTTCTGCTCGTAGTACATCCAGTCCCAGGGCTTGAAGGAGGGCTCGCCCACCACCTTGCGCTCTGCGAGGTCTTCGCGGAAAAGGACCTTCATCTGGGCAAGGTCGGAGGAGGCCTTGCGCACGGCGCTCGCCATTATGCCGTCCAGGAATTCGGTCACTGCCTGCGGATTGCCGGCCATCTTGTCGTGCAGAATCCAGGCCGCGGGGTTCTCGTAGCCAAGCATTGCGGCCTTTTCGGCCTTGAGCTGCAGGATTTCCAGCAGAATGGCGTTGTTGTCGAATTCGCCTCCGTTGTTGCCGCGCATCGAATACGCCTTGAACATCTTCTCGCGCAGGCTGCGGTCCTCGGTGCTGGCCATAAGGGAATAGTATTCGGACACCGGGCTGCCGCAGGAGGCGGCATAGGCGTTGTTTTCCGCCAGAAGGTTGTTGCCGAATTTCTGCTGGAGGACGGCGAGGCGGGAATTCACCTTCTTCAGGCGCTCCTGCTGCTCCTTGTCCAAGCCGATGCCGTTGTTGACGAAGGCCTCGTAGGTCTTCTTAAGCACCATCTGCTGTTCGCGGGTAAGATCGCTCTGAGGGGCGTCGTACACTGCCTTCACCTTGGCGTAGAGGTCCGCGTTCATGGTGCACCAGTCGCCGTATTCGCTCAGAAGCGGCAGGGCCTCGTCCACCACCTTCTCCATTTCGGGGGAATTAAGGGACTCGCTGAGGTTGAACAGCACGCCCTGAACCTTGTCCAGAATCGGCGAACCGAACTCGAAGGGGACGATGACATTGTCGAAAGAAGGGGCTTCCTTGCTGTCAATCACGGCCTGGACAGAGGCTTTGCCCTGGGCTATGCCGGCCTTGACTGCGGGGATGTAATGTTCTGTTTTAATCTGTTCGAAGGGAGGGATGCCGTAAGGGGTGTCCCACTCCTGGAAGAAAGGATTGTCCTTTGTGGACATGCAGGAAGAAGCTGCCATGACGAAGGCTGCGATAAGGTAAATTGACTTTTTCATTTGGATATCTGTATGTCGTCCAGCGAACGGAGCGTGAACTGGAACTCTGATGATGAATCGTAATATGTTATGACGCCGGTCATGTCCACGGGAGTGCCGGAAAGGATCTCGGCGGGAATCTCTTCGTCACAGAACTTGGCGTAGCCGCTGGTGCGCACTCCGATGTTGTTCCCTTTGAAGGAGAAATACTGGCTGACGGTGTATGCGGAAGCGACGAATTCGCCGCCCTCGCGCATCTGCTTCACGGTTTTCACGCCGGAGGCGCCGACTTCGGCGCTGGCCTGCGTCTTGCTGTCCCAGATGCCGCTGGAAAGATATTCCGTGAACTTGCGCTCGCTCATCGCCCAGGTGGTGACCCCGCAGGGCTCGTCGGAGAGGAACACCCTCTCCCAGGCGTGGTTCTTGTCCCTCAGGCTGGAAGGAAGGTTGGGGTTGCGGTACAGGAGGCAGAAAATCTCGTTGGCGTAGGTCATCCCCTTCAGGGTGACAAGGGTGCCGCAGCAGCGGGATTTCCATCCAGTCAGGTCCGAGGCAGAAAGCTCCTTGGGCTGCACCTCAGGACCCATTTCGCCGCGAAGGACGTGGGTGTCGATGAGGCGCTGCACCTCGATATAGGCGGTCTCGTAGCTGCCGCTCTCGTCCTTGTAGCCTATCTGGACGGAACCGTAGTAGGCGCCTACGGTCAGGCCCTGCAGCCTCACGTACACCCATTGGTTGGGCTTGTACTCGTTGCAGAGGTTGTATTTTCCCAGCTTGAGCTCGATGCCGGTGGTGGCGTCCTGGATGAATATGCTCTTGTAGAAATTGCCCGTGGAGTCGGAGGACACCACCTGGCCCGACACGTAGATGTCGTCGTAGATGTCCACCGGGGCCAGGGCGCTCTCGTATTTCTTCTTCAGCTGCTCTATGCTTATCTGCTCGCAAGAGGGGTATGCCGCCTTGAAGGAGGCGTCCGAGAATATCGTTTCCTTTACATAGGAATCATAGCTGCCCGTGAATACGGGTTCGAATTCCTTGCAGGAAGAGATGAAGGCAAGGCCCAGAGCGAGGGCCGCGGCCGCTGTTACATATCTTTTTCCCATAGCCGTCAGAATCTGAAGTAAAGGTTAAGCATATAGTTGAATCCCGTCATATAGAAGTACTTGGGGTCGAAGCGAAGGTAGCTGGTGGAGCCCTTCACGAGACGTGTCTGCTCGTAGCCGCCGGTCTTCACGCCGCAGTTGTTGGTGAGGTTGTTCAGGCTCAGGCTGAAGCCGAAGTTGTACTTGTAGTGCAGGTACCAGGACTTGCCTATGCTGGCGTTCAGCAGGAAGGCGGGGTCGAATTTCTCCTGGGCGGTCATATAGGTCACGGACTCGGCCGTCAGGTTCTTGCCGGTGGGGCCCGCGCAGGCGGCGGTGGTGCGGTACAGGGGGTTCATGCTGAGGTATGAATCGGCGAAATACTGTCCTTCCACGGTAAAGAACCAGTAGGATTTCGTGCGGTAGTTGATGCTGATGCTGGTGGCAAGCTCCGGGGTGCCGGCCACGTGATGCGCAGTGCGGCCCGTCTCCAGAAGATTGCCGTTTATGTCTTTCTCACAACTGCCGTCGGACAGAAGCTTGAAGCTGGGGGTGCCCTGCCAGTAAGTGACGGGGACATTCTGTGCGACCAGCTCCGCGCTGTTGTCAATCGTCTGGGTCATGTAAGGGGTGGTGGTGTACACGTAGTTTCCCCAGCAGGCGGCGCCTTTCAGCGTCAGTCCGTCCACGGGAAGGGGCAGAGCGAAGCCCAGTTCCAGGCCCATATGACGCTCGCCTATCCCCCACATCGCGAGGTTGGTGAAGGAAGACTGCGTGTCGTCGTAGAAGCTCATCACGTCGGTCTTGTCGCGCACGTCCGCATAGAAGGCGGTGAGGCGCACGCTGTAGCCGCCTGCGGAGTACTTGTACGTGGCGTCCGCGCTGAAGGTCTTCACCGTGGTTAGGTTGGGAATAAGGGTGTTGCGTGTGCGGGGAGACAGGAAGGCACGCTCGAAGGAGGGGGCGTCGCCGAAATAGCCTGCGCTCAGCGAGAAGGTATGTCCTCCGCGCAGCGAATACTCGGCCGCCAGCTTGGCCCTCCAGGTGAGGAAGGTGGCCTGCGCGGAATTGCCCTTGCTGGTGACTATGTTGCCGTCGCTGTCCCTGACGGAGATGTCCACGCCCTTGTAGGTGTAGGGCTCAGTGGTGCTGCCTTCCTTGTAGCCGGCGAAGAGGCCGTTCCGGTACAGGCCCTCCCTCCAGAAGGAGGAGACGCCTATTTCGCCGCCCAGCATCGCCTTCAGGCCGCCCACGCTCACCGTTCCGGTGGCCCAGGCGTCAGCCTTGCGCACGTGGGCGTAGTAGTCGTAGCCGTATTTGCTGCCCTTGCCCAGAAGCTCGGGAGTGTCGTTGTGGGCGACATAGTAGTCCAGATCCTGCTGGATCTTGTAGGGGGTGGAGGAAAAGTCCCTCTCGGCGAAGTTGTTGATGTTCACATAGTAGTCGCCGCCCAGAAGGTCCGCAATCTTCTTGTAGTATTCGGTCCTGTTCAGCTTGCCGTTCAATCCGCCGGCTATTGCGACGGTGCTCTTCGGCATCCAGCGGGCCTGCAGGGCCAGGTTCAGGTCGTTCTGGTCCACGTGCCGCTCTTCCTGCACATAGTGGGAACGTGCTCCGGAGGCCCATTTGTCGCGGCTGCCTGCGTTGATGTTGTACATCCTGTCCCAGTCGACGTGGGTGTAGTTGTTTTGGGCAGAAGCGTTGCCTGTCCACATCTCGGTGGCCCAGCCGTATTTCTCCTTCGCCTGCTTGTTGTAGTCATCGCCGTCCTCTTCCATGAAGAAGTAGGAAGGAAGATTGCGGTAGTAGTCCGGCCTGGGATCCGCCGCGTTGAACCAGTCCAGGGCGGTGTAGCCGTTCCATCCCGTGCGGAAGAGCAGCGTGGCGGCCGTCTCCAGACGGTCCGAAGGGGTACAGCTGTACTTGAGAACGGTCACAGGTTCGAACGTCTTGCGTACGCGCGCGTTGCGCACCCTTCCGTCCTGGTAGCCCCAGTTGCTGTTGTAGGTGTTGCTGCCCACAAGATCGTAGGTCTCCTGCGTGGAGGCGTTCTGCGCACCCCTCTGCCCGGGGGCGCCGAAAGTTGTCAGCGACAGCTTGTGCACGTCTGAGAATTCCTTCTGAACGGAGGCATAATAGGCGAAATTGCGGTAGTACACGCCCTTTATCCAGTCGTTGCCGCCGAGGCGGGCGCTGAAGTTGAAGGCATAGCTCCAGCCGCTGTCCAGCGGACCGGAAGCGTACGAGCCCATAAGGCGCAGACGGTACAGGGCGCTGTTGGTGAGGGCGCTGAAACGCCATCCCTTGCGCACCGAAGGGGCGTCGGCGTAGATGTTCGTGATGCCGTTGAAGCCGCCCACGGCTATGTCGCTCTCGCCCAGGCCGTCCACGCTGTCCTTGCTGCGGGTGGCCTCGTTAAGACCGCTCCACAGGGAATAGGGGGAATTGCCGGTGAGGGCGTCGTTCATCTTGATGCCCATCAGGTACACCTCCTGCGTGGAGGCGTCGAAGCCGCGCGGGCGGAAACGGACGGAACTGAAGCCGAAAGAAGCGACGCTGTTGAAGGGGTCCGCGCTGCCGGAAAGAATCGTGGGGCTGTTGCTGTAGCCGCTGTCCTCCATGTCGAATTCGCTGAAGGAGGCGTCGTCGGTCTCCACCACCACCTTGTCCGGTGTGAGGCCCACTTTCATCAAATCCCGCACGAAACCCTTCTCCACTATTACGTTGAGGCTGGTGGAGATGAAGTCAGGCGCCTGCACGCTGATTTCGTACGTGCCGTCGGACAGGCCTTCGAAGAGGAAGCCTCCGTCCTGCGCAGTGCTCGCCCTGGAGAGTTGCTGCCCCGAGCAGGACAGCTGCAGCGTGGCTCCGGGCAGGCCCTCGCGGGTGGCGCGGTTGATTATCGTTCCCTTTATGCCGCCGGTGGGCTGGGAAAGAGCCGACAGGGCTCCCAGCAGCAGCATAAGGAATGTTACGGATAGTTTTCTCATATAATGCTTATTTGCCTATTACTATGAATGTCGGGTAATGGTCCGAATAGCCTCCTATGAAGGCTCCGCCGCTGAACGTGCGGTAGGGATAGCCCTTGTACTGGCCTTTGGGGGTGGTCATGAAGGGGCGCTTGAAAATGTAGCCGTAGTAGCCATTGCCCACTTTCTGAATCTGCAGGGTGCCCTCGGGGGCGTGGGCGAGGTTGTAGTTCACCAGCTGCTGGTCGTAGATGCACCATACACTCTGGTAGCACAGCGAGCCGAATCCGGCCTTCAGCATATCCACGTAGGGGTTGAAGAAGTCCGTGGGAGAGACCTCTCCGATGCTGCCCTTGCCGTGGTGATAGACGGCCATGCTCTCGTCGGTGGGGTCGTCGTTCATATCGCCCATCGTCACTATCTTGATGCCTGGATACTCCTGCATCAGCTTCATCGATTCGCGGTACAATATTTCGCCGCAACGGCTGCGAAGGTCTCCGCCTTTGCCGCCCACGCGGGAAGGGGTGTGGGTGACATAAAAGGCGAACAGCTCGCCGTCAATAGTACCTATGACCTCCAGGATGTCGCGGGTGCGGAAATAGTCCTGCTCGGCCTTGCTGAGGGAGAAATTTATCTTGGAGTCCGCTCCGAAATCGAAGGGGATGCTGCGGCTGCTCCTGAGCTTGAACTGCTCCGGCTTGTACAGCAGGGCCACGTCCACGCCGCGCCTGTCCGGGCCGTCGTAATGCACGATCTGGAAGTTGGCGCCTGCTATCTCAGGCTGGCTGACCAGCTCCTCTATCACGAAACGGTTCTCTATCTCGCTGATTCCCAATATTGTATGATAGCGCCCGTTGGCCTTTGCCATTTCGGCTATCACGTGGGCCATGTTGCCGAGCTTCTTGTTGTACTTCTCTTCGGTCCACTTGTTGGAGCCTTCGGGCAGGAACTGCTCGTCGTTCTTGGCAGGGTCGTCGTAGGTGTCGAAAAGGTTCTCCAGATTGTAGAAGCCTATGACGTAGTTCTGTGCTGCTTTCCGGGCAGTCTGCGGGCTTTGCGGGTTTTGCGCGAAGGAGGCTGAAATGGCCAGCACAAGGGCGCAGCATAGCAATGAAACTTTTTTCATATCACCACCAGAATGTATTGTTGAGCGGGTTTTCTGTCTCTATGGTGTCGTACAGGGCCTCCCCCACCACGTCTTTCAGCGCGGGGAAGAAGTCCAGCCCCGCGGCCTTTTCCAGGTCGCGTATGGACACGCACACCTTCTTTGTGGAGACGTCCGTGTAGTTCTTGTGGTCCAGCAGGAAGCCCGCGGCCACCCATCCGGAGTGTCCGGTGGTGGTTCGGGCGGCCTTGCCCAGCAGGGCCTTGAAATATTTTCCCGGGCAGGGGCAGGGCAGTCCCCATTTGTCATAGGAAGTGTGGGCGCTGCCATCCATTATGGCGCCTGTGACGACATACAGGGTGTCCAGAGAGGAGGAATAGTAGCGGACGTTGTTCTCCAGGGTCACCCAGATGCCTGTATTGAAGGCATTCAGCTGGGGGGTCATGTTGGAGAAGTAGAAAGTCTGGTTGTTGGCCTGGGTGCAGCACTGACGGTCACCCGAAGGCAGCTGATGGCCGCGGTCCCAGCTGCATCCGTCCGTGTTGGTGTAGCTCTTGGAAAGGTCCGGCTGCTCGTCGGAAGGGATTTCGGGGTCGTAGCTCCAGGCGCCGGTGTATCCGGACGAGCCCTTGGTGTACAGGTCGCACAGGGGGTATGCCACCCACAGGGCCAGATGGTTGGAAGAGGACCAACCAAGGGAATAGTTGCGGATTACCCTGGAGTCCATCACGAAGTTGTGCGAGTGGAAGGAAAGGTCGCTGCGGCGGGCGGGAAGCTCCATCCATACTGGAATTTCATCTTCGGACTGCACACTCTTTCCTTTCTGGGACAGGACGCAGCGGCTGGAATTGCCGTCACCTCCGGTCAGTACCACGGTCATCGAACGGGAGACCTCGCCTTCATTGGCGGCGTAGTCGCAGCCCACCATGTCGTTGCCGCTGCCGCTTGTCTTGCGAAGCGTGGCCCAGGGGGCGCCGTCGCCGAATTCCAGGGACATCGTCCACGCTCCGTCGGCCTCTATCCCTATCCAGAAATACGACCCTTCTGTCGGAAGACTGTTGGTGGAGACGGACAGAAAGGCGCTGCCTACTCCGGCGCTCTGCTGCGGGGAGGCTGTGGTGCAGCCGGCGGCGCACCACAGCGCCCATAGCAGCGCGGATATGAGAGCCGTGCGTTTCACGCCTTATTTCTTGAGATATACCGTGATGGCGTCGATGTAGAGGGCTCCGTCCTTGGCAACGACGCAGAAGTCCTTGGCGTCGGTGCTGAACTCTATCGAGACGGTCTCATCCACCTTGCCGGCGGGAGAGGCGGAGCCGTAAGCTTTGCTGTAGACGGCCTCGTCGGTGTAAGTGGCCGAGGTGGGAAGTTCCACGGTAGTGGGAACGAGGCACACCGTCCTGCCGACCGCGGTGGTTTTGTTGATGGCCAGCTCGACTTTCTCGATGGAAGAGGCGAAGACGGGAGACTTCACCATATAGCCGTTCTTGTTGTTTATCTGCAGATAGGTGGTTGACGCCGTGCAGTAAGTGTACGCGCCCCAAGTGCCGCTGGCGCTGTTGATGGAGTAGGTGAGATAGGCATTCTTTTTGGCTTCGTTGCAGGCATCGATGATGGCGGCCTTGATTTCGGCGTTGGTAAGGTACAGCACGCTCTGCGAAGGATCCGCGGCGGACGCCTGCTTGACGGCAACCTTGTACTCCTTTGTGGCTACGTCGGCCGTGGTGGTGAAGGTGACGGTGAACTCGCGGGCCGTGTAGGCGGTGTTTTCAGCAACGGTGAGGTTGACCGTGGCGCTGCCGGTGCCGGAGGCCTTATCCAATGTTACGGCCGCATCGGATACAGTGGCGCTCCAGGCCACGCTCCCGGCGGCGGACACGCTGACGGCTGCGCTGCCGCCCGCCGCCGCAACAGAAACCGTGGCGGGGCTGACGGAAAAATAATCTGAGGTGTCACTCTCTATCTTCTCGGACACAATCATAAAATAGTTGCTGGTGTGGCCGGCATAGTAGCCGGTGACCTTGATGCTCTGGCCGATATAGGCCGAAAGGTCCTCGGAAGTGTATATGCTGCCCTTGGGCTTGGCAACGCCGGGAATTGCGAGGTTGTAGTACGTGCCGTCGGTGGACAGGACGCCGGAGAAGGAAATCCTGGACGCGGAGCCCTTGCTGTCGAAAGTTGCGTTCTGGATCTGCTCCGGAGTGACCTCTGTAACGGTCTGGGAAGGGGTTTGGGCGATGGCGTCTGTGCAGGGCCCGAACGAAATGTCGGAGTTGAAGCGGATGGCGGTGCCGTATTTCGAGAGGGTGCCGGTGACGGTGACAAGGTCATCCACCTTTGTGCCGGAATTCACCTTTGCTACGTACATATTGTTCTGTGTGCCGTCGTTTATCACGAAGCCGGAGGTGCTGGTGGCTATCACGCGGCCTTTCACGGTGGCCGTGCCGCTGGCCTTGGCTATGGCCTCGTCCACGCTGAGGGCCTTGGTCTCGGTCTGGAAACGTTCCCCTGTGAGGGCGTCAGCGTCGGTGAGGGCGGTGAAGTACAGCTGGATGGTGCCGTTGTAGATGCCGGCGGTACCGATTATCTTGCCGGAGCCCTGGGGCACTGTCTTGCTCTGCAGGGCGGTGGCGTACTTGGCAGAGAACACCACGAAAGTGCTGCCGTCGGCAAACTCCATTCCGATGGACTGGTGGGCGTCGGCGGATGCCCAGTTCTTGGACAGGTCTGCGGAGACAACCTGCACCGGCTCCTTTATCGTAATGTACTGTCCTTCGTATTTACCGGACATGAAATCGGCCTCGGAAATCTCCGTAGGGGCGATTGTTCCCTCGGATGAAATCAGTTTGGCCTTGTCCAGAGGGCAGCCGTCGATTTCCACGGTGCCGTTGAACAGCTTAACGCTCTGGCCGGAAAGGTCCACCTTGATGACGCTGCCGAAGGGGAAGGAATGGGAGGCGGAGAAGTAAATCTGCATGCCCGTATCTGCGCCCTTGTTGTTTGCGTCCTGCACATAGCAGGTCTTGCCGGAAGTGAGGTTGGACAGTTCGGAATAGTTGGAGGTGACAACGCACAGGACATAAGTGCTGTCGGCAATCTTGGCTCCCGAAGTTGTGGCAAGGGCGCGGATGTCCTTGACGGCGGAGTAGTTGGTGGGGGCGGAGCCGGCCTGCTTGACGGAAAGCTTCACGCTGGCGGAGCCTGTGGTGAAGATGAGGCTTGCGCTGCGCTCGTCATCGTTGTTGGGGTTCACGGCAACAGTCACGATGGCTTCGCCGGAGACTCCCTTTTCGGGGGTGACGGTGATCCAATTGAGGCTGCTGTCCTTCTGCACGGCCCATTCCCTGTTGGTGGTCAGTTTGACAGTCTGGGGATCGCCCTTGGCCTCGAAGCTGAGGGTGGTCTTGTCCAGGGAGATTGTCGGGTCGCCCGACGGGGTGGACGCATTGTCCTTGCTGCAGGAGACTGCCGCCGACGCGCACAATGCGGCCGTCGCCACGGCAATCAGAAGTTCTTTGAATTTCATGGTCTGAGTTATTGTTTTTGTTATCTTTTGCCGGCAATAGGATTCACCAAAATGCTACAAACTACAAATATACTGAAAATCGGGGACACCTGCAAACTCAAGGGTCAAATGACATGCGCACCTGCGGTGCGACGCATCTGCACTCCACCGCTGTCGCGGCGGAGCCTCCTCCTTAAGTCGCTGGACACAAGGGTACTCGCCGCACAGTAGATGCCTGGCGGCGGGGGCCTGTGCATTGAATGCTTGCGGGCGGAGACCACGCTTCGTTCGGGCACCTTTCAGAAAATAGTTCTACCACCCCCCTTGAATCATGGAGCCTTCGAAGCAATTCTGCTTCCCGCAATTCACCGTCCGTAGTCAGTCACGTCTTAGTGGTCTGAGAGGCATATTGTTACGGACGGTGAGGCAAAATTGCCTCGCCATCCGTAATCACCTGCCACAGGGAACATGGAATGGCGGACGTTACGGACGGTGAATTGCTGGAAGGAAGATAACATCATTATGCCCGATGGAAAACCCGCGCGCGGGCTTTCCATTCGGCTACGTGCCGAAGCAGACAAGGGTTTTCTTCAAAAACTAGCGCGTGATTGGGCCGCGGGCCGAATCAGAGCGGGGTTTTAGGCCGAAGACAATTGCAGCTGAGGCGATGAGAAGGAAAATCACGTATTTCCACTCGGCTGCGAAGGCCAGAATGCGGGCGAAAAGTTCGGAGCGCAGCTGCGGAGCGGACACGGGATGCAGAAGAATGAGTGCTATCACAAGTCCTCCTATGACAATGCCCGCAATCAGTGTAATCAGGGCAGTCAGTCTGTATCTCCGGATTGCCTCATCGTGCAGGCGCTTGATTTCAGCCGCCGCATCCATCCGTGCGGACAGGCCGGCGAGGAATGTACCCTCGTCCGAAGTCTGCGGGCGGTTGGCTTTGAAAAAATCCTTTATCTGAGTCTCGTTCATTGCAATTTGATTTTAAGGTTGTTACGGCCTCTGGAAAGAAGCGACTTGACGGTCCCTGTCGGGA
>R03__coassemble_313_pt1 | contig 29334 bp, 25 predicted proteins | sample R03__metabat2_high_PE_058 | metagenome-assembled genome bin R03 | reverse complement strand
AGGCTTCTCTCTCTGCGGCAGGGACATCCTTAATCAAAATCACCTGGTGCGCCATGTGACGGGCATCCCGTTTGTTAATTCGAGCGCTCTGCATCAGGCACACCGAATCAGTCCTCTCCTTCCGAGGCGTTGTCCATAAGGGAGCGAAGGATGGCGGAAATGCCGTCCTTGAAGTTGCGGCATATGCGGATCTGGTCCATATCCGGGGCAGGATGTCCCAGGGGATAATAGGCGACGTCCTGCAGCACCATCTGCGAATCGAAATAGTCGTAGTCGGAATCCTTTATCTGCACCAGAACGCCCGGAATCTCGCAGAACAGGGTCTTCACCATATCGGGCTCCGCGGCGCCCTCCATTATGCCGGCGATGTCCATCATAAAGCCCCGGCGGCCCTTGAAAAGATGAGCTGCCGTGGCAAGGCCCCCGTATCCCACGGGACGGCCCGCAACGATGACGCGGTCCTCCACCAGTTCACGGAGCACTTCGTAGCAGTCTATGAAATAATCCGGATCCTGCTGGTCCAGCTCCGCTCCGCTGCCCTCGCCCACCACCGCGGACAGGGCGCTGCCGCCGAGATTCATCTTTGCGCTGTCGAAGGGGACATAGACAAGCCAGTCCCTGGGCGAAGGGGCCATCGTGTCCGGGCAGGCGCGTCTGGAGAGAATCCGGCCTCCTTTCTTTTCGGAGGAAACAGCGCGAAGGACTATTTCCAGGCTGCAATCCCTGCGGCTTTTTTCCACAAAATAGCGGTCCAGGCGCACGCCGAGGTCGAACAGATAGCCGCCGGCCGTCAGGGCACTGTCGTAGAAGGCGGCCGCATTGCCGGCGGGGGCTCCGTTCCAGTCCCAGCGGGCGATCAGAAGAAGGTCCTGCAAGGTGAAATGCCCATCCCTGAACAGGCAGTCCAGAAGAACTTCGTTGATGGCGGAGCGGGTGGATGACACGGGATAGTTCACGTCCATCCTGCGGCGGGGGGTGCGGAGGATTTTCTGAACGTACTCCCCCACGAGCGAGGGGTCGTACGAAAAGCTGTGGGGAGCCTTGTCCATATACTCGTCCACGATGTCGTCGAAGGCCACATCGGGAATGTCCACGGTGCCGTTTCCGTCCAGACAGTCGTACAGGGCGCTGAATGGAGTCTGTTCCATCTGCACCCCGTCTATGATGTAGGACGAGAACAATAACGAAGCTTCTTCTTTCATCATCGGCAAAAATAATAAAAATAAGGGCAAAATAATCGTATCTTTGGCAAAATTTAGAAAAACAGAAGCTTTGGAAAAGATTTTCTCGGATTCAGAATACTCCCTGCTGCTGCAGAAGTTCTACCTTCGCTACCCTTCCTTCCAGAAACAGGGCAGCGGCGCATATTCACCCGGGCTGGAGCACATAACGCAGATGTGCGCCGCACTGGGCAACCCACAGGACAAGTTCCCCACCGTACACGTGGCCGGAACAAACGGCAAGGGCAGCACCTGCAACCTTCTGGCGGCGCACTACGCTGCCGCAGGCCTGAAAGTTGGCCTGTACACTTCTCCCCACATTTCCGATTTCAGAGAGAGGATGAGAGTGATAAGCAACGGCTCCTACACCCTTATTTCCAGGCAGCAGGTGTGGGATTTCCTGCAGAAGTACGGGAGCGAAGCGGACCGCCTGGACCTGTCGCTGTTCGAGGTCACCACCGCCATGGCCTTCGATTTCTTCGCAGCCGAAAAGGTGGACATCGCCATAATAGAAACCGGGCTGGGAGGCCGCCTGGACGCCACCAACATAATAAAGCCGAGGCTCAGCATAGTCACGAACATCGGCTACGACCATATGGACATACTGGGCCACAGCCTCGTAGAAATAGCGAGGGAAAAGGCCGGCATAATAAAGGAAGGCGTTCCCGCCGTCCTGGGCGAGCCTTCAGAAGAAATCACGCCGGTGTTCGAAGAAATCGCGGCGCAGAAAGGCTCTCCCCTTACCCTGTGTACACAGAGTGGCGACGTGGACGACATCCTGAAGGGAATGGACCTTCCCGGCAGCTATCAGCGAAAAAACCTTTGCACAGTGCTGTGCGCGCTGAAAGTCCTTGGGGAAGAGCCCCGGAAGGAGGCGCTGCAAAACGCAGCCCGCATATGCGGCCTGCACGCCCGCTGGGAAAAGATCTGCGACAATCCTTATACGATATGCGACATCGGACACAACGCCCACGGTCTGAAATACAATTTCTCGCAGCTGGAAGAAATGCTGCAGGGCGGCGGATTCTCCTCCCTTGTGATGGTGTACGGCAGCGTAGGCGACAAGGACGTGCAGGCTGCGGTGGACCTGCTGCCGAAGAATGCGTATATCTTCTTCACCCAGGCCGAAGGGCCCAGGGCGATGGACGCGAATAAAATTGCCGCAATGGCCCGAAGGCCATCCGGCAGTTTCGAAGTGCTACCCGTTGTCGCGGATGCCGTGAAGGCGGCTCTGGAGCGCTGCAATGCGCTGTCCTGCAACGGAGAGGATACAGCAAGGCCTCTGCTGTACATAGGCGGAAGCACCTATGTCGTGGCAGAGGCCCTGAAGTTTATGAATTCTTTATAGCGGCCTGGGCTGCTGCAAGCCTTGCGATAGGAACGCGGAAGGGGCTGCAGGAAACGTAGTTGAGGCCTATCTTATAGCAGAAGTCAACCGATGCGGGATCGCCGCCGTGCTCGCCGCAGATGCCGCATTTGAGCTCGGGACGGGTGCCGCGGCCGGAGCTTACGGCCAGGTCGATGAGCTTGCCGACAGCCTTTGTGTCCAGTGTCTGGAAAGGATCGCTGTCCAGAATCTTGTTGCCAAGGTAGTCGCCCATGAAGGTGCCCACGTCGTCACGGCTGAAGCCGAAGGTCATCTGGGTGAGGTCGTTGGTGCCGAAGGAGAAGAACTCCGCGGGCTTGGCCATACGGTCGGCCGTGAGGGCGGCGCGGGGAATCTCGATCATTGTGCCGAACTTGAAGAAATTCACGCTCTGGCCCATCTTGGTCTCGACCTCCGCCTTGATCTTCAGGCAGATGGCCTTCTGGAACTTGAGCTCACGCTCTGAGATTGTAACCGGAATCATAATTTCGGGCATAGGATTCAGGCCTTCCTTCTGCAGCTCGATGGCGGCGCTGAAGATGGCGCGGTACTGCGTCTCGGCAATCATGGGATAGGTGACGTGCAGACGCACTCCACGGTGTCCCATCATGGGGTTCACCTCGTGGAGGCTCTCGCCGCGCTTCTCGATCTCGGTCTCGCTGATGTGCAGCTCGTGGGCCAGTTCTTCGCGTTTCTGGTGGCCCTGGGGCACGAACTCGTGGAGCGGGGGATCCAGCAGACGGAAGGTGACGGGTTTGCCGTCCATTACCTTCATCGTGCCTTTGACGGCAGCCTTGATGTACGGCTCCAGTTCGTTAAGGGCGCTCTTGCGCTCTGCGTCGGTGGTGGACATAATCATCTTGCGCAGCTTTCCGAGAGGAGTCTCGCTGTTGCGGCCGTAGAACATATGCTCGATACGGAACAGGCCGATTCCCTCGGCGCCGAAAGCGGCGGCGCGGGCGGCGTCCTCGGGGGTGTCGGCGTTGGTGCGCACACCCATAGTGCGGAACTTGTCCACAATGCTCATGAAACGGATGAACAGGGGGTTCTCGCTGGCATCCATAGTCTCGATGGCAACGCCGTAAACCCAGCCTTTGGAGCCGTTCAGGGAAACGCTGTCGCCTTCTTTAAGGGTAACTCCGGCCTTGGTGAAGCAAACTGTCCTGGCATCGAAGTCGATCTTGATGCTGTCGCAGCCTACGATGCAGCACTTGCCCCATCCGCGGGCCACGAGAGCGGCGTGGCTGGTCATTCCTCCCCTCTGGGTGAGGATGCCGGCGGCGGCCCTCATGCCCTCCACGTCCTCGGGAGAAGTTTCCTCACGCACGAGGATGGTCTTCTTGCCGGCAGCGGCGGCGGCCATAGCGGCCTCGGAGGTGAACACTATCGTGCCCACGGCACCGCCGGGAGATGCGGGAAGACCGCTGGCGATAACCTTGGCCTGCTTCTCGCTGGCGGGGTTCAGGATAGGGTGGAGAATCTCGTCGAGCTGCGCGGGGGAAACCCTCATCACGGCTGTCTTCTCGTCGATCATCTTCTCGTCGATCATATCCATGGCCATCTGCAGGGCGGCCAGTCCGGTGCGCTTGCCGATACGGCACTGCAGCATCCACAGCTTGCCTTCCTGGATGGTGAACTCGATGTCCTGCATATCGTGGAAATGGTTCTCCAGATGCGTGCGGATACCGTCCAGTTCCTTGTAAACCTCGGGCATCGCGTCCTCGAGGGAGGCGAGGTCCTTGTTATGCTCGTTCTTTGTGGCGTTGTTCAGGGGATTGGGGGTGCGGATACCGGCAACCACGTCCTCGCCCTGGGCGTTGATCAGCCATTCACCGTAGAACTTGTTGTCTCCGGTGGCAGGGTTGCGGCTGAAGGCCACGCCCGTAGCGGAAGTGTTGCCCATGTTGCCAAACACCATGCTCTGCACGTTGACGGCCGTTCCCCAATCGTCGGGAATGCCCTCGATCTTGCGGTACGCGATGGCGCGTTTGCCGTTCCAGGACTTGAACACGCCTCCGATGGAGCCCCAAAGCTGGGCCTGGGCGTCGTCGGGGAATTCCACGCCAAGGACTTCCTTGATGCGGATTTTGAATTTCTCGGCGAGGTCTTTCAGTTCTTCTGCGGTGATGTCCGTGTCGGAAGCATAGCCTTTCTGCTCCTTGAGCTCTTCCATCATGCGGTCCAGCTGCTGGCGTATGCCCTGTCCGTCGGCGGGCTCGATGCCCTCGGCCTTCTCCATCACGACGTCGGAGTACATCATTATGAGACGGCGGTATGCGTCATACACGAAGCGGGGGTTGCCCGTCTTCTTGATCATTCCGGGAATCGTGGCGGAGCACAGACCGATGTTCAGAATCGTGTCCATCATGCCGGGCATGGAAGAGCGCGCACCGCTGCGGCAGCTTACCAGAAGAGGATTCTCGGGGTCACCGAATTTCTTGTCCATAATGGCTTCGGTGGCCTTCAGGGCCTCGGCTACGTCGCTGCGGAGCTGGTCCGTGTAGCCTCCTCCGAGCTCATAATACTCCGTGCAGCACTCTGTGGTGATTGTAAAACCGGCGGGAACGGGAATTCCCAGCTTGCACATTTCCGCCAGGTTGGCGCCTTTGCCGCCCAGCAGTTCCCTCATCTTGCCATCGCCCTCGGCACTCTTGCCGCCAAAGCGATAGACTCTCTTTGTAATTGCCATATTTTTGTCGTTAAATTGATTATTCAAAAAAAGCGGCGCAAATATAGCAATTTTCCCCGTATAAAGCAAATATCAATTCTTGAAGGAATGAATGGGCGCGGGAATGCTGCCGCGGCGGCCCACAAGGCGCGAACAGTCGAAGCGGTTGACCTCCATCACGGGCGCGTGCCCGAGCAGCCCGCCGAACTCCACGTGGTCGCCGGCGACGGCTCCCGCAACGGGTATTATCCTGACGGCGGTGGTCTTCTGGTTCACCATTCCGATTGCGGCCTCGTCGGCAATTATTCCGCTGATGGTGGTGGCGGGGGTGTCGCCTGGCACGGCTATCATGTCCAGGCCCACGGAGCACACGCAGGTCATCGCCTCCAGCTTTTCTATGCTGAGGGCTCCGGCCTCTACGGCGTTTATCATACCCTGGTCTTCGCTGACGGGGATGAAGGCACCGCTCAGGCCTCCCACATAGCAGGAAGCCATCACGCCACCCTTCTTCACCTGGTCGTTGAGCATCGCCAGGGCGGCAGTGGTGCCGGGGGCGCCGGCATATTCCACGCCTATGCAGTGCAGTATGTCCGCCACGGAGTCCCCTATCGCCGGGGTGGGCGCAAGGGAGAGGTCTATGATGCCGAATGGCACGCCCAGACGGCGGCTGGCCTCGCGGGCCACCAGCTGGCCCACGCGGGTTATTTTGAAGGCAGTCTTCTTTATTGTCTCGCACAGCGTTTCGAAATCGCTGTCCGGGGGCAGCTGTTCCAGAGCGTATTTCACCACGCCGGGCCCGCTGACACCCACGCTGACGGCGGCGTCGGCCTGAGTCACGCCGTGGAATGCTCCGGCCATGAAGGGGTTGTCGTCGGGAGCGTTGCACAATGTCACCAGCTTGGCGCAGCCTATGGAACCCCGGTCGGCCGTAAGGGCTGCCGTACGCACCACAGTTTCACCCATCAGGCGCACCGCATCCATATTTATTCCTGTCTTGGTGCTGCCCACGTTGACGGACGAGCACACAAGAGAAGTGCGGCACAGAGCCTCGGGAATGGAGCGGATCAGCAGGTTGTCCGCCTGCGTGGCGGCCTTGCTCACTATGGCGCTGTAACCGCCGATGAAATTGATGCCAACGTCGGCGGCGGCCTTGTCCAGGGCAAGGGCAATCTTGACGAAATCCTCCTCGCATCTGCAGCATCCTGCGCCCACGATGGCTGCGGGAGTGACGGCTATCCTCTTGTTCACCACGGGAATGCCCAGCTCGCGGCTGATATCCTCTCCGGTGGAAACAAGATTGCCGGCAAGGCGCGCTATCTTGGAATGAATCCTCCCGCAGGTCTTGTCCACGTCAGACGAGGCGCAGTCCAGCAGGCTTATTCCCATCGTGATTGTGCGGACGTCGAGATTCTCCTGCTCGATCATCTTGTTGGTCTCCAGGACCTCGGAAATGCCTATCATATCCTGTGCATGCTGTCAAAAATATCCTCCCTCTGACACTTCACCTGCACTCCCTTACCGCGGCCCACGGACTGCAGGCTGGAGGAAAGGGCGTCAAACGAAACGTCACTGCCGGCCGTGTCCACTATCATCATCATGTTGAAGAAATCCTGCACGATGGTCTGCGAGATGTCCAGTATGTTTATTCCGTGGTCGGCCAGATAAGTGCACACGGCCGCTATGATTCCCACCGTGTCACGCCCTACCACCGTAATGATGACTCTGTTCATTTTAAAGGGATTTTGTTTGATTTTTTAATTATTTCGGTCTTTTTTGATAAAATTTTTAACAAAAAGTTTTGAAACCAAAAATAATTGTTTACTTTTGCATCGGATACTTAAGGGTATCTATTTGTTAAGTTCGTTTTATATGTGGAGAGTTCCTTGGGGAGGGAACTCTCCATCTCTTTTTATCTTTGCCGTTATCTCTTATACAAGTCCGCTGAATCCCATGAAGGCCATCGCAAGTATGGAGGCGGACAGCAGCGCGATGGGAACCCCCTTGAAAGCCTTGGGAACGTCATTCAGGGCAAGGGCTTCGCGGATGCCGGCGAAAAGTATCATCGCAAGGCCGAAGCCCAGGGACGTGGCGAACGCGTACACTACGCTTTCGCCAAGGTTCAGCATATGGGCCTCGCCCCCGAAGGTGAATTCCTTGGTCACAACCGTGAGGGCAACGCCCAGTACGGCGCAGTTCGTGGTGATAAGGGGAAGGAAAATTCCGAGGGCCGAATACAGGGCCGGAGAAAGCTTTTTAAGTATTATCTCCACCATCTGCACGAGGGCCGCTATCACAAGGATGAAGGCGATGGTCTGCAGGAATCCCACGCCAAGGGGATCCAGCACAAAATGCTGCAGAAGATAGGTGACGGTGGTGCTGAGGGTGATGACAAAGCACACGGCGGCGCTCATTCCAAGAGCCGTGGACAGCTTGGAGGAAACGCCGAGGAAGGGGCATATGCCCATGAACTGGCTGAGCAGAATGTTGTTCACCAGCACCGCGGATATTATTATGATTACGTATTCCATAGCCTCTTTGTCAGGAATGTTTTGCAATGTATTTTTTGAAAATCACCAATAGGTACGCGAGCACCATGAAGGCGCCGGGAGCGAGGACGAACATCAGTATGCCGTCCGAAGAAGGGATTATCTTGCAACCGAAGATGCTGAAAGAGCCCAAAAGTTCGCGCACAATTCCGATGACGGTCAGCGAAAGCGTGAAGCCCAGGCCTATGCCTATGCCGTCCAGGGCGGAATCGCCCACGCTGTTGCGGGCGGCGAAGGCCTCTGCCCTTCCCAGCACGATGCAGTTCACAACTATAAGGGGAATGAACAGGCCGAGGGTGGTGTAGATGGAAGGCGCGTATGCCTGCAGGAGAAGCTGCAATATGGTAACGAAAGTCGCAATCACAACGATATACACAGGAATCCGCACCTTGTCCGGCACAAAGCGGGCGATGGCGGAAATGGCCATATTGGAAAGAACCAGCACGAACATCGTGCAAAGGCCCATGCTGAGGCCGTTGACGGCGGACGTGGTGGTGGCCAGCGTGGGGCACATTCCCAGCATCAGCGAGAAAGTGGGGTTGTCCTTGACAAGGCCCTTTGTTACAAGAGAAAGCTTACTCATATGATTGTTCCTCCTTCGTGTTTATCGCGGCGAACACCTTGACTGCAGAAGCGACGGCTTCGCAATATGCGCGCGAGGTTATGGTTGCGGCCGTGATGGCGTCGATGTCGCCTTCACTTCCTCCTTTGCGGCGGGCCTTCAGCAATTTTTGGGAAGGGTCGAAACCGCGGAACTGCGAAGCGAACTGCTCTTCGGTGCACTTTGCCCCGAGGCCCGGGGTCTCGGACTGCGACAGGACGGCCGTATTGCATATCCTGCCGTCGGCATAGAAGCCCACCATCAGACGGATAGGGCCGCCGAAGCCGCTGCCGGAAGACGCGTTCACAGCGAATCCCACCGTGTCGCCTTGCGCGTTACGCGCGATATAATAGGTGTCGTCCCCGCTGCCCTGCAGCTCGGAAAGCGCATCGAAGGCGGGAAGCACGGCGGCTATCGCCCGACGGGTGTTCTCGGCCTCGGAGAGAGCTATCTTGTCCTGCGTCAGGACAAAGGCGCCGCCCAGAAGGGCTCCGCACAGAAGAGTCACAAGCCCCAGGCAGAGCACCATGTTTTTGAATGAACTGCGAATTGCCATAGCCTATTTCCTCCCGAATTTTCCGGACGGGCACAGCTTGTTGATGAGCGGCACGCACGCGTTCATTATAAGTATTGCAAAGGACACTCCTTCCGGGTAGGCTCCCCAGTAGCGGATAACCACCGTCAGGATGCCTATGCCTATGCCGAAGACAATTCCGCCCTTGTCCGTCATGGGGGAAGTCACGTAATCCGTGGCCATGAAGCAGGCGCCCAACAGAAGGCCGCCGCTGGCAAGGGCGATGTATGCGGGCGGATATACAAGGGGCGAGCAAAGATGCAGTATGCCGGCAAAGACATACACCGTAGCGCAAATGGCAATCGGGATCCAGGGACGCACCACCTTGCGAATGAGCAGATACATAAAGCCCAGAAGGGTGGCGACGAACGAAATCTCGCCCGCACTGCCGCCAACTATCATCTCGGGGTTGATCTCGGAGAAGGGAATGCCTTCGTTCAGCAGGCTCAGCAGGGTGGGACCCGTGACGGCATCCACGCCGCTGGTCCAGGACTGCACTATGGAAGGCGCCTGCCATGAAGTCATCTGCACCGGGAAGGACACCAGAAGGAACACTCTGGCGACTATCGCGGGGTTGAATATGTTCTGGCCCAGTCCGCCGAAGCTCATCTTGGCAACGCCTATGGCGATAATCGCCCCCACAAGGACAATCCAGAGCGGAATGTCGGAGGGAAGGTTCATCGCCAGCAGTATGCCGGTAACGACGGCCGACAGGTCGCCGACGGTATTCGGGCGGTGCATCAGAAAACGGGTGATGAGGTATTCCAGCAGCACGCAGGAGCCGACGCTGCAAAGCAGCACGTGCACTTCGCGCCATCCGTAGAAGAGGCACGACAATATCACCATCGGCATCAGCGCTATCACCACGTCGGCCATTATCGAGCGCGTCGTCCGGCCCGTATGCACGTGCGGAGACGGGGAAACCGTAAACAACTGTTGCATATCTGTCATTTCTTTCGGCTTTTGATTATTTTGCTCACGTCCGCCTTGCCCATCCTTATAAGATCCAGAAGGGGAACTCCGGCGGGGCAGGAATACTGGCAGCAGCCGCATTCTATGCAGTCCTGCACTGCATTCTTTTCCAGAAGGTCGTTGTCGCGGACCTTCACAAGGCGGAAAAGGAGGTGGGGCTCAAGTCCCATCGGACAGGCCGCGGAGCAGCTGCCGCAGCGGATGCAGGCGGTCTGCGGAACGCGCGCCCCCTTGTCGGCGGACAGGTAAAGTATGGAAGACGAACCCTTTACGGTGGTGGCTTCCATATCGCACACCGCCTTGCCCATCATAGGACCACCGGAAATTATCTTTACCGCGCGGGCGGGCACTCCGCCGGCGGCCTCGGCTATGAATGACAGGGGCGTTCCTATGCGGAAAAGATAATTGTGGTGCACGAGAACGCAATCGCCCGTCACAGTAAGTGTGTTTGTCACCAGGGGTTTGTTCTTCTGGACGGCCTCGTACACGGCAAGCGCCGTGGCTACGTTCTGCACCACCGCTCCGGCGTCGATAGGCAGCCCGCCGGAGGGCACGCAGCGACCCGTCACGGCATTTATCAGCTGCTTCTCTCCGCCCTGAGGGTACTTCTTCTGAAGCACCTCTATGCTTATGCGAGCGCACTCCTTCACTTTGGAGCGGAGGCTGACCAGAGCCGAGGACATGTTCATTATGGCCACCGGCTTGTTCTCCTCTATGGCTATCACGACGGGACAGTCGTCCAGAACGCGGCTCATCAGAATCGCGCCCACGATTATCTCGCTGCTGCGCTCTATCATTATCCTGTTGTCCGAGGTGAGGAAAGGCTCGCACTCGGCTCCGTTCACTATCAGGATTTCCGCCTTCTTTCCGGGAGGAGGGGCAAGTTTTACGTGCGTGGGGAATGTGGCACCGCCGAGGCCCACCACTCCGCCTGCCTTTATCTTGTCCAGAATGAAGGACTTGTCCTCGGGGATGCGGGTGTTGAGGGTGGTGCTGAGGTCTAATCCTTCCGCCCATTCGTCGCCCTCCACGGCTATCGCAATGTGCGTCGCGCTGCGGCCGGACAGGTCCGCGCGGGGGCCGATGGACTTCACGGTGCCGCTGACGGGTGAATGCACGAAGGCGGACACGAAGCCCGTAGGCTGGGCTATCACCTCTCCGGCGAGCACTTTGTCACCCACGGCCACTACCGGAGTGGCGGGAGCGCCCAGATGCTGGGCCATGGAAACATATACGGTGTCGGGCAGGGGAAGAACCTCTATCTTGCATCCTGCGGACAGCTTGCTGTCATCGGGATGGATGCCGCCCATCTTGAATGTCTTGTGTTTTGCCATCGTCAAGCCTCCTGTGATTTATGTATCGCGCCCGTGGGGCACTCTGACACGCATTTTGTGCACTGCGCGCATTTGTCGGAATCTATCCACGCAAGGTTGTCCTGAAGCGTTATGGCGGAACTTTCGCACAGTTTGGCGCATTTGCCGCAGCCTATGCAGGCGGCGCTGCAGGCCTTGCGGGCCACCGCGCCCTTGTCCTTGTTCACGCAGTCCACCCACACCCTGACGGGGCCCTTCACGCGAAGTTCGATTATACCCCTCGGACAAGCCTTCACGCAGGCGCCGCAGGCGGTGCACTTGGAGCTGTCCACCTCGGGAAGAAGCGTCCCGGCGTTCATCGACAACGCGCCGGAGGGACACGCCTCCACGCAGTCGCCGCACCCGAGGCAGCCGTAGGAGCACATCGTCTCGCCCCGGTACAGGCTGGCCTGCACGCGGCAGGAGGGGTAGCCTTCGAACACATTTGTGCGAGGACGGTTGGCACAGCTGCCGTTGCAGCGCACCACGGCTACGCGCGGGGCCTGCTCCACTGCCTCCACGCCCAGAACGGCGGCCACCTTCTTCATCACCTCGTTGCCTCCCACGGGGCAGAAACAGCCTTCCAGACTGCCGGCCTCGACGCATTTTTTTGCAAAATCACGGCAACCTGCAGATCCGCACCCGCCGCAGTTGGCGCCGGGAAGCTCACTTTCCACAGCATCCAGGCGCGGGTCCTCCTTGACAGCGAACTTGCGCGCCACAAGGTACAGCACAGATGAAAGCACTATGCCCAGCGCCGCAAGAACAACCACTGTCCAAATCAGAGTACTACTCATATCACTTTATATAAAAAACATATCCGTCGTAAAGTCTCTTGTACAGAGACGGAATCCTTTTGGCCGCAAAAAGGGCCAGATAGTAAAGGGCCACCGCGCCTATGCCACAAAGGCCCGTCGCCAGTTCACCAGCACCGGCAGCCGTTGCGGCCAGGATAGCCGCCATCAGCAGAATGAGCGGTATCACATAGGACACCCACACGGCCTTGAGGCCCATCGAACGCTTCAGACACAACTGCACCTCCTGGCCCGGCTGGAGCATCGCGAAGGCGTCGGTGGGAACGTCCACAATCTTCACCCGGGCATCGCCGTAGCCGCACAGCTCGCGCGCGTGGCAATCGCCGCAGGCGTCGGAGCGGACAATCTCCACCTTGGTAATTGCCGGATCTATGCTCACGATACGGCCTGTATGGGATATTTCTCCTTCCTTCATTTCTTTCCTGCAATTTCGTATTTGACTCCGGTGCAGGAGGTCATCCTGCCGTACACGTCCCCTACGCGGAGCGGAGCCTCGAACAGTATGGGGATACGGTTGCCGTCGTCGGTTATGTAAATCGTCATCTCGTCGCCGCTGAACACCTGTCCCTTAAGCAGCATCGCGCCGAAGTTGAGGCAGGGCACAGTGCCGAAGCCCTTCACCTTCTTGTCGCACTTGCCCCTATATATAAAATACACGTCGAAGACCTCGTCGTCGATGGCGAAGGTCATCGGATAACGGACATCCTGCGCCACCCGGTCCATATCTATGTTGCGTGCGAAGAAGAACAGGGACGGGAGGTCGAAGGTGCATTCCTTGAGGGGAATCTGCATCGATTTGTCCCCTGTTGAGGAGGTGTACACCCGGGCGTCGATGTACGAGGGCGATGCATCCCATATATAATCGTACGTGTTGCGGGCCTCGTATCCGCCCTCGAAAGTGTCGCGGGTGAAGCGAAGGGGCAGCAGGGCGTCGCAGGTGAACCAGGAATGGAAGTCCTCGCGTACCTTGAAGAACCAGTCGAAGGTCCTGGCGGTCTTGCCGAAAACACGGCAGTGGAAACAGGGCTTGCCGCCGAAGGAGAGCGTGTCCAGCTGCACATAGCCGGTGCCCACCTCGGAATTGATTATGCCGAATTTGTAGCGCAGGGTGAAGTCCAGCCTTTCGCCGCTGCAGAAAGCCAAATCCTGCACCGCCCCTTTCATTATCGGAATGCAGTTTCCTCCTTCCGCGCGGGCTGCCACGGCGGCCCCGACAAGAAAGATGGCGACGATTCCGATCCGGGGTTTCATAAGCGGGGCTTTTACATCGAAAATTCGTCCGGGGCGGAATCGAAATCGGCGGAGCCTCCCCCGTATGAAGAAGGATAATCCTCCGGCATAGGGGCGTTGAGGGCGGAGGCAATGGCTGCGCCCTGCGCCTGGGACATCAGCGAATCCGAGATGTCCACGAATTTCACCTCGCTGCTGCGGAACACCAGTTCGATGTCGCCGATCTGGCCGTTGCGGTGCTTGGCGATAATGAGCTGCGTCTTGCCCTTGTCTTCCGGATTTTCGGAAAGACCCTGATAGTCAAGACGATGTATGAACAGAACCATATCGGCATCCTGCTCTATGCTGCCGGATTCGCGAAGGTCGCTAAGCTGCGGGCGGTTGTTGGAGTTCTGCCTCTGGACAGCCTGGCGGGAAAGCTGCGACAGGGCTATGATAGGTATGTTCAGCTCCTTTGCCGTGGCCTTCAGGGCTCGGGAGATGGCCGCCACTTCCTGCTCTCGCATTCCGCGAAGCTCCGAAGGACCCTGCATCAGCTGCAGGTAGTCCACTATCACAAGACCCACCTTTTTCTGGCTGACGAGCCTCTTCACCTTGGAGCGGAACTCCATTATCGGAAGAGAGGGGGTGTCGTCGATATAGAACTGCGCCTTGGAGAGCTTCTGGAGTTTCATCTCCAGCTGTTTCCACTCGTGGGGCAGGAATTTCACTCCGCCCTTGATTTTTTCCGCCTCCAGGCCGGTCTCGCTGATCATCATTCGGTTCGCCAGCTGCACGGCGGGCATCTCCAGCGAGAAGAAGGCCACCGGCACGCCGTAGTCCACCGCGGCGTTGCGGGCCACGTTCACAACGAAGGCCGTCTTTCCCACAGAGGGACGCGCGGCAAGGATTATGAGGTCCGAGGGCTGGAAGCCGAGGGTGATGTCGTCCAGACTCTTGAATCCGGAAGGCACGCCGCTGTATTTCTCGTCGCTGTTTTGAAGCTTCTGTATCTGCTCCAGGGCCTTGTTTATCACCGTGCCGATGTCCTGGACGTCCTTGCGGTTGTTGTCCTGGACGGCGTCGTAGATTCGGCTCTGGGCGGTGTCGATGAGCTGGTCCACGTCCACGGAATCGTCGTACGAATCCTTCAGAATGCCGTAGGAGGCACTGATCAGCTCCCTTTGTATCTTTTTCTGTTTGAGAATCTTGATATGGAATTCGACGTGCGCCGCCGCTCCTATCCTGCGGCTGAGGTCGGCGAGGGCCACCGGCCCTCCCACAGCCTCCAGGTTGCCGTCCATCTTCAGCTGCTGGGCGACGGTCAGAACGTCCACGCTGGCCCTTTTGCGGCCAAGGGCGCTCATCGCCTCGAAAATCATCCTGTACTTGGGATCGTAGAAGCAATGGGGGTCCAGCTCGTCGAGGGAATCGTCCACGCAGGAAGGTTCCACCAGCATGGCGCCGATGACGGCAGCCTCGACGTCCAGTTCCTGGGGGGGCTTGTTGCCCATCTCCAGGGACAGGTTGTCCAGATGCGTTCCGTCGGCCTCGGAAGACTGTTTTCTGCCGCGGCGGGGGTTGGTCGGATTCTGAGCCATAGGCTACTGCTGCTCTTCCTCTGCAGGAATCTCGTCGCTTACGAGGATGCGGCCGCAATATTCGCAGATGACAAGCTTTTTGCCGCTGCGGATGTCGATGAGGCGCTGGGGCACTATTTCCGAATGGCAGCCACCGCAAGCGTTGCCCTGATAGATGGGAACCACGGCGAGGTGGTTCTTCACGCTCTTGCGGATACGCTCGTAGGCGCTCATCGTGCGGGCGTCGATGCCGGCGGTAAGCTCCTTGCGGCGCGCGAGAATCTGCTCTTCCTGCTTTGCCGTGGAAGCGGCTATGCTCTGGAGTTCCTCGTTCTTTGCCTTGAGGTCTTCCTCACGGACGGCAATCTTCTCCTTGATGGATTCGATTTCCCCGTTCGCTACGGCTATCTGGTCCTGCGCCTCACCGATGTACTTGTCGGCTACGGCAATGGCAAGATTCTGTTCCTCGATTTCCTTGTTCAGGGAGTCGTATTCGCGGGAATTCTGGATGTTGTCCACCTGGGTCTGGTATTTTTCCAGCTGCGCCTGGCTGGCCTTGCGGGAGATGTTCTGCTCAGCAATCTTCCTGTTCTGCTCGGCGATGAATTCCTTGCGGGCGTCTATCTTGCCGTGCATCTGGGCTATCTGGTTCTGCAGGGCCTCGACCTCTGCGGGCAGCTCGCCGCGGAGCATATAGATTTCGTCGAGCTGCGAATCGGCCTTCTGCAACTCGTGCAGGATGACCAGTTTCTGCTCTACGTCGCCACTCTCGACGAATGACTTGCGAATGGACACGAAGGTTTCGTGGGCATCGATGGGGATTTGGACTGTTGTGACTTTCTTGGTTGCCATATTGTTTATGATATTATTTTCACGGGCCGCAAAGTTAACAAAAATTTCCGTTTTATTTTTAATAAAAGTGCAGAATTAAAGAGATTCCCTCACTTTCTGCAGTTCGTCCCTTATTTCCAGGAGGATGGAACGCAGTTGCAGGGAGCTGTCCGCTTCGCCGCCGCGCGCAGCGAGTTTCCTTCCCACCGCCTCCAGGTTGAGTCCGCAGTCGCGGCTCAGGTGTCTTATCTTTTCCAGGGTTTCCAGATCCTTTTTGGTGAACTGGCGATTGCCCTTCGCGTTGCGGCGCGGAGAAACGTAGCGGGAAAAGCTGTTGGACCAGAAGCGCACCGTGGTGGCGTTTTCGCCCAGAAGGGCGGCGACTTCGCTGACAGAGTAGTATAATTTTTCCATATTCCTGTGATTTTCAATCCATTGACTGGCCGGACGAGGCACCCATCACCAGCATTTTAAGATAGTCCTCCGGGCCCACCGAGCCGAACAGATGGTTCAGCGGATCGCAGGGGACGCCGTCCAGAAGCACCTCGTAGTGCAGATGGGTGGTGAAGGAGCGTCCGCTGTCCCCCACCGTGCCTATTTTCGTGCCCGGGCGCACCCTTGTACCTCTCTTCACGCAGATGGTCTGCAGGTGCGTATAGCGTGTTACATAGCCTCCGTAGTGGATTATCTCCACCACGTTTCCCTCCCTCGAGGAGGAACGCTTCACGACGTTCACCCATCCGGGTGCGGTGGCCAGCACGCTTTCGCCCTGCGGAGCCACGATATCCAGGCCGTCGTGCGGGAAGGGAACCTTGTAGAAGGGGCTCAGTCTGCTGCCCACCGACGCCCCCACGCTTGTGGGAGGCAACTCCTTCAGGGGGGAAGACAGCGGCGGCAGGGCACCGCTGCCCTTGGCGAAAAGGGAATCCAGCACGCAGCGGAAGTTGTCCTCCGCCCTGCGGGCCGACTGCATCGCGCGCCCGGAAGACTCCCAGGCGCGGCGCACCATGTTGCGGCTGGCCTGCACGTTCTGGGACAGAAGGTCGTCCGAGGGAAGAGTCTGGCCCGCCTTGGGGGCCTCCGACATGAACACAGTACGGTAAATGTACGCATCCCTGTCCTGCAGGTAATCCACCTCGCGGCGCAGCAGTTCCAGGCGGGAAGAAACTTCCGGCAGCACCTTGCGGTACACCCTGTTCTCCTCCCGCAGCACCTTCTCCACGTCGGTGTCAAGCAGCAGCGCGAAAAGGCCATAGTACAGCACGGACAGCACTATGCTGGAGGCCAGTGCCATCAGAGCCCATATAAGGACGCGCAGAGCCTTGTTTTCCACCTTTTTCATTTCTTTCTGTGCGAAGGGTGGACATAGAATTCTTCAGCCCCTTCGTCGAGGGGCACGAGCATCGCCGCATACTGCTCTTCCGACAGGGAGGCGTCGAAATAATTGTAGGGATTGACGTTGCGGCCGCGGTACAGCACCTCATAGTGCAGGTGCGGGCCGGAAGACAGTCCGCTGTTGCCCGAAGTGGCTATCTGCTGGCCCCTCTTCACCTTCATCCCTTCTGTGACAAGAATGTTCTTGAGGTGTGCATAGCGGGTCTTGTAGCCGAAGCCGTGGTCCAGCACCACCTGACGGCCGTAGCCGCGAAGCTCCACCTTGATTTCACAGACCACGCCGTCGCCGGTGGCATACACGCTCTGGCCCGGTTTCATGGAGAAGTCCATTCCGCGATGCATCCTGGAATAGCCCAGCACGGGGTGGCGGCGGTAGCCGAAGGGACTGCTGATATACACCTTGGAATCCGCCAGGTCCACCGGACAGATGGCGGGTATGCTGACGGACAGGTCGCCGGCGTTGCGAAGCATCATGCCGATGTCGTCGTAGGAACGGCTCTGGACATAGGCTTTCTTGGTCACCATGTCCGCCTTTCGGGCCAGAGAGCCGATAAGGCCGGTGCGGTCCACGGAGTCGATGGAGGCGTAGCGGTTGTCGCCGCGAAGTCCGGCCCCGCGCACGGCGTCACTCACTCCCGACAGGCCGAAAATGGACCTGTAGATGTCCTCGTCCCGTATTTTCATCATATCCAGCTGCTCGTCGAGGTAGTCCAGGTCGCGGCAGAGCACCTGCGCCTCGGTGGCCATCCGGGCGTTGCTTCGCCGCAGCGCCGCGGTCTTCGGCAGCTCCAGGCCCCAGACGGAAGTGTACAGCCACATATACAGGAAAAAGAGGGCGAGGCTCGCGCCAAAGGACGCAAGTGCCAAGCAGAATTTTCTCTTTTTCCAAAATGCGGACATACCGATTGCAAATATACGGAATATTTTATGTATTTTTGCAAGTTATTTCGGCGCAGTGCGCAAATACAAGACTATGACATCAAAAGAAATAAGACGCGCTTTTCTGGATTTTTTCGCATCGAAAAACCACACCATCGTACCTTCCGCCCCGATGGTGGTCAAGAATGACCCCACACTTATGTTCACGAACGCGGGTATGAACCAGTTCAAAGACTGGTTCCTGGGCAACAGCGTTCCCAAATACAACAGGGTTGCGGACTCGCAGAAGTGCCTCAGGGTGAGCGGCAAGCACAACGACCTCGAGGAGGTGGGACACGACACGTACCACCACACGATGTTCGAAATGCTGGGCAACTGGAGCTTCGGGGACTACTTCAAGACCGAGGCCATTTCCTGGGCCTGGGAACTGCTGACACAGGTCTACAAGCTGGACAAGGACAGGCTGTACGCCACCGTCTTCGAGGGCAGCGAGTCCGACGGCACCGCCTTTGACGCCGAGGCCTTCGAAGCCTGGAAGAAATACCTTCCCGAGGACCGTATCCTGAAGGGAAACAAGCACGACAACTTCTGGGAAATGGGCGACACGGGGCCCTGCGGCCCCTGCTCGGAGATCCACATCGACCTTCGCAGCGAAGAGGAGCGCGCCGCAGTGGACGGAGCCTCCCTGGTGAACACCGGCCACCATCTGGTGATAGAAATATGGAACCTCGTGTTCATGCAGTTCAACCGCAAGGCCGACGGCTCGCTGGAGAATCTGCCCGCAAAGAACGTGGACACCGGAATGGGCTTCGAGCGTCTGTGCATGGCCCTGCAGGGCAAGCAGAGCAACTACGACACTGACGTGTTCACGGGAATGATCCACAAGATAGAGGCCCTCAGCGGCCACAGCTACTCCGAAGGCGGACAGACCGCCGTAGCGATGAGGGTGATTTCAGACCACATCCGCGCCATCAGCTTCAGCATAGCCGACGGCCAGCTCCCCTCCAACAACAAGGCCGGCTACGTGATCCGCCGCATCCTGCGCAGGGCCGTGCGCTACGGCTACACCTTCCTGGGCCTGCAGGAGCCTTTCCTGTGCCTGCTGGTGCAGCAGCTGGTGGACGATATGGGAGAATTCTTCCCCGAAATCGTAAAGGGGCAGAAACTCATCGAAAACACCATCCGTTCGGAAGAAGCAGCCTTCTTCAAGACTCTGGACAAGGGCATCGCCCTGCTGTCAGACCATATGTCGAACGCCGGCGCACAGAAAGTGATAAGCGGTCAGGACGCCTTCAAACTGTACGACACCTACGGCTTCCCCATCGACCTTACGGAGCTCATCGCCTCCGAGAACGGCTTCACGGTGGACCTGGAGGTGTTCGGGCAGGAGCTGCAGAAGCAGAAAGACCGTGCCAGGGCCGCCACGGCCAACGAGTTCGGCGACTGGACGCAGCTGTGCCACTGCGACGAAGTGGAGTTCGCGGGCTATGACACCACCATTGTGGAAGACGCCACCCTGTGCCGCCACCGCATCGTGAAGACAGGCGGAAAGGCCGCCATCCAGGCCGTGTTCGACCGCACTCCCTTCTACGGAGAAATGGGCGGCGAAGTGGGCGACACCGGAGAAATGATTGCCGAGAACGGCGAAGTCGTGAAGGTTGTAAATACAATAAAGGAAAACGGTCTCACAATTCACATTCTGGACAAACTGCCTTCCGACTGCAGCGGTTCATTCACCCTCAAGGTGGACGGGCAGAGGCGCGCGTGCATAGCCGCCAACCACAGCGCCACGCACCTGCTGCACCAGGCACTCAGGGAAATCCTCGGCACGCACGTGGAGCAGAAAGGCTCCTTCGTGTGTGAGGATTACCTGCGCTTCGACTTCTCCCACTTCGAGAAAATGTCACCCGAGCAGCTGCGCGCCGTGGAAGCCCGCGTCAACGAGCTGATTCGCAGCAACTTCCCTCTGGACGAAAAGAGGAACGCCACAATGGAGGAGGCCCGCGCTATGGGCGCCATGGCCCTGTTCGGCGAGAAATACGGAGACAGCGTGAGGGTGGTCCGCTTCGGCGACAGCGTGGAGCTGTGCGGCGGCTGCCACACGAGCGCCACGGGCAACATCGGCCTGCTGAGGATAAGCTCCGAGAGCGCCATCTCCGCCGGCATCCGCAGAATCGAGGCCACAACAGGCGCCCAGGCTCTGCAAAGCGTGAACAATCTGCAGGAGATGGTGAACACCCTTCGCGCCAATCTGGGAGGAGGAAACGACCTGCTGGGAGCCGTTGCCAGGATGAGCGAGGAGAATGCAAGGCTGAGGAAAGAGATGGAGGCCGTGTTCAAGGCAAAGGCCGCCGCTCTGAAGGACGAACTGCTGGGCAAGGCCGTCGACTGCGGCACCCGCAAACTCATAACCGTGGAAGGAGAAGTCGACGCAGCCCTTCTTCGCGAAGCCGCGCTGCTTATGCTGAAAGGTGCGAGCGCCACTGCGATGGCAGCCGCCATCAGCTGTGAGGGCAAGCCTCAACTTATGCTGATGTACTCCGCGGATCTTGTGGCATCCGGCAAGAAAGCCGGCGCCGACATCCGTCCCGCAGCCAAGTTCATCCAGGGAGGCGGCGGCGGACAGGACACTCTGGCAACTGCCGGAGGACGCAACGCCGAAGGCCTGGCCCAGGCGCTGGAGGCCCTCAAGGCCGCGGCCCTCGCATAAACTTACTCCTGCGGGATGAAGAAACTGGACAGATACATCGTAACGTCGTTCATCGGACCTTTCGTCGCGATACTGCTCATCGTTATCTTCATCCTGCTGCTGGACTTCCTTTGGATATACATCGACGAGCTGGTGGGCAAAGGCCTCAGTCTGAAGGTGATACTGGAGTTTCTGGGCTGGGGGTGCGCCACTATGCTGCCCCTCAGTCTGCCCCTCGCCACCCTCCTGTCGTCGATGATGACGATGGGCAATCTGGCCGAGAACAGCGAACTCATCGCGATGAAGTCGGCCGGCATATCGCTGGGCAGGATAATGACCCCGCTCATCGTGTCCAGTTTCCTTGTGAGCGTGGGCGCCTTCTTCGTGGCCAACAACCTGGTGCCGGTGGCGTACAACAACATCTACAGCCTGCGCGAGGACATAGTCAAGACCAAAGAGGAGATAAAAATTCCCAGCAAGACCTTCTACGACGGAATAGAAGGATACATCCTCAGAGTGGAGGAAAACGACCGCAAAACCGGAATGATGACCGGAGTGATGGTGTACAACCACACCGGCGGCCAGAATGCGAGCAGCCTCACGATAGCGGACTCCGCCCTGATGAAGATGTCCGAGGACAAGAGCTTCATCAACTTCAAGCTCTTCCACGGCAGCAACTACGAGGAGGAGGTGGAGAATCGCCGCGACACAGTTCGACAGCTGCGCCGAACGGACTTCACCAGCCAGGAGTTGATAATCCCGCTGGAGAACTACGGTTTCCACAAGAGCAAAACAGGCAAGTATTCGGACCAGGCCAAGTCAATGAGCCTGAAGGACCTTACCCAGGACCAGGACTCCATCCGCACGCGTCTGGATTCCGCACGTGCCCTGCAGCTGAGGCTGTTCAGGGAAAACCGTGCGCTGCCCAGGTGGCGCCAGCTGGACACGGCCGCGCAGATGCGCGCCCTGCCCCTGTACGACCTGAGCAAGATCCCCCAGATGCCGCTGGAGCTGGAAATCACCATGCACACCGAGGCGGTGAACAAGGCGAACAGTTTCATCTCCGACCTTCTGGGCTACGACCGCGAGACCGCCATACCCGCATTCACGCTGAAGCTCATAGACATCGAGATCTACAAGAAGTTCGCCCTGGCGCTGGCCTGCTTCATACTGTTCTTCGTGGGAGCTCCCCTGGGGGCCATAATCCGCAAGGGAGGCCTGGGCACGCCGGCAATAATCTCCATCCTGTTCTTCGTGCTGTACTATATAGTGGATATGGTGGGCACGAAGCTCGCCAGGGACGGAGCCATAGACCCCGTGTCCGGTGCGTTCATATCATCGTATATCCTGTTCCCGGTGGGTATATTCCTGACATACAAGGCTATAAATGACGAGTCGATACTCGCCACCGACAGCCTGAAGGCATTCATAAAGAAAATCAGAATCAAGATAATGGAAACCTTCCACAAGGCAAGCATAGTGTATATGGGCACGCCGGAGTTCGCCGTGGCTCCGCTGGACGCCCTCATCAAGGCCGGTTACAAGGTATCGGCCGTGGTGACGACCCCCGACAAGGCCTTCGGCCGCGGAATGCAGGTGGGCCAGAGCGCAGTCAAGAAATATGCTCTGGAGCATTCTCTGCCCGTGCTGCAGCCGGAAAACCTGAAGGATCCGCAGTTCCTTGAGGAACTATCTTCGTACAAACCCGACATAATAGCGGTGGTGGCCTTCAGGCTGCTGCCGCGCGAGGTGTGGAGCCTGCCCCGGAAGGGAGCCTTCAACCTGCACGCCGCACTTCTGCCGCAGTATCGCGGCGCGGCCCCCATCAACTGGGCTCTGATCAACGGCGAGAGGATGACGGGCGTCACCTCCTTCCTGCTGGACGACGGAATGGACACCGGCAAGATCCTGATCAGGGAGCAGTGCGCAATCGAGGAGAGCGACAACGCCTCCTCCCTGCACGACAAACTGATGGAAATGGGCAGCAAGGTGGTGGTACAGACCGTGGAGGCCCTGCTGGACGGCAAATACGACTCCCGCCTGCAGGAGAGCTTCATCCAGGGCAGTGAAACCCTGCACAAGGCCCCCAAGATCACGAAGGAGCTGTGCTGCATCCGCTGGAGTGAAAGCGGCCGCCACGTGGTGAACCTCATCCGCGGCCTGTCGGACTATCCCGCCGCCTTCACCACCCTTTCCTCGCAGAACGGAAGCAGCGTATCCCTTAAGATATTCCGCGCGCACAAGGCGGAAAAGCTCTTCGCGGACATTTCCTCCATTGTTCCGGGCAAGGTGTACAGCGACGGCAAGACCTGGATGGGAATCGGCGCCGCGGACTCGCTGGTGCTGCTGGATGAAGTGCAGCTGTCCGGCAAGAAGCGCCTCGCCGTGGAGGACTTCCTGCGCGGATTCAGAAATCCGGAAGATTACAAAGCTTAAAATCTCTTAGCGCTGCGCCTTGGCGGGATCCTTGAACAGAATCATGAACGATACTGCCACCACCAGGGCGTAGAGGGCGAAAATCATCCAGGCGAGACTCCAGCTGGGGGTCTGGCTCTGGAAAACCACCGCGTCCATGACGGCTCCGGCGGCAAGGGTGCCGCAAGTTGCCCCGAGGCCGTTTGTCATCAGCATGAACAGACCCTGCGCGCTGCTGCGGATTTCCTCACCCACGTTCTGCTCCACGTACAGGGAACCGGAGATATTGAAGAAGTCGAAGGCCACACCGTACACTATGCAGCTGAGGATAAACAGAAGGACGCCGGGCATCTGGGGATTGCCCAGGGCGAAGAAGCCGAAGCGCAGCACCCAGGCGAACATAGCTATCAGCATCACTTTCTTTATGCCGAACCTCTTCATGAAGAAGGGAATCAGCAGGATGCAGAGGGCCTCCGAAGCCTGCGAGATGGCAAGCAGTGCGTTGGAGTTGCGGACGGCGAAGGAGTCCGCCCACTGGGGCTGATCCGCAAACGAGCCCAGGAACATGTTGGCGTAGCCGTTGGTTATCTGCAGCGATGCGCCAAGCAGCATGGAGAATATGAAGAAGACGGCGAACTGGCCGTTCTTAAACAGGGTGAAGGCCTTAAGGCCGAATGCCTCGGCAAAGCCGGAGGGAGCCTCGCTGCGGGGCTTCACGGGGCAGTGGGGCATCGTGAGGGCGTAGGCGCTCATCACCAGGGACAGCACTCCGGAAAAAATCAGCTGCGTGTAGGAATCCTGCATCGCCACGCCGTCTATCTTCACCCAGTTGGTGAGCAGCATGCTGCAGATGAAGGCCACGGTGCCGAACACGCGGATGGGAGGATAGGCCGCCACAGGGTCCTGTCCGTCCTTGCCAAGGGCGTTGTATGCCACGGAGTTCACAAGGGCTATCGTGGGCATGAAGAAAGCGACGCTGACGCTGTACAGGGCGAAAAGAGGGGCGAACTGCACCTCGCTGCCCCCAGCCATATGGCAGTAGAAGCCGGCGCCCGCCATGAAAAGGCCCGCCAGGCAGTGGCACAGGGAAAGCACCTTCTGGGCCTGCATACGGCGGTCCGCCAGAATTCCCATCAGGGTGGGCATGAAGATGGACACTATGCCCTGCATCGCGAAAAACCATTTTATCTGGCTGCCCAGGCCTATCTGGCCGAGATATCGGCCGAGGGAGGTGAGATAGGCGCCCCACACGGCGAATTCCAGAACGTTCAGAATGGTGAGCCTTACGGCCAGATTGGGATTTTTCTTGAAGGTGTTCATAGCGTATTTTTTTCTGTAGGACTGCAAAATTACAAGAATTTGACGAATAATTGCTATCTTTGACGGATTTTTGGCTCAGACATGGAATTCACTCTCATATCCACCGACAAGGAAAGCGCCGCCCGCGCAGGCTGCGTCGTAACGGCGCACGGTGAAATCCCCACCCCCATCTTCATGCCGGTGGGCACGGTGGGCAGCGTGAAGGGCGTGTACCATCGGGACCTCAAGGAGGATATCGGCGCCAGTATAATCCTGGGCAACACCTATCATCTGTACCTGCGCCCCGGGCTGGACATCCTGCACAGGGCAGGCGGACTGCACAAGTTCATTTCCTGGGACAGGCCCATCCTCACTGACAGCGGCGGATTCCAGGTGTTCTCCCTGAAGGGCATTCGCAAACTGACTGCCGAAGGCTGCACCTTCCAGAGCCACATCGACGGCAGCCGCCACACTTTCACCCCGGAAAACAACGTGGACACGCAGCGCATAATAGGCGCCGACATAATGATGGCCCTTGACGAATGCTGCCCCGGAGACGCGGACTATGCATACGCCGCCAAGAGCCTGAAACTCACGCAGAACTGGCTGGAGCGCTGCTACCGCCGATATCGGGAAACGGAGCCCCTGTACGGCTACCGCCAGAGCCTGTTCCCGATAATCCAGGGATGCACCTATGCGGACCTTCGCCTACGCAGCGTGGAGCACGCGACAAAATTCGGCGCGGACGGCTACGGCATAGGCGGGCTGGCCGTGGGCGAACCCGCGGAAAAGATGTACGAGATGCTGGAGGTGGTATGCCCCGCGCTGCCCTCCGACAGGCCTCGATACCTTATGGGAGTCGGCACTCCGGAAAACCTGCTGGAAGGCATCGAACGCGGAGTGGACATGTTCGACTGCGTGATGCCCACCCGGAACGGGCGCAACGGAATGCTCTTCACCTGGAACGGCGTGATGAACATGCGCAACGCAAAATGGGCGGACGACTTCTCCCCCATCGACCCCGAAGGCACTTCGTTCGTGGACCGCACGTACACCAAGGCCTACCTCAGGCATCTTTTCATAGCCGGCGAAATGTTCGCCGCGCAGATTGCCAGCGAGCACAACCTTGCCTTCTACCTGGACCTGGTGCGCACCGCCAGGGAGCATATCCTTCAGGGTGACTTCAAGAAATGGAAGGATAGTGTGGTAAAACGCGTAACGGACAGACTGTGATGACACTGCGCGAATTCATAGAAGAGGCGAGGCCCAAAAAGCTGGACTGGTACATCATAAAGAAGTTCATCTCCACCTTCTTTGTGGCCCTGTTGCTGATAATCTTCATCGTCATCATCTTCGACATTTCGGAAAAAATAGACGATTTCGTCAGCCGCCAGGTGCCCCTGAAGGAGATTGTGCTGGACTACTACGTGAACTTCGTGCCGTACTTCATGAACATGTTCTCCCCGCTGTTCGTGTTCATAACGGTGATTTTCTTCACCTCCCGAATGGCCGCCAACTCGGAAATCATAGCCATACTTTCCTGCGGCATCTCATTCAACCGGCTCATCCGGCCGTACCTTATGTCGGCGGCCATAATATTCGCCTTCTCGCTGTCGCTGAACCTGTGGGTGATTCCGGACGCTAACAAGGTGAGGATGGCCTTCGAAACGAAATACGTCAAGAACTACGACAGCCACGAACAGGGTCTGGGACGCAACCTGCACTACCAGATTGCCCCCGGCGAGTTCGTGTACGTGGAGAGTTTCAGCGCCTGGAACAACACGGGATACAAATTCACCCTGGAGAAGATTCAGAACAACAATCTGGTGTCCAAGCTCACCGCCTCCACCGCCACGTGGGACAGCACCAAATGCGCCTGGACCCTGAAGAACTGGTTCATCCGCGACTACGACGCGTCTATGCAGAACAGGATCCGCGGCGGCCGCCAGATAGACACGGTCCTGAACATCACCATAGGTGACTTCAAAAAGACCCGCGATTTCGAGACGCAGCTGAACCAGACGGAGCTGAACCAGTACATCGCCACCAAGCGGATGAGGGGCGACGCCGACATCAAGAAGGCGCTGATAGAAAAGCACACCCGCTTCTCGATGCCCTTCTCAGTGTTCATCCTTACGATCATGGGAGTGTCGCTGTCCTCGCGCAAGCGCCGCGGCGGCATAGGCTGGAACCTGGGCCTGGGAATAGGCCTGAGCTTCTCCTACATCCTTTTCATGCGGTTCAGCAACATGTTCGTGTACACCGACGCCCTGCCGCCTCTTCTTGCCCTGTGGCTGCCGAACATAATCTTCGCAGCCATCGCCGTCGTCCTCTACCGCCTCGCCCCGAAATAGCGCTTTCTGTTTACAACAGGGACAACAGCTCCCTGACCGAAGTGAAACGGTACGTCGCCGGAATGTCACGCATTCCCCTGGAGCGCCAGTCGGCCAGGGCGAAGTCGCATCCGGCGGCCTTCGCGCACAGGCAGTCCGACAAGGTGTCGCCGATGTAAATGCACTGCTGCACAGCGGGAGAGCCCAAAAGTTCGATGCACTTTAGCAGCGGCATCGGATCCGGCTTGTGCGCGCTGCAGTCTTCGGCGCACACGGAAACGTCTATGTATTTGAGGAGTTTTTCCAGATGGACATCTTTTTGGAATTCGTAGCGGCTGCGCGACGTAACGCAGCCGGTGCTGCTGCTGCCTGCGTTCTCCTTCACCCGGCTCAGGACCTCTTCCACCCCGTCGAACGGGGCGATAAGGTCCGAGCGGTGAACGAAATTCCTCTCCCACAGGGCCAGGAAGTCCTCCGGAGAGTCATATCCCAACATCCCGCCAACCTTGAAACTGGGCACGCCGAAATAGCGGTAGGCCTCGTCGTACGACATTTCCCGCCCCATAAGAGTTCGGACGGTGTCCACGAGGGACAGAACGCCCGTCCTCTCGGTGTCTATCAGAGTGCCGTCGATATCGAATATGAAATGAGTGTACTTCATTGTGCGATATAATCCCGCAAATTTACCGAAAATCATCAGAATCAGCAATCCTCGCTGCGCGCGCCGGTGGTGTCGACGAGGGTGTAGACCTGCAGATAGGGAAGGTCCGTGCGGCCGGCGCCCTGCTTCATAAGGGCGGAAAGAGCGTCCCAGCGGCGCGGCCAGATATCCCGTGGAAGTTCCTCGTGCGCGCGGCAGAGGCTTGCCGCAAGGCCTACGACCTCGCCCATCATCGCGCAGGTTCTCATCACGCGGGTTGTGCCCAGGGCCAGATGACTGACGCTGATGTCACGCCCCGCCATGAAGAGATTGTCCACATTGCGGCTGAAAAGACAGCGGAAAGGCAGCGGATAAAAATCCAGAGGACGCAGGCAGCCGCGGCTGAGCCAGGGCTCGGGGAAACGGGCCGCATTGTCCGGATCCGGCTCGTGATTGTCTATGTACCAGGATGTTGCGACGCATCCGTCCGGGTACAGGGTGAAGTTCAACAAGTCGTTTTCCGTCAGCACCACGGGCCCCAGCAGCCTTCGTGATTCCCTCTTGCCGACCACGTGGCAGAGCCATTTGAGATCCGCGTTGCTGTATTCGGCGCGATACGATGCCCTGTTCTTGAGATATGCCCAATTGGAGTACGCAACGTACATTCCGTAGTCGCGGATGCGCTCCGCGTCCTCTATCTGGTTGTCCCGCATCCCCACTTCCCAGTACCACTGGCCGCGCCGCACTTTCTGGGCCGTGGTATCGTCCAGCGGCAGTCCCCAGTCGATGTCCGGAAAGGCTACCGGAGAGTCTGCCTCTTCGGAGTACCACTGCATCGATGCCCCAAGCGTGATACCGTCCGCCGTCTTCGGCGCGGAGGGTTCTCCATATGTGGAAGCATCCTCACGTCCCATCGCCCAATCCGCCCCCGAGAGTACTCCAAGGCAGGCGTCGCCGGTGCAGTCGGCAAAGAGTTGTCCGCGCACGGTCATCTGGCGATACGATTCCACGTTCACCGCACGCACTGCGCGGATGTGGCCGCCGGAGCAATCCGCCCCCACGACTCTCCAGCCGGCAAAAAGGGTGATGTTCTCCTCACAGAGCACTGCCTGCATCTTCTTGTCGTCCTCGTAAACCTCCGCCGGGCGTGCGTTCCCCTTTGTGCCAGGGCCGAACTCGTTCAGAAGGTAGCCCAGCGATGGATACGGACCGATGTTCAACCTGCCTCCGAGCCCCACGCGGACTTCGGAACTGTTGTTGCCGCCAAGGACGCTGCTGTCCTGGATCAGGGCCACTTTCAGTCCCTTTCTGGCGGCGCTTATCGCGGCGCACATTCCTGCAACGCCCGCGCCGCAGACCACCAGGTCGTATTCACCTCCGTCCGAAGGCTCTCCGGGCAGGGAGAGAAGCGCCCTGCGAAGGCTGCGTATTTCTTCCGCGCCGCCCGAAGGAATGTACGGGGATGTCGTCAGCAGTATGCTGTCCACACGGCCGTCAAAGCCAGTAAGGTCGTGAAGCGACATCGTGTGGGAGCCCGCCGCAAGGGTCAGCCGCCCGCAGGACTGCCAGTGCCACGATGCCCCGCCGCAGCCCAGAACGGTTCCCAGAAGGACTCCGTCTATACCCAGACGGAAAATTCCGGGAGAGGGAGCCGAGGTCCAGGGCGCGGTCCAGTTGCGTGTGCGCACGAAAATATTGTAGCTGCCGTCGGCAGGAATATTGAAGAGGGTAGAAGCGTCCGCCACCGGCCGGCCCAGGCCGTGGGCCAGGAGCACAGTGGAACCCACCACGTCGATAAACTGCTGATCCACGCTCCAACCGCCTTTGTGGTCAAAAAAAACGGCCGGAACAAGTATCGTATCTTTCATCATGTAAAAAAAAATTACTATATTTGTAAAAATTTCTTGAATCACAAAAATAACAAATAAAACAATCATGAGCAAAGTAATC
>R03__coassemble_306_pt1 | contig 29887 bp, 21 predicted proteins | sample R03__metabat2_high_PE_058 | metagenome-assembled genome bin R03 | reverse complement strand
ATATCTACAAGGGCAACGTCAAACTCCCGGACAGCAAGCTCTCCTACAGCGACAAGTACACCTTCGTGAACCACTGCAGCGGCGATACTCATCATCCTAACCCCCTTATGGGTTACATAATGGCCCAGATGGCATATTGCGCCCTCAGCGGCGACGAGGCTCTGGGCGAGGATTATATGGCACTGGTAAAGTCCGCCAAGTTCGGCTCGGGTTCCGTCACGTTCGATAACTACACATCCAAATATTACACAACGGCGGCCTCCCTTCCATTCCTTTCCGTCCTTAACAGCGAGGCCGACATGAAGGCAATCCAGCAGCTGATTCCTCAGTACATAAACAAATACTGATGATTATTACGGTAATAAATTACCGCTTGAATATAAATTTTGTATTTAAGCGGTAATTTATTATTTTTGCGACATGGATTTAATGGAATATACGAATGTGCAGATTCTGCGAATGCTTGGGCCTAGATTCCGCTCGTACAGGCTGGCGCTCAATATGACGCAGAAGGAGATGGCGTTGCGCTCCGGAATGTCCGAGGCCACTCTTCGCAAATTCGAGAGCGGCAGGCTGGACAATATGAATATGACAAACTTCATGTCGCTTCTGCGCCAGATAGGGAAGATAAACTGCCTGGATGAATTGCTGCCGGAGATGCCCGAGAGTCCATACTATAATCCCAAGAGAATGAGAGCATCAAATGAAAAATCGGTTGTTGACAGATGAGGTAAGAGTGATGCTCTTCGGTGAAGAGATCGGCAGGCTGCATTGGAACTCCAAGGCCGGGCGGAGCTATTTTTTCTTCTCTCCGCAGTATTTCCTGATGCATCGTGATATCGCTCCGATTATTGCTCCGAAATCCAGTCCTGACTCCCGTTTTGCGATATATGGCAACCAGGAGAACAAGATATACCAGAAATTGCCTCCGTTCATTGCCGACTCTCTTCCGGATGATTGGGGTAATATCCTTTTCGACCAATGGTTCAAGGATAATGGTTTTCACGATAAAGACAAGACACCGGTTGCAAAACTCTCTTTCATCGGCAGCAGGGCGATGGGCGCATTCGAATTTCTGCCCTGCGATGACAATATCCTGGATGAAGGGGAAAAGCTTGCCATCAGTAGCCTGTATTCATTGGCATTGAAGATAGAGCAGCAGCGGGACAAGGCTGTCATATTGCCGGAAGAGTCTCTCACCAAGAAGGCTCTTCTGTCCGTCGGTACCTCGGCTGGAGGACGCTTCAAGAAGGCGGTTATAGCCATCGCCCCGGATGGCAGCATTCACTCCGGCCAGACGTCCGTTCGCCCTGATTGGAGATACTGTATAGTAAAATTCAACAACGAGACAATCTGTCAAGCGGAGCTGGAACAGACGTATTACGAAATGGCGGTTGAGGCCGGTATAGAAATGTCATGCTCTGAACTGATAACGGTGGAGGGAGTGCGGCATTTTCTTACGGAGAGGTTCGACAGGCTGAGCGGCAAGAAGGTTCTGACAATGTCTCTTGCCGCGATCAACCCTGATGCGAAGTCTTATGAGGACCTTTTCAAGACCTGCGGCAAGCTTGGCATTCCCGATGACGAGAAGGCTCAACTGTTCAGGAGGCTTTCGTTCAATGTCCTGGCTTCGAATACCGACGACCACGCGAAGAATTTCTCGTTTGTGATGGATGACGAAGGTCTGTGGCATATTTCCAAAGCCTACGACCTGAATTTCATCTTCAGAACACTCAATGCCGCCGAGACGGATCATTGCTTCGCCCTTCGCGGCAAATGCAACACTTTCACCAGACAGGATCTTATGCTGTTTGCCAAAGAATATGGTATCAAATCGGCCGCGTCCATAATCGCCAAAGTATGCTCGTCGCTGGACTCTTTCGAATCCAAGGCCCGGTCCAACGGCGTACGGGGAGATATCATTGAATTGGTAGGGAACCGTCTTGCGGCTATCCGCAGTGAAATTGAAGGCTTGGATCCGGAACTTCCTCAATGGCCTTCCTATGAAATAGACGGGCACACTATCCATTCTTTCCATTTCGAAAAAGACGAGAAAGGGGCGATACGGATTATTGCCACAGTGGACGGAAAGCCGTCCAGAAAAATAATTGCCGGCAATCATCCGGATTATCTCTTGATAGCCGCGCAGTTCAATGATGCATCTGACAACTTGAAAAAGAGCATGGCCAGAAAGTTTTTGTTAAAAACGAATTCGAAAAATAATAGATAATGAAAAAGATTCTAGCAATTCTTTTCCTTGCCGCAATTGTGGCGTGCGGCAAGACTCCTTCCGTGACGGAGGAGACGCACAAGGACAAACTCGCTTTCAGCCAGAATGAACTCACCATTTATGCGGGGGAGAGCGCGGATGTTCCGGCCTCCTACCAGAAATGGGACAGGGGAGTGTATGTGAAGAGCGAATACGATTTCGCCTCGAATCCCCTGGGCGTTACGTTCACTTCTTCCGTCTCCGGGGTTGTGGAAATAACTTCCGAAGGAAAAATCAGCGGCCTTGCCGCGGGCGAAACCGTCCTCAAGATGTCCTCGGACAAGATTGAAAGCAGCAGCGGCAGCCTTGCGGTGACGGTGAAGGAATCCTACAAAGGCATCAAGACAGCACAGGATCTTTCCGACTTTGCCTCTGCCGTCAATGCCGGAGGCTCTCTGGAGCGTTTCTGCAGCGACTCGGGCGAGGTGGTTCTCCTTGCAGACATCGACCTCGGTGGCGTCAGCTGGGTTCCCATCGGCTCCGCGCTTTATTCTTCCTCCGCGCCCGATACCCTCAAGATGTTCCGCGGCACCTTCGACGGCGGCGGCCACATCGTGGACAATTTCAAGGTGGCCATCGGCTCTGACGCTGCCGCCCAGAGCGTAGGCGGACTGTTCGGGAGCGTGTATCGCGCTGTCATCAAGAATGTAAAGATAGGCCCCGGTGCCACTCTTTCTTCTAGCGCCGCTTCCGAGAGCGTGCTCGCCTCCGTGGTCGGCTTTGCCTTGAATTCCACGATAGTGGACTGCTCGTCCGCGGCGTCTCTGGACTACAACGGAGGCACCCAGGTGAAAAGGGAGTCGATAGGCGGAATTGTAGGCTCGATGCTGTGCTCGAATGCGGATGCGTATAAGGAGAGCGCTGCAATGTCGATGGTGAAGAATTGCAACTTCAGCGGCAAGATGTCATCCAAGAATGCAGCCAACACAAACAACGGCGGCAGCGGAATATCGCTGGGCGGCATAGTCGGTTTCGCCGACTGCGTGAAGGCATCCGACGGCACATATCCTGTGTTCAATTGTGTGACAGGCTGCACCAATGACGGCGCCGTCAGCGGCGATGCCACCCGCATAGCCGGAATCCTGGCCTCTGCCAATGCCGGCACCCATATTGTCGATTGTACGAACAACGGCACCATCAGCGGCACTGACGTAAAGGCGTCCAACAGCCGTGTGGCCGGGATAGTGTCCTGTCTGAATGCGAACAACGACATCTCCGGCTGTACAAACACGGGCCTTGTGCAGTTTGCGGTGTCGGGAGACACTTCTCATGGATATGCCGGCGGCATCTGCGGCCAGACCAATGACGACAGCAATTTCATAAAGAACTGCACGAATACGGGAGCGGTGCGCTCGGATATGGTGTACTGCGCAACGAACACCGACTATGTGCCCGGCGGCGCAGGCTACGTCGGTTCCATCCTCGGAAACGGTAACAAGAAAGGCGCCGAAATAAGCGGCTGCCGCGTGGGAGGTACGGTGGGCCCGTACACAGAGGATGTGGATTACATCCCCGTGCCCGTGACCAGTTCCAACTATGCCCAGTATCTCTGCCTTGCCCCGAGCGCATACTGCGCGAATCTCAAGCTTTCCTCAAACACCGGCATTACGGATGCACCTTCCGTAGATTATTCTGCAGAGGAGAATACGTTCAAAAACGCCAAGTGGGAGTGGAAAGATCTGGGCGGCGGCGCCCAAAGCGCCTATATGCACCTCTGGCTGTTCGGGAAGAATGTATCGCTGAGCATAGTGAAGTACCCTGCAAGCGCCTTCAAGACGGATATTGCCTACCATACGGGCACCTCATGTCTCACCACGGTGGATGCCGCCAAGGCTGCGGATGCCGACATCGCGATAAACGGCAGTTTCTTCAACACCTCGTCGCTCGTGTCCACCGCCACCCTCCTGTACGGTGGCTCGGTGGTAACATATGCGGATGAAACGGAAATCAGTCACAGACAGAACGGAGTCGTGGCCTTCGGTGCGGACGGCTCGGTGGATATTTTCTCCTACGATCCTTCTTCTACGTCCGGATGGGCTTCCAAGTACATTTCTGCCGTTACGGCCGGTCCGATTCTGCTTTTGAATGGCGAAATCAAACAGCCTATGGCCATAGCCTACGGTTATGGTTACCACCCCCGCAGCGTGATAGGCCGCGACGCCTCCGGGAACGTAATCCTGCTCGCTTCCGACGGCCGTTTTCCCGTGATGTCCCCGGGACTTGAGTACAACGAGCTCAGTTATGTCTGCTCCTGGGCCGGTATGACCGATGCCCTGAATCTGGACGGCGGCGGCTCCAGCTGCCTGTGGACAACATCCGATGGCGTGATGAACCATCCCGTGGACAACAAGACCTGGAACCACGACGGCGAGCGCAAGGATCCCACCGTCATTGTGGTGAAAAAGAAGTGATGGACTATATTTATTTCTATGAAAAAGATCTTCGCAATTCTTTTCCTTGCCGCAATTGTGTCGTGTAGCAAGACTCCTTCCGTGACGGAGGAGACGCACAAGGACAAACTAGCTTTCAGCCAGAATGAACTCACCATTTATGCGGGGGAGAGCGCGGATGTTCCGGCCTCCTACCAGAAATGGGACAGGGGAGTGTATGTGAAGAGCGAATACGATTTCGCCTCGAATCCCCTGGGCGTTACGTTCACTTCTTCCGTCTCCGGGGTTGTGGAAATAACTTCCGAAGGAAAAATCAGCGGCCTTGCCGCGGGCGAAACCCTCCTTAAGATGTCTTCGGACAAGATTGATTGCAGCGGCAGCCTGGCCGTGACGGTGAAGCCGGCCCAGGACCCCACAGTGAAGCATTTCACGCAGGATTTGACACAGCCCCTTACCGCCGATATGATAGTGCTCCCGCTGGGCCTTACGGCCACCACGATGCAGGGCCTCGACATAGACCGCAGGGGTGTGTGCTATATGTCCTGGGAGGGAAGCAACGCGATGATGGTTCGCGCTTTCAACAAGGACGGCAGCACGATAGGCAGCGACATGACCCTTCCCAGCGGCGGCCACGGCGACGGCTTCTGCATAGAGTACGGGGCAGATGAAACCCTCTTCTGGACCAGCGGCACTCTGGACGAGCATGCGGACAACGGCGGCTACTCCGGCGGCAAGGCGAACGGCACGGACATCAGGCTCATCTGCTGCCACAAGTTCCAGGGCGGAAAGACCGAATATGCGGAGGAGGCTTATGAGAGGTATTATCTGAATGACAACGGCTGCCGCATCGTGGACGTGGACACGGAGCACGACGTGATGGCCTGCTGGACGTACGAGGACAGCAAGGATTACATATATGTGTACAAGTTCAGCGAGGTGCGCGCCCTGACAGAGACCCTGACATTCACCGTCACCCGCAAGAGCCACAACCAAGGCGAGTCCGTAAAGGCGCGCGACCTTCGCACCCTGACGCCTCTGGGCCGCTACAGCTGGGTGCGCAAGGGCACTTGCACGGGCAGCACCAACTCCGGAGCCGTACAGGGCTTCTGCGTATATGAGGACAAGGTGTACGTGAATTCCGGCGCCAAGGGCGACGATGCCACCCTGATTTCCGTGCTGGACTTTAGCGGCAACATCCTCCAGAAACTTGTTCCGATGGGGGTCACCACCGACAAGCAGAAACTCATCGATCTGAACCTCTCCTCCGACGGCACATTCGAGCCCGAAGGCATCCACATCCACGAAGGAGTGATGTATATGGGTTTCGTTGGCGACTATCCCACCTCCGGTTCCAAGAAGCACGCCTGCATTTTGAAGCTGAAGTAGCGGGATATCGGAAATTTTATTAATTTTGAGGGTTATTAAGTTTACCATGAAGAAAATAGCCTTCATTTTTTTATGCGCCCTGGCGGCGTGCTCTTCCGCAAAGGAAGAACCCCAAGAGAATCCCACACCCACTCCCACGCCCACTCCGACGACCAAGGAGCTGAAAGTATCTCCCGCACTCTTGACATTCGAAGCCACCGGAGCGCAGCCAAAGACCGTGACCGTAACGAGCTCGTCGTCATGGAAGGCAGCTTGCGATGCTTCCTGGCTGAGCTTCGTTCAGTCGAGCGACGGAAAGACCCTCTCGGTGTCTGTCCAGGACAATGTCACGCAGCAGGGCAGTGAGCCTGCCGAACGCGAGGCCGACATCATAATCACGAACGAGGACGACTTGAGCACCTCAATAGCCGTCACCCAGGAAAAAGGCGCCCCCGCACAGCCCGAGCCCGTTCCTTCCACGCTCAAGGTGCTGGCAATCGGCAACAGTTTCTCCTGTGATGCCGTGGAGCAGGAACTCTACGGGCTTCTTGCCGGTGCAGGCGTTCAGAACATTATAATCGGTGACATGTATATCGGAGGTTGCCCCCTTTCCAAACACGCGGCCAACGCCAAAGCCGACGCGGCGGCGTACAGCTACCGAAAGATCGTGAACGGCACTCTCACAAAGACCGCCGACGTGAAGCTTTCCACCGCCCTCAAGGATGAGCAGTGGGATTTCATCAGCGTTCAGGAGGGAGCCGGCTTCCACGGATATTACAACCGCAGCTACAAGACTTTCACCCATTCGATGGAGCCCGACCTCACGGACCTTATAAGCTATTTGAACTCCAATAGTGCCAACAAGGACTTCAAGCTCATATTCCACTCCTGCTGGGCAGCGAAGACCGGCTACACCGGGGTCAAGTTCAGCTATTATGACTACGACCAGACCCTGATGTACAATATGATTTGCGAAGCCACGAAGGAGGTCGTCGCGGCGCACAAGGACGATATAGACATCGTGATGAACAGCATGGACGCCGTCCAGAATGCCCGCACTTCCTTCATAGGCGACAACATGAACCGTGACGGCTGGCACCTGAACTACACCACCGGCCGTTACACGGTGAGCTGCCTGTGGTGCGAGAAACTGCTGGGCCGGAGCGTTGTGGGCAACACTTATCATCCCTCCACGATTTCGGACTATGTAGCCGAAGTATGCCAGACAGCCGCCCATCAGGCGGCGGAGAATCCTTACAAAGTGACGGACTTGTCCTATTTCGAGAAGCCTGCCGACGATTCCACGGCCAATGTGAAGGTGCTTGCAAAATGGTATTTCAGTCCCGAAAGGTCAAAGAGCGACGGCCTTATAAAGACCTGGACCGGCCAGGAGGAACTCGGAGTGTACCGCTACAGCAACGAACCCGGAGAAAGGGGATATTACAATGCCAACGAAGAGGGCAGCGGCAAGCTCAGCTACGTGCAGATCGACAAGACGCAGTGGAGCGGCAACAACGCCGGCCTAAGCTCGCTGAGTGCCAGCAACGGCGGCCAGCCCGTGATGTGCGGTCCCATGCCGGGAGATTACTGGCTGTTCGAGACCACCGGAGGGTACGAGTTCGACGAGGGCACCCAGCTGCATATGATCTACACCTACAACCCCGGCAGCTACGGAGCCAAATACTGGATGATAGAGTATATGGATGGCACCGAGTGGAAACCAGCCTTCGAAACGTCCAAGATCACGATATCCCTCAGCGGCGAAGAAATCGAGTACAACGTGGCCTATACCACCTCTCAGAAAATCATCGAGTTCACGGTGACCCTCGAAAACCAGACAAAGGAATTCAAGGTGCGCCAAATGTGCTGTTCAGAGTATCAGGTGAACGACAAGTGGTTCGACCATCCCAACGTCAAGAGCGTCTCCCGCATTGCCGGCGACCCGAACAACGAGGCGAAACCCCTGCCCCAGATGGATCAGCTGATATAAGGATTCGCTGCTGGTTTTATTGCCGCATCTATCTGCTGAGGTGGTTGGCGATGAAACCCAGCAGCATGTCCACCATCAGCTCCTTGCCGCGGATGTAGCTGCTGTGTCCCTCGTCGTCGAAGATCGCCAGGGTGCAGTTCGGAATATGGGCTGCGATTTCGCGGGTGTGCTCGTTCTTGATAAGGTCTTTCGTTCCAGCCGTCATCAGTGCGGGTACGCTTATGCTCTCCAGCTCTTCCATACGGATCCGGGGTTCGTAGAGCATCATCGCGGTAAGGGGGTTGCCGGTAGCCTCCACTTTCTTGCGCCAGCGTTCCACGGATTCATCCTTCACACCGTCCGGGGTGACGTTGGCTCCGCTGCCGGCAATCATGGAAGAGCTGCCGGGATGCCTGAGTTCCAGAAGGATGGCGATATTGCCGCCGTCGCTGTGACCGTACACCACCGGATGGTCCAGTCCGAGCGCGTTTATGAAGCACCACACGTCATCTGCCATATCGGTATAGTGGTACTCCTGCAGTTTTGCATTGGCGCCCTGACCGCGGGAATCCAGTGCATAGACGCGGTAACCGGCCCTGGCTACAGCTTCGGAGATGTATGTCATGCCTGTGTGGGAGCCTCCGTTGCCGTGAAGCACGATTACGGGATACCCTTCCTCGGGACCATACACTTCGTAAACGAGATTGACGCCGTTGACGTCGATGTCGCGCAGCTCTCCTGCGCAGAGGCTGATGCATGCTTCTGCAAAAAGGAGCATGGCGGAAAGAATGTTTCGAATCATATTTTGTTTCTGTCCAGGTATGTCTGAAGGATTATAGAGGCGCTTATGCGGTCCACCTCGGTCTTGTCGCGGCGCCGCGAGGCCTTCATTCCTCCGTCTATCATGGCCTTGTGCGCCAGGGTGGAGGTGAAGCGCTCGTCTTCTTCGATTACCGGTACTCCCGGGAAGGCCTTTTGAAGCTGCGGGATGAAAGCCCTGATGTCCGCGGCAGCCTCCGAGGGTTCACCGTTCATGTTTATTGGCATTCCGATGACAAAGCGGATAATGGCTTCTTTCTCGGCGTATTTCCGGAGGAATCCGATTATTTGCCCTGAAGGAACGGTCTCCAGCGGGGACGCGAAGATCCCCAGAGGGTCGCTGACAGCGAGTCCGGTGCGCTTCCGGCCGTAGTCTATGCCTATAACTCTGTCCATATAGTTTTCATAACTGCCGCAAAAGTAACGAACTTTACAAGAATCTGCAATAATTTGTCTTTCAACTTGAAATTTGTTTTCTTTGTGTAAAAGTTCCTTACAGATGACAAAGAAAAAGTACTTCGTCCTTCTTGCCGCCGCCGCTCTTTTTGCAGGCTGTTCCAAAAGCGAACCCGCGCAGGAGGATAATCCTACAAAAGTAGAGTCCATCAGCGTTTCGCCCGCCGCACTTTCGTTCGAGGCCTCCGGCGGAGAGCAGAGCATTTCCGTCACCGCCACTTCCTCTTGGAAAGCCGAGACCGATGCCTCCTCCTCCTCCTGGCTCACTCTCACCCCCGCAAGTGATGGCAAGAGCCTCAAGGTGGCCGCTGCCGCGCATGAAGATTACAACGCGTCCCGCGAGGCTTCCATAAAGCTAAGCCTCAGCTCCGATTCCACAAAGTCCAAGAGCGTCAGCGTCAGCCAGAAAGCCGCCGAAGCCCCCGTTGTCAGCGCCTCTCTTATGAGCGCGAAATGGGAGGTTACCTCCTCCTATGCCACCAGCTGCGAATCCGCCTGGACAAGCACCAACAAGTTCTGCGCGAACAACGGCACCGGAGCGTCCAAGGCTTATGTCAGCACGGAAGGCGCCGCCGTGCTGCGTTCCAAAAACGGCAACAACATCTCCGTCTCCAACCTCACCACGGGCGACGCAATAGTGTTCACCTGGCCGAACGTCTCGGTAGCCGCCGGCTCTACGGTGGACTTCATGGTCAGCCTGTATTCCCCCACGGGTCTGGCCCCCAAGTACTGGATATTCGAATACTACACTCCCGACGGATGGAAAAGCGTGGATGAGGACCTTCGCAGCGCCAAGGAGGACGCTTCGCTGAAGTATTCTTTCAAGTTGTATTACGACGACACGCAGTACGCCTCGTTCGTGCAGTCCTTTCCCGTGGAGAGCGCCTTGAATGGAGACCTCAAGATGAGGGTGCGCGCCGTGGGCGCGTACAATACCGCAGGAGGCGCCCTCAGCGCGAATTCCACTGCATATGTGGGCTTCGTGAACAGCAGGTGGTGCGCCTGCACCGTCAATGTTTATCAAGGTGTTCCCGTCAAGGACAGCAAGAATGTTCTGGTTTTGGGAAACTCGTTCACATACTACTACGGCACCAACTATTTCCTGAAGGAAATCGCCCGCAGCCAGGGCCACGAGATGCGCATGCGCACATTCGCCAAAGGCAGCCAGTACTTCCGTCAGCACGCCACGCTGGAAATGTCCCTGGAGCAGACGAACTGCGGCGGCTTCGACTACGCCGTCCTCCAGGACCAGTCCGGCCAGCACGCCCGCTATGCCTACGACAAGGTGGCGAACGCCTCCGTGCTCACGGAAACGAAGAGTTTCACGGACCTTGTCAGACAATCTTCTCCTTCCGTGAATATCCTTCTGGAAAACACCTGGGCGTTCCTTGGCAGCAGCAATTATGAAGGCTACGGCTCCATGGAGAGATTCGATGCCCTGCTGCAGACCGGCGCGAAGGAGGTGGCCGAAGGCTCCCTATGCACAGTGTCCCCCATAGGCGTCGCATTTCAGAAGGCCCGCGAGGAGGGCTTGACGGACCTCTACTACACAGACAATAAGCATCCCAGCCGCAACGGCTCGTACCTGAAGTCCTGCGTAAATTATCTTATGATTTACGGCCAGAAGTTCGACTCTAACGCTCCGGACTGCGAACTGAGCGCCACCACGGCCGCAAAGCTGCGCACAGTTGCCGAACAGGTTGTTCTGGAAGGCTGGAAGCCATCATACTTCATTCTCAATGACCCTCAGGGCACGTCATTCGGCGTCAAGGGCGGCTCCGGAGAGGTCACTTTCCTGTCCAATGTCAGCTACGAAGCCTCTTCCAACCAGAGCTGGTGCAAGGTGACAAAGGGCGACGGCCTCCTGGGCTGGAGTGTGGATGAGTCCACCCTCGCAGATTCGCGCACTGCCACAATCACCATCAGTCCCTCCGGCCTTGCCGCGAAGACAATCACCATCACCCAAAGCGGCACCTCCACCGCCTCCAACGGAATCTCCACTCCGGAGGAGCTCATCGACTTCGCCTCCAGGGTGAACAGCAGTTCGGACTACAGCCAGTACTGCAACGGCGAAGGCGAGGTAATCCTGAAGAATGACATCGACATGACGGGAAAGCAGTGGACTCCCATCGGAATGCCTTCCGTAGCCCTGTCATTGGAGTACAACTCCATACCCGAACCCACGGACCACCCCTTCAAGGGTGTGTTCAACGGATGCGGCTACACCATCAGGAACCTCTCGATGGGCGTGGATATCCAGAGCACGCAGTTCTGCGGCCTGTTCGCCACGTGTAGCGGCGCCACAATCAAGAATCTCAAGATGGAAGGCGCCTGCCTCTCCTACTCCGGCTCGGGAATTTCCGCCAGCCACGCCGACATAGCCCTTCTTGTGGGCTATCTATACGGCGGCAAGGCGAGCGGAGTGGAGGTGTCCGGCACGGTGACGGGCTCCGCATCCTCCACCCAGAGCCGTCAGGTGGGTGTGGGCGGAATCATCGGTGCGATGGGCAACTCAGCCGTTGTGGAAAACTGCAGCTTCGACGGCAGCATCGATGCCACAATAGAGGAGAAATACTCCAACAACAACACCACGAACGTGGGCGGAATCGCCGCCCTGGTCCTGTACAAGAAAGGCAGCGGCGGCAACAGCAAGATTGTCGGCTGCACGAACAACGCCACCATAACAGCCAAGTCGCACCGTGCCGCAGGAATTGTTTCCAGCATGTTCTACACGGATATCGAAAGCTGCACGAACAACGGCGACATCACCTGCAACTACGCCCCCGGGGCCATCAGTTCCAAGGGTACCACGATAAAAGGCGTGCGCATGGGAGGCATAATGGGATATTGCAGCATGAAGACGGAGGGCTCCAGTGTAACGCTCTGCCTGAACACCGGCACCATCAAGACGTCCGAGGCCGAGAGCGTCACGGGCGGCGCGATAGGTCTTGTCAAGTGTATGAAAATCAGCGACTGCAGCAACTGCGGCAATGTGATCGGCCCCGAGAGTGCCGGGCGCGGTCTTCTGGTGGGAATAGCCCAGGCCACCACCACCCCCACCAGCTTCTTCGCCTGCAAACTGAAGGGCTCCATCGGAAGCAGCGAAGAGTCCCTTGTGGCCGCGACGCGCGAGAACTTCCTGAATCAAGGCATAGGCATCACGATAGTAAGCGGCGTATCCTGCCCCACCTGGGACCAGGAATACGTTTCGTTCTGGGAATAGGCTTGCCTTTACAAGAAGGCTAGAATTTGTTTATATACATCGGAATCAGCTGCTGGATTCCTTTCATGTCGGCCTCGCTGCCGAGGACGTCGAGGAAAGGAAGGGCGGCTGGTTCCGTGTAATATTTTGCGGTGTATTCGTCCAGGGAGATGGAGCCGGAGGCATACAGGCTGCTTTCCAAAAGAGCCATATAGTCCTCGCCTTCGGCGCCCTCGCCGCTCAGGGCGCAGTACACCATCTGGGCCATTATGTAGCCCATCAGCGGATTGGGATGGTGGGAGTCACCCTTGCAGTGGTTCACGAAGGTGAACTTGTCGGAGAATGACAGCCTCCCGCCGGGAATTTTCACGGCCCCGGAGTAGATGTCATATGCGAGCTGTCCGCAGTTGATTATGTCCACGCCGTACTCTTCGTGCAGTGTCTTAAGATTGCCAAGGATATTGTCGTGATTCTTGAACACCGAATAGATATGATTGATGTAGAAGCACTTGATATTCGGATTCTGTTCCTTGAACCGTCCGATCACCGTCAGCGCGTCCGACAGGAAATTCCTGTTGTTGCTGCCGGCCTCCGAGATGAACAGATAGTCGTAATCCCCAAGAGGAAACTGCACATTTGCCAGATGGTCCACTCCGGTGCAGCTTTTGCCTTTGCGCATGCAGCCCTTCACGCTGTAGTCACAAAGACAGTGCCCTCCGTGGGTGCAGTCCACTACATAGGCATTTCCGTGGTGTTCCACCAGAAGCTTTTTCAGAAGGCCCGGGTCGTCATTGCCCTGCTCGCCGTTCTGCACGAAGCCGCCGTAGTACAGCATAGAATTGCCTATCACCATACATTTTTTGCCGCCGAGCGTGGCAGAGTTTTTCTGCACGCCGCAGGAAGCCGCCGCGGCAAGGCATACGGCGGCTATCATTAACTTTTTGAACAGCATCGTTTTACCAAAGTTTGATTTTCAGGGTCTTGGTGCCGGTGTAGCAATTGAGGAACTCCACCTCGGTACCCTTCGGGAGAGTCACTCTCATCGCGGTGCCGGGATAGAAAATCACGGGAGCCATATGGCGGCCCCACAGGGTCTGGAGCTCGACGTCAGTGTCGTTGGTGATTTCCAGGACACCCTTCTTTTCATTGATGACGCGTATTTTCAGGCATTCGCGCACGATGGCTTCTACCCATTTTGCGTCGCCGGCCAGCTTCTGGTCGAAAAAGGCCACGATTCTGCCGTCGAACATCGCTTCGCGAAGGGCTTCTTCCGTATATTCCTTGGCAAGAACCAGGGTCATGGGGCGTATGCAGCGTCCGAAATCAATGTTTGTGGGGTTGTGGGCGTCCGTATTGGCGAACATGGGGATATGGAAGGTGTCGAACCATTCCAACACCTTGGGATACCATTCGAAGTGGTTGCACAGCTCCACTCCGTTGATATGTCCCTCGTCCAGCATCTTTTTCTGCAGGGCGTACATGTCGGACCTCTTGTCCGGCCATCCGGGATGGTTCCACAGGATGAAGGCACCCTGGTCGATGGCAGCCTTGATGTCGCTGCGCAGAGTCTCTTCCCTGTTTATTCTCCAGCCTCCCTCGCTGACGATGTATTTCCCGTCCTTGCCTTTGACGTACTTGTCCGTACTGAAGGCGTTGCAGTCTTTCACGAACAGGGCGTTCATATGGCCGAAGGGCTTCTCGCGGGTGATTTCCGCGCCGTGAACCACTATCATTCCGTACGCCGCGCCTTCCTTCGCGGCGATGTTCCAAGGCAGATTCTGGTCCTTGAGGTGTTCCACTTCATTCTTGTACGTGCCCACGTGCTCGGTCATCGCAATTGCGTCCAGGCCGTCTGCCCAGGCCTCGCGCACCCTGCCGCGGGGATAGACTTCCGCGTCGGCGTAGATAGTGTGAATATGGAAGTCGCACTTGAGGGTCCTGTACCCGGGAACGTCGGGAATACGAATCAGTTTGCGCCTGCCGGCCTGCATTCCGTGCAGGTACACCCTTTCGTTGGAGTTTTCCGGCACGTTCGGGTCTTTCGGCCGGGCTTCGTTCAGGTATTCGGTCTCTTGCGCGGATGCTCCCACCGCCGTCAGGATTGCCACTGCGGCGCAGGTCAGGAATTTGATAGTGCTTCTCATTTTCTTTTATATGCGTTGGTTACTACAAATATAAGAAAAATCGCTCGCATCGGCAAATCTTCATCGCTGGCAATCTGCTTCGTAGGCAAATCCGCGGCACCTGCGATCCTCATCGCTGGCAGTCTGCTTCGTAGGCAAATCTTCGGCACCTGCGATCCTCATCGCTGGCAAATCCGCGGCACATGCGAATCAACTGGTTTGATGCAACTTTGTTTCTGTGCGATACTTCCCGCGTCAGCTTGCGACAAGACGTTGTTCAAAATCACCTATAACACAGACTGGCCTGGAATGGCGATTTGTGCACTAGGCGGGGACTTTTCGCCCCATCCAGTGCGGTACCCCCTCTCAGACTGGCCTGCAAAGAGGGATGGCGCACTAGGTGATTTTGATCAAAACTGAAGCTGCAGAGATCAAGGGTGAAACCCGAGTCAACCTAAATCAGGAAAGTACACTAGGGGTCAAAAATTATTGACCGATATTGCGCATCATTTTCGTAGGGATCTATGTATTTTTTTTCTATCTTTGCAGCAAGCGGCCACTTGGGGCGCGAGACAAGAAGATGATAGATATAAATGGTCTGCAACAACAGATTGCTGTTGATCTTGGGCTGAACGCCCCTTTTGTTAAAGGTCAGAATATCCCTGTCCGCAACTGCTGGCACTTTTCCACCGACGGGAAATACGTCGATTTTATCTTCTTCGACGAAGATGATTTTATCGACGGTATGAACAGAATTTACGTCGTGTCCCGTTCATACGACATTCTCATTCTGGCTTTTTGCCTTATGGACAACCATGTTCATTTTCTTCTGTACGGAGACTTCATACAGTGTAACCGCTTTATGCACGAATACGTTCGACGCAGTTCGATGCATATTTCCCAGCGCCATGGTGAAAGACATAAGCTCAATAATCTACCCATTGATTATCAGGTTATTGATAATGATGCGTACCTTAAAACGGCCATCTGCTACATAATCAAGAACCCGTCGCAGGCAGGACTTCCATGCACCGCATACGACTATCCCTGGAGCAGCTGCTCCCTTTATATGAGAGCTACCGCAGCATTGATGCAGAATTATCCTCTGGTGACGCAGTGGACCGCTCCTGTGTGGGCGCAGAATGGCGTTTTCGTACTCGAGTCAAATCTTTCATACAGGAATGTAAGGGAGTTGATCAAAACCAATGAGCAGCTTGAAAAACCTGTAAATATGGTAGGGCGCCTGATCTTTCCCGGAGAATATGTTGCCTGGCCGCTCGTCAATGCCATTTTCAAGACCCACAAGAGTTTCAATTATTTCATGAGTGTCAGCAGGGATTCAGATGTCGAATCCAGCGGCGGTGCCATATCCAGGCTCTCGATTCCGGACCACCAAATGCGTCAGAACAAGGTGGCGGTCTGCAAGGAAATTTTCGGCGTGGAGTCCGCCCGCACTCTGTCCACCAGCCAGCGCTTGAAACTGATGAGGGTGCTGAAACACAGGTACGACTCGTCCCCGAAACAGCTTGCCCGAATCTGCGGTCTCAGTTATGATGAGGTCAAGGATATGATGTAGCCGTGTCGGTTGAATATGGGTTTTTGCTGAACCCATGCATGTGTCGAATCAAGGCCGCGAGCGACATCGTTAATCAAAATCACCTATAACACAGACTGGCCTGGAATGGCGATTTGTGCACTAGGCGGGGCGAAAACTCCCCGTCTAGGGCGGCACCCCCTCATAGAGTGGCCTGCAAAGGGGGATGGCGCACTAGGTGATTTTGAACAATGGGTGGTCGCAGCCAGAGAATTCGTTATTCTCCAATCAGTGCGGTGCTGCTTGATGCACTGTGCCGTCTCCGCCAGCTTGTCTGCCTTGCCTTCTTGCCATCCTGCTTGCCGTCTCCGCCAGCTTGTCTGCCTTGCCTTCTTGCCATCCTGCTTGCTGTTCCCGCCCAGCCGCTTGGCTCGATTTTCCGGCGGCCGGAATCTTTCGCAGGCGGGAAGTGGAAAATAATGGCCTATAGGTCAAAATAATTCGTATATTTGTAGGATATGAAGGAATATGACGTAATTGTGGCGGGCGGAGGCCCGGCGGGCATCTGCGCGGCGGTGGCCGCGGCCCGCGAAGGCGCCCGAGTGGCGCTGGTGGAAAGATATGGAGTGCTGGGCGGCAATCTTACCGCCGGATACGTCGGCCCAGTGCTGGGATCGGTGGGGAAGGGAACGATGCGCGACGAAGTGTGCTCCCTGCTGGGGATAAAGGACAATGACTGGATAGGGGAGAGAGGATACGTGCATGATTTCGAGGCAGCAAAACTGTCCCTGGCACAGTGGGTTGCAGCAGAAAAGAACATAGATGTCTATCTGCAGAGCTGCATCAGCGGCGTCATCCGGGAAGGTTGCAGCACGAGCAGCGCCATCGGTGAGGCCAGCACCATCAGCGGCGTCATCCGGGAAGGCGGCAGCACGGGCAGCGCCATCAGCGGAGGCATCCGCGTGGTCGGAGTCACACTGGCGACCAATGAGGGCCCTCTGCAACTGAAGGCGAAAGTCACGGTGGACTGCACCGGAGACGGCGTGGTGGCCTTTCTGGCGGGAGCGACCATAGAGAAGGGGCGCGACAGCGATTCCCTGATGCAGCCTGTCACACTGGAATTCACGGTGGACGGCGTGGACGAGAGTCGCGCCCTGGTGTGCATAGGCGACGTGGACGACGTGCAGCTGGACGGAAAACGTTTTCTGGACTGGTGCAAGGACCGCGTGGCGGAAGGCAAGCTGCCCGAGAGGCTTGCGGCGGTGAGGCTTCACCCCTGCGTGCAGAGCGGACGCCGCCAGGTGAACACCACCCAGGAGAACGGAGTGGACATAACTAAGGTGGAGCAGATTTTCCCGGCAGACCTTGAGCTTCGTCGCCAGATTGCCCTGCTGACGGATTTCCTGCGGCAGAACGTTCCCGGTTACGAAAATATCCGCGTAATCGGCTCCGGCACGACGACCGGAGTGCGAGAGAGCCGCCGCGTGATAGGGGATTATGTCATTGATGCAGACGAACTTGCGGCCGGCTGCCGTTTCGACGACGCTATCGTGCACAAGGCCCTTTTCATAGTGGATATTCACAACCCTGCCGGCAGCGGCCAGGCGGAGGCCAGGATACAGTACTGCCAGCCCTACGACCTGCCGTACCGTTGCTTCCTGCCCAAGGGGCTGGAGGGCCTGATGACGGCGGGGCGCTGCATCAGCGGAACGCATCGCGCACACGCCTCCTACAGGGTGATGAGCATATGCATGGCTATGGGCGAAGCCGTGGGTTACGCTGCGGCGCTGAGCTCGCGTCTCGGGATAACTCCCAGACAACTGGATGTAAGCCTGCTTCAGGACACAATGTTGAAGCGTGGCATTGAACTTTTTGATTGACAATAATTTATGGAGACCAGAAGACTGATATTGTTCGCAGGCTACTCTTCCGACGGCGACATCGGGCCGGCTCTTCTGCACCAACTGAGAAGCTGGGCAGCGGCGGGCCGTGTGGTGGCCGTGTTTGACAGCCCCCTTTCCGAAGCATCGCGATGCACCCTTGAGGCCACCGTATCCCACGTTGAGGCGGGCCATCACGGACAGTACGACTTCGGCTCCTTCAAAAGAGGGTTTGCCTCCGAGCGGGCCAACCTGCATCAGTACGACTACGTTTATCTCGTGAACGACTCCGTTTTCGGCCCGTTGGGCTCTCTGGAGGATTGCCTGCGCAGGATCGAAGCCCTGCAGGGCGGAGCCGTGGCTCTTGCCTCCACCACCCATCACGGCGTGCAGTATATGCAGTCCTGGCTGATAGGGCTTCGGCCACAGGTGTTTCTGGACCAGAGGTTTGCCGCATTCCTTGACGGCGTGCAGGCCCTCAGCTGCAAGGAAGAGGTGTGCATCCGTTACGAAAACGGCCTTTCGGACCTGCTTCGCGAGTGTGACATTCCGTTCAGTTCGCTCTATGTCCTGAAGGGCAAGTCCGTTTATAACGACGTCCTGCGCCTGTATCGCAAAGGTCTCCCTTTTGTGAAGAAATCCGCCTTCGTGCGGCACAACGGCTGCCTGGGGATGCGCCTGCGCACCCTCCTGTCGGAAGTCCCTGCCCCGACAGCAGAAGCCATCAAAGAAGAATGCCGCTCCAATATGGGCGATCAGGCGCTTCAAAGGCTGCTCTGCGGCGGTCCCCTCGCAATGGCAGGAAGATACATCGCTTATTTGTGGGGTAAAGTGGCCTCCTCCCCGAAGGTCGGCCGCATTGCTCTCAATATATCCCTGCTGACGAAAGGCCACGTCCTGGTGCCGCTGTGGTGGAATTCCTCCCGACGTCGCGCCGCGCGCTACAAAGCATACGGCACCCTGATTCCCGAATTCTTCAAAAAATATTATATCTACGCCGCCAGGGCTGCAGCCTTATCCGCGCCGCAGCAGTCTGACACGCCCCCGGAGGGGACCGCCAAAGCGGAGGGGGCCGTAAATCAGGACACCCCCGAAAAAGTCTTTTCCCTCTGGCTGCAGGGCGAGGACAATGCGCCCCAAATCGTGAAAAGCTGCCTCGCGTCCATCCGCGCCGGTTTCAAGGGCTGCGACGTAAAAGTGCTGGACGAAGGCAGTCTGAAAGAATATACTCTCCTCCCGCAGTGGGTGTGGGACAAATGGAAGGCGGGCAAGATAAGCAACGCCCAGTTCTCCGACATATGCCGCCTGGATCTGCTGTACCGCTATGGAGGCTACTGGATAGACTCCACCTGCATGGTCACTTCGCCCGTGCCGGACTATGTGACTTCGTCCTCCTTCTTCGCCTTTATGGCCGGCAGCACCCTTCGATGCAACTACAGCTTCATCCAGAGCTGCTTCCTGCACGCACGCCCCTCGTCCGTAATCATCCGCGCCACCAGGGCGATGATTCTGGAATTCTGGCGCAGAGAAAACAGCAAGGTGGACTATCTGCAGATGCACCTTATGCTGAAGGCAGTGGTGCAGGCAATACCGAAGGCCGCGGAGGAATTCGCCCTGATGCCTCAAGTGGATCAGGATCCCACCCATCATATGTGGTTCACCCGTCCGGACGACCGCTTCGACAAGGCCATTTGGGAAGAAATCCGCAGCCGGGCTTTTTTCCAGAAGACAACCTACCGCGCCGCCGAGGTGCGCAGAGGCAGCAACCGGGAATTCATAATGAAATTCAGCGCTGATGAAAATATCTGAAATACTTTCCCGCCGGAAGGCTTTCCCTTCGCTGGAAATAGTGCCCCCTTCCTACGGAGTGGAAAAGCAGGAACTTCTTCGCTCCATACGTCCCCTTATGGAGTTCAACCCTCCGTACATCAACGTCACCTGCCACAGGGACCGCTACGAACTGTGGCCCCAGGAAGAGGGTGGACTGCGCAAGGTGCTGGTGCGCAACAAGGTGGACCAGACCGCCGTATGCGCTGCCGTCCAGGCGGAGTTCGACGTCGAGGTGGTGCCGCACCTTATCTGCGCAGGGGCGAGCAGAGAAGAGACGGAGTCCCAGTTGCACAACTTCAAGTTCTTGGGAATCAATAACATACTAGCCCTTCGCGGAGACGCTCTTCCCGGCGAGGACAGATTCACTCCGGAGGAGGGAGGCTATGCTTTCGCCTTCCAGCTGGTGGAGTCCATAAGGCGCTTCGAAAGCTGCAACGGAGGAGGCTTCTGCATAGGCGTGGCAGGATATCCGGAGAAACACCGCGAGGCTCCAGACATGGCTTCCGACATACAGTCATTGAAACGCAAGGTGGACGCAGGCGCGGATTTCATTATCACCCAGATGTTCTTCGACAACAATCTGTTCTACCGTTTCCGCGACAAGTGCGATGCGGCCGGGATACGCGTACCCATAATTCCGGGCCTCAAGCCTCTTTCGAACGCCCGCCAGACAGAAAGGATTCCCCGCTCCTTCTCGCTGGAAATCCCCTCACAGCTGTCATGGCAGATGCACGGGAATGCCTCCGACGCCGATGCCTGCTACAGGATAGGACAGGAGTGGTGCTCCAGGCAGTGCGCCGACCTTTTGCAAAACGGCGTTCCTGCCGTACATTTCTACACGATGAGCCGCAGCGAAAACGTGGTAGGCGTGCTGCGTGAATGCTTCTGATATGATCTCAAAGGAAGAACTTCTGCTCCTGATGCAGAGCCGCATCCTCGTCCTGGACGGCGCGATGGGAACGATGCTACAGAAATGCGGCAGGGGAGGCGGCAACAACGAAGAGCTGAATCTGTCCGCCCCACAGGTGGTGGCCGACATACATCGCGCCTACATAGATGCCGGCGCGGACATAATATCCACCAACAGTTTTGCCGCCGGAAGCCTCTCCCAAGACTCGTACGGCCGCGCTGCTGATGCATCTTCGATGGCCCGCGCGGCCGCCAGCATTGCGAGAAGCGTTGCCGACAAAGCCTCCCGTCCCGTTCTGGTGGCGGGCAGCATAGGCCCCACCGGGAAGAGTCTCAGCCTTCCCTGCGACGCTTTCGACGCATCGCTGCGCCCCACCGATTTCGACGCTATGGTCCGATCCTTCCGCGAGCAGGCGCTCGCCCTTCTGGAAGGCGGAGCGGATTTTATACTGCTGGAGACGTTTTTCGACGCCCTCAACGCCAAGGCGGCCATTTATGCCCTCCAGACTCTGGAAGGGAAGGAGGTGCCGGTGATAGTCTCTGCCACAGTCAGCGACTGCTCCCTGCGCACCATCACCGGCCTGGACCTGAAGACCTTCTACGAGGGCATTTCGCACGCCCCCGGCCTTTGCGCCTTCGGCGTGAACTGCGCCCTTGGAGCCTCCCGGATGGCTCCGCTGGTAAGGGATATAGCCTCGTTCAGCTCCCATCCCGTGATATTCTATCCCAATGCCGGCCTTCCTGACGCCCTGGGAAACTACACCGACGATCCCGCGCAGTTCGCCTCCTGCATCGCTTCTCTTGCGCAGGAGGGCTGCCTGAATCTTGCCGGAGGCTGCTGCGGCACCACCGACACTCATATACGCTCCCTCAGCCAAAGGCTGCGCTCCCTGCGCCCCCGCCCCCTGCGTACGAACGCGTCAGCGGCGGCCTCCGGCGCCGATTTTATTGCCGTGGGCGAGCGCACCAACGTCACGGGCTCCGCGCGTTTCCGCCGCATAATGGAATCCGGCGACATGGACGCCGCGCTGAAAGTGGCAGTGGACCAGATTGAAGCCGGAGCCCGGGTAATAGACGTCAACATGGACGACCCCCTCGGGCAGCCGGTCGGGATGATGCGCTCTTTCCTTCGCTGCTTCAGCGGTGAACCGGCCGCCTCCAGCACAAGGGTGATGATAGACTCTTCATCCTTCGACGTCATTATGGAAGGCCTTAAAAACGTGCAGACCAAAGCGATAGTCAATTCCATATCGCTGAAGGACGGGCCGGAGGAATTTCTGCGCCGCGCCCTCCTCATACGCTCTATGGGTGCCTCGATGGTGGTGATGGCCTTCGACGAAAAAGGCCAGGCGGAGACTTTCGAGAGGAAAATCGAAATCTGCCGCCGTTCCTACGACCTCCTGACGGCTGCCGGAATACCTGCCGGCGAAATAATATTCGACTGCAACATACTCACCATCGCCACGGGAATTCCGGAGCATTCCCGTTTCGGCGTGGACTTCATAGATGCGGTGCGCTGGATAAAGGCCAACCTTCCCGGAGCCCGCACCAGCGGCGGCGTGTCCAACCTTTCCTTTGCCTTCCGGGGCAACGACCCCTTACGCCGCGCGATGCACTCCGTTTTCCTGCATTACGCCCGCGAGGCCGGCCTGGACATGGCCATAGTGAACCCTTCGGCGATGATTCCATTCGACAGCGTCCCCGAGCAGCTGCTCTCCGCCGTTCGTGACGTAATCTTCGACTCCGACCCCGACGCCACCGCGCGCCTCGTGGAAATGGCCTCCGCCGTGCTGTCCGAGGCCGCAGACCCTGCGTCCGTGAAGACAGTCCCGGAATCCACCGCCTCCGACAGGCTTCGTGACGCCCTTCTGGGCGGAGAATCATCCACGCTGGAGAAGGACGTGCTGGAGTGCCTGCGCGAATGTGGCGACAATCCGGTAGCCGTCGTGGAAGGCCCCCTTATGGGCGGAATGGCCGCCGTGGGCGATCGCTTCGCCGTCGGCAGAATGTTCCTTCCGCAGGTTCTGAAGGCCGCCCGCGTGATGAAGGAGGCCGTAGCCGTGCTGCAGCCCTATATGAATACCTCCGCGTCGCCGCCGCAGGAGGAACAGCGGGTCGCCGGGAAAACCAGGCCCCGTTTCCTGATAGCCACCGTGCAGGGAGACGTCCACGACATAGGCAAGAATATCACCGCCACCGTGCTTCAGTGCAGCGGCTTCGACGTGGAGGACCTCGGCGTGATGGTGCCCTGCGAAGAAATCCTGCGCCGCGCCGAAGAATTCCGCGCGGACGCGATAGGTGTCAGCGGCCTTATCACACCATCTCTCTACAGGATGGAGGAACTGTGCCGCGAAATGTCCTCCCGAGGGATGACGCTCCCCCTGTTCGTGGGTGGCGCCGCCGTCAGCGCGAAGTATGTCAAGCTGCGCCTGAAGCCTCTGTACGCCAACGTTCATTATGGCGCTGACGCCTCTGCGACGGCCGTTCTGGCCGCTAGGACAGTAGGCGGAGCCAAGGAAGAAAAATCCGACACCCTTTTCGAAACCCTCACCCCGCAGGACCTTCTGCCGCACTTCGACTGGAACATGTTCTACGCCGTGTGCGGAATACGGAAAACCGATGACCCGGATGGATTCTACAAAGCCCGCCTGAAGGCCGATGCCGCAAAGATTCTTTCCGACGGCTCCCTGTCCGTCAGCCTCGCCGCCCGCTTTATGGACTGCACCAGAAAAGGCGACGACATAATCTGCACGAACGGCTCCGCTGTCCTCCCCATGCTTCGCGGGAAAGGTCCCAAGGGGCCTCGGGAGTGCTCCCTTGCGGATTTCTTCCCTCAGAACACAGCCTCCAGGATCGGAGTTTTCGCCATAGCAGTACAGGACAGCGCCGAGGCCGATGCGGGCGACATCGTGCGTCACGCCGTGCGCTCCGCCCTTGCGGAGGCGGCCTCCGCATATCTTGCTTCAGACGCGGATTGCCTTGCATTGATGGGTGATGGAAAAGTCCTGCTGCCCGCCGTAGGCTATCCCTGCTGTCCGGACCACAGCCTCAAGCGTGACATCCTCGCACTTCTGCCCGAAAATCTCGGAATCAGCCTTACGGATTCCTGCGCAATGATTCCCGAAGAGAGCATCTGCGGCCTTGTGATAGGCCTGTCCGGAGAAGCTCGGGCCTCATACCCCGACATCCGCAGCATATCGGCCGCCCGGGCGGAAGAATATTCCCGCCGCCGCGGATTTTCCCCCCGGCAGCAGTCACTGTTCCTGCAGCATCTTATTTCTGATTGACGGCGACTTCTTCGCACAGAAGCGTCGCCGATGTGCTGCCTGTCACCACGACGTCGGTGTAGCTGCCCTTGCGGTCCATGCCGGGGCAATTGTCGCGGAAGACGCACATCATATTGTTGGAAGCCCTGCCGCAGAGGTCGGCATCGCTTTTCTTGGATTTGCCCTCTATAAGGACGCGTAGCGTCTTTCCTATCTGACGTCCGTAGCGTTTTGCGGACGAGATGCCCTGATGGGCGATGATTTCGTTCAGCCTGCGGGTCTTTTCCGCCGCGGGCACGTCGTCCTCCCATTTGCGCGATGCCAGCGTACCGGGGCGCACCGAATACTGGAACATGAAGGCGCTGTCGAAGCCCACTTCATCCATAAGGCTCAGAGTGTCCTGATGGTCCTGCAGCGTCTCGGAGCAGAATCCGGCGATGACGTCCGTCGTGATTCCGCACTCGGGCAGGATTTCCCGTATGCGCGCCACCCTGTCCAGATACCACTGACGCGTGTATTTGCGCCGCATCTTCTGCAGCATCGCGTCGCTGCCGCTCTGCACGGGCAGATGTATGTGTTTGCAGATGTTCTCGTGCTTCGCCATCACCATCAGCACCTCATCCGACAGGTCGTGCGGGTTGGACGTGCTGAAGCGCACGCGAAGAAGGGGCGAGACTTCAGCCACCTTTTCCAGCAGAGCGGCAAAGTTCATCTGCTTGCCGTCCTCTCCCTTCCAGCTGTAGGAGTCCACGTTCTGCCCCAGCAGGCTTACCTCGCGATACCCTCTTTCGAAGAGGTCGCGGGCCTCGTTCACTATGCTTTCCGGATCCCTGCTGCGCTCCACGCCCCTCGTGTAGGGCACCACGCAGTACGAGCACACATTGTTGCAGCCCCTCATTATGGAAATGAACGCCGACACGGCACTGCCCTCCGTCCTTTTGGGCACGATGTCAGCGTAGGTCTCGCTGCGCGACAGCTGCACGTCCATGGCTTTTCCCTCCTTGAGCACCAGTGTCAGGAGTTCCGGCAGCCTCCTGTAAGAGTCCGGCCCGCACACCAGGTCCACCTTCCCTTCCGACAGCAGTTCATCCTTCATCCTTTCCGCCATGCAGCCCATAATTCCCACTTTGGCACCCTTGTTGCTCTTGCGCGCCTGGTTGAACTGCTCTATGCGGCCGTGAATCCGCTGTTCGGCTCCGTCGCGCACGGAGCAGGTGTTGGCCAGAATAAGGTCCGCTTCGGAAATGTCCGCGGTGGGAGTGTAACCGATTTTTCCCAGAATGGACAGGATGACTTCCGTGTCGGAAACGTTCATCTGGCAGCCGTATGTTTCGATGTAAACTTTCATATTGTTTTCTCCGGTGCAAAGATAGGTGATTTTTTACTATATTTGCAGCAAATTCTCCTATAGATGAAGAAGAAAGGATTCATACTGATGATAGTCGTGGCGGCGTTCGGCCTGCTGCTTTCATCCTGTACAAAGCCCAAGCTGGGGGACATACACGTCGTGGACTACAAGATCCGCTCCATCGTTCCCCATAGCCTTCGCGCCGTCTCCTGCGATGTAGCCCTGGACCTGCAGAACAACGGTCCCACGATGGTTTTTACCGACGTCCGCGCTGAACTGTATCGTTCGGGCAGCTACATAGGAGCCTTCGTCTCCGATTCCCTGGCCATTCCCGGCCGCACCACTACCAATCAGATTCTCAGTGGGACGATTACCCTTGACCCGAGTGTACCGCTGAAGGATGTCATTGGCATGGCGCGAAATTTCTCCCCGGAGGAATTCGTGATTAATGCCAGTGCCACTGTGGCTGTGGGCAAGATAAAAGTCAATCTGAAAAAGATAAAGATACCTCTCGAAAAACTGACGGAAAAATGACAGCAAGACGCCTCATATATATTCTGATGCTTCTGACGCTCTGCGTTCCTTCTTTCGCGCAGCACGCCGCCGACTCCATAGCCACGGTAAGTAGCGTGAAAGTGGACTCCACCCTTATGGGGAAGAGCATTTTTAACGAAATGCCCTCCCGCTACAGAGGCAATTCCGCCACGGTGTCCATCACCCAGAGCGACGCGGTGCGCGACGCCGTGCTTCAAAGGGCGGTTTCGGGCGGCTTCACCCAAATCGACGGCTACCGCATCCGCATCTATTTTTCCAACGCCCAGAACGCCCGCGAACAGTCCGAGGCTGAGATGCGCCGCTTCAGCGAATCATACAGCCACAACGCGTACCGCAGCTTTATCAGCCCCAATTTCAAGGTGACGGTGGGCGATTTCCGCACGCGCAGCGAGGCCCTGCGTCTTCTGAATAGCTTGCGCGCCGATTTTCCCGCAGCCTTCATAGTGAGGGAAAAGATCAATATAGTGTACTGACACCATGTCCCTGAAGCAATCCCTGGAACTGAAGCAGACGCAGAGGCTCTCCCCGCTGCAAATCCAGACCATACAGCTGATTTCGCTGCCGGTCCAGGAGCTGGAGCAGCGTATCCGCAAGGAGATAGAGGAGAATCCTGTGCTGGACGAGGATGAGCCGGGGAGTGAGGAGGTGGACGCAGAAAATGTCCCCAAGCAGGTGTCCCTGTCTGACTACAAAGAGGACGACAGCATACCATCGTACAAACTGTATGTGAACAACCAGGGCCGCGACGAACGCCCGCAATACAACAGCTTCTCGGTAAAGGAAAGTTTTACGCAGAGTCTTCACGACCAGCTGGGCTTCCGCAATCTGGACGAGCGTTCGATGGCCATAGGAAACTTCATCATAGGCTCTCTGGACCCGGACGGCTATCTGCGCCGCGACATCAGCTCCCTCGTGGATGACATGGCCTTCCGCGCCTCTCTGGAGACGGACGAGGAGGAAGTTCTGGATATTCTGAAAGTGATTCAGGAACTGGAGCCAGCCGGTGTAGGCGCGAGGGATCTTCGCGAATGCCTGTATCTGCAGATGCTCCGCGCCCCCGCCTCGGCTGAGAACGACGATGCCCGCGCCATTCTGGAAGAGAAGAATTTCGCCGATTTCGCAGCCAAGCATTTTTCCAAGATAATGCAGCGCACCGGCATGGACGAGGCCCGCCTGAAGGCAGCGATGGCAAGGATAACCCGCCTCAATCCCGCTCCCGGAGGCCAGATCGACGACTCCTACAGCGACCAGGCGCAGCAGGTGGTGCCCGATTTCGTGCTGGATCTGCAGAATGGCGAACTGTGCTTGACCATGCCACGCTTCAATATCCCGGAGCTGCACGTCAACAAGAAATACGAGAATATCCTCTTGGAAGCCGCCGGAAGCTGCGAGCGCAGCAAGAAAGAGGCCGCCGCCTTCGTCAAGCAGAAGCTGGACAGCGCAAAATGGTTCGTCGAGGCCATAAAGCAGCGTCACAACACCCTTATGACCACGATGCAGGCCATTGTGGATTACCAGCACGACTATTTCCTGGACGGAGACGAGAGCCGCCTGCGTCCCATGGTGCTGAAGGACATTGCCGCCATCACCGGTTTCGATATCTCTACAGTATCACGCGTAGTGAGCAGCAAGTGGGTGGAAACCCACTTCGGAGTGTATCCGCTGAAGTATTTCTTCAGTGAGGGTCTGGAAAACCAGGACGGGGACCAGGTCAGCACCCGCGAGCTGAAGAAGGCGCTCCAGGAACTTGTGGATGCGGAGGACAAGCGCCATCCCCTGACTGACGACCGTCTTGTGGAGCTTATGAGCGCGAAGGGCTACAAGGTGGCGCGCCGCACGATAGCCAAGTACCGCGACCAGCTGAAAATTCCCAAAGCCAGCCTTCGCAGCGAACTTGTCTAGAGAGCAGCGGCCTTCGCCGCCTCTTTTTCCAAAGCCTCACGCATTGCGGGAACTGCCGCCTGCAGCGAATCCAGCATCGCCCCCTTCAGCGGCTGTGCCGGAGGGCTGACCAGTTTCAGGGGGTTCACCGCCTTCCCGTTGTCCCAGATTCGGAAATCCAGGTGCGGACCTGTGCTGCGTCCGGTGCTGCCCACATAGCCTATCACCTGTCCCTGGCTCACGTGTGCCCCCGATTTTATTCCTTTTGCAAAGCCTTTAAGGTGCAGATATGCACTCTGGTAGCGATTGTTATGTCTGATTTTCACCATGTTGCCGCCGGCTCCGCTGTTGTAGGCGGCTATCACCGTGCCGTCACCGATGCTCACGACCGGCGTACCGCTGGGGGCTGCATAGTCCACCGCAAGATGCGGCTGCACCTTGTGCGTTACGGGGTTGCGGCGCGCGTACGAGAATCCGGAGGAAACCCTGGTGAAACGCAGCGGCGCCTTCAGGAAAGTCTTTTTCAGCGAGGCTCCTTCGGCGTCCCAGTATTTGTTGGACGTGCCTTCCACCGGGAACAGAAAAGCCTCGATATCCTTGCCCCCGTGATGTGCGATGGCTGTAAACACGCTGTCTATGCAAATCACCTTGCCCTCGCATTCGCTCTGGGAATAAAGCACTCTGAATCGGTCGCCCTTCTGCAGGCCGAAGAAATCCACGCTCCACTGGAAGATGTTGTCCAGTTCGATTGCCAGCAGCTGGCTTGCACCAGCGGCGCTGATGTCGTTCCACAACGAGGATTCTATCACTATGTCCGAGTACTTGCGCACGTGCTCCACGGGTTTGTCCGCATAATAAGCCCCGTACGGGGGAGTGCATTTGAACACCGTGCTGCGCAGGGGGTCCTGGTGGTATACAACGTATTTCAGAGAGTCCGTCTTCGGGGATTTCCAGACTTCGTATTTTTTGCCCGCTACAAGTCGGGACGGGTTGAAAACGCCCTTGGACGCTTCCAGAAGGGCGCCGCATTCGCGTCCGCCCATTCCTGCGTCCGCCATAATGCCGGAGAAAGTCTTGCCGGAGGCAATCGTGCCGGCGGTGCAGCTGAGCGTGTCCTCCACGAATCCGTAAATTCCGATCTGCGGCCCGGCCGGCTCCTCCTCCCCCTCCTGCGTTCCTACCTTGCCGCCTTGCGCACCGCCGCAGGAAACGGCGCCGAGGGCGAGCGCCATATATATTATAAGGTGTGCCGCCGTCCTTGTCATATCTTCGCTCCGAACGACAGGTCTCCCGCGTCACCAAGACCCGGAATCAGCAGGCCGCGGGTGGTGAGCTCTTCGTCGATTGCGGCCACCCACAGGGTGACGTCTTCGTTCATATATCTCTTCTTGAGGCCGTCCACGGCGTCGCGGCTGGCAACCGGAGCCACTATGTGAATCTTTGCCGGCGAGCCTTTCTCCGTAATCCTTTCCAGCGCCAGTTCCATCGAGGAGCCAGTCGCCAGCACGGCGTCCATTATCACCAGAGTCTTGCCTTCCGTGTCCGGGCAGGTGCAGTACTCCATGCTGATATGGTAGTCGCCTCCCTTGTCGAATTTGCGGTATGCCGACACGAAGGCGCAGGGAGCGTTCTCGAAAATGTTCAGCATGCCCTGATGCAGCGGGAGTGCGGCGCGCAGAATCGCGGCCAGAACGACGGTGGAGTCGCAGGTGGAAACGTTTGCTATGCCCAGAGGCGTCACCACCTCCTTGGGGGAGTATTCCAGAGTCCGGCTGATCTCAATGGCGAAGATTTCCCCGACGCGTTCCATGTTCCTGCGGAAGCGCATCGGATCCTTCTGGGCCTTGATGTCGCGCATTGCTGCGACGTAATTGTTGAGAATGGAGTTTTTCTCGCCTAAATTGATTACTTTCATAGCGTCTTTCGTGACAGATTGTTTCCAAAGATAAGAATTTTTTTTAAAAAGTTTTGCACAATTGGAAATTATGCCTATCTTTGCAATCCATTTCGCAGGAAATGTGGTCTTTGAAATACAATGCCGATGTAGCTCAGTTGGCCAGAGCACGTGATTTGTAATCTCGGGGTCGGGGG
>R03__coassemble_304_pt1 | contig 29913 bp, 22 predicted proteins | sample R03__metabat2_high_PE_058 | metagenome-assembled genome bin R03 | reverse complement strand
AAAAATTTCTTGAATCACAAAAATAACAAATAAAACAATCATGAGCAAAGTAATCACAATCATCGGCAGCGGAATGATGGGCAGCGCCCTGGCTTTCCCCGCCCGCGAAAACGGAAACGAAGTAAGACTTGTAGGCACCCCCCTGGACAAGGATATAATCGACGGGTGCCGCAAGAGGGACCAGCACCTCAAGTTCGACCGTCCCTTCCCTGCGGGAGTGAAGTATTACCAGTTCGAAGAGTGGAAAGAGGCCGTGAAGGGCTGTGATTTCGTCATCGGAGGCGTAAGTTCCTTCGGAGTGGACTGGTTCCTGGAGAACGTCCTTGCGGAGCTGGACCCCGCAATTCCCGTGCTCAGCGTCACCAAAGGTCTCATCAACCTCGAGAACGGAGACCTCATCAGCTATCCCGAATACTGGAAGCGCGCCCTTGCCCTCAAGGGCATCAAGCGCGAAATCTGCGCCATAGGCGGCCCCTGCACCAGCTACGAACTGGTGGCCCACGACCAGACGGAAGTGGCCTTCTGCGGCTACGAGACACCCGTCATAAAGATGATGAAGGCCGCCATGCAGACCTCCTACTATCATATCAGCACCACCAACGACGTGGAAGGCCTCGAGAGCGCCGTAGCCCTGAAGAACGGCTACGCCCTCGCCGTGGCGATGACAATAGGCCTTGTGAACCGCGACCTCGGCCCCGATGCCGGCCTGCACTACAACTCCCAGGCCGGAGCCTTCTACCAGGCCGTGAAGGAGATGCGCTACCTTCTGGAGATGCAGGGCGCAAGCCGCGACTGCGAAAACATCGGCATCGGCGACCTTTACGTCACGGTGTATGGCGGCCGCACCCGCAAGGTGGGAATACTTCTTGGCGAAGGCAAGAGCTACGAGGAGGCGATGGACATCCTCGCCGGCGTAACCCTTGAGTCCCTTGTGGTAAGCCGCAGGGTGTACAAGGCCATCTGCCGCAAGGCTGAACTGGGCAAGGCGGACCTTTCACTCTTCCCCATGCTGAAGCATGCAGCCGACGTGCTGGATGCAGGCAAGGACGCCCACCTGCCTTGGGAAGACTTCACGTTCGACCAGACAAAATAGTTATTGTAAATGGACAGAAGACAATTCCTCAGGACCACAGGCATTGTGGCGGCCACAGGCGCCGCCGCATCGATTGCCGCCGGCTGCGACAGGGCATCGGAAACGTGCCGCGGAGGCCATTCATATGGCGGCGCTGCCGCCAAACTTGCGAAAAACTCCTTTGCGGCAACACAGGTGCTGGTTGTGGGCGGAGGCCCTGCCGGCGTGTGCGCCGCGATAGCCGCCGCCCGTGAAGGAGCCGCCACAATGATAGTGGAGGCATCCGGATGCCTGGGCGGAATGGGCACCAGCGGCCTCGTGTCCCCCTTCATGACCTGCTACGACACCACCGGAGAAATTCAGGTGATACGAGGTCTGTTCGAAGAAATCGTACAGCGGATGGTGGCAATCGGCGGCGCCATAAACCCCGCCAAGGTACGCGCCACCACCCCCTACTCCGCCTGGATCACGGCAGGCCACGACCACTGCACCCCCTTCGAGGCGGAGGCTATGAAGTTCGTTCTGGACCAGATGTGCGCCGAGGCCGGAGTGAAAGTGCTGCTGCACGCCACCTTCGTGGACGTCATGATGAAAGGCGACAAGGTGAGCGGGGTGACCGTTCTGTGCAAGGAAGGCCTGCAGAACATAGGCGCCGACATCGTAGTCGACTGCACGGGCGACGGCGACGTGGCTTTCCGCGCGGGAGTACCCACTGTTTTCGGCAATCCCGACACCGGCGGCGTACAGCCCTGCACCCTGTTCTTCACGATAAACAATGTAAACTCCCGGAAGCTGGAGGCCGACGTAATGGCCCACCTGCACGAATTCCGCAAGGTGGACGGGGTCAGCTACCGCGCCCTTCACTGGAGGGTAGCCCAGGCCGAAGCTGCCGGAGAATGGGACATAGCCCGCAAGAGCGTGAACATATACAAGAAAGTGAAAGACGACGAGTGGGCAGTGAACTGCACCCGCATCAGCAAGCTGGACGCCACGCAAAGCGAAGAGCTCAGCCGCGGCGAAGTGGAAGGCCGGCGCCAGGTGCAGGAGCTGATGGGCTTCTTCCACAAATACGTACCCGGCTGCGAAAAGGCCACCCTGATGAGCTCCGGGGCATATCTTGGCATACGCGAATCCCGCCACATAGAAGGCTTGCACACCCTTCGGGCGCAGGACCTCATCGACGCAAAAGTGCCGCAGGACAGCATCCTTGTGGCCTCCAACAGCGTGGACGTGCACGGCAAGGGCGGCAGCAGCAGCGCTACGGAGTACACCACCGTGAAGGGCGGCCGCTGGTACGGAGTGCCGTACGGCTGCCTTGTGCCAAAGGGCGTGAGAGGGGGCCTGCTGGTTGCCGGAAGGTGCCTTAGCGCCACCTCCGACGCCGCAGGGGCCGTGCGCGTGATGCCGCCCGTGATGGCAATGGGCCAGGCAGCCGGCATCGCCGCCGCCCTGTGCGTCAGGAACGGCTGGTCGCCCGCCGAAGCGGACACAGACCTTCTTCGCGCAAGACTTCTGGAAAGAGGAGCCTTCCTTGGATAAACCAAAACCGAAACATATTATCACCAATTTATTAACCAAAACAAACACTACATGAAACTCACGAGACATGCATTGCTTGGCCTGGTGGCGATTCTCGCCCTGGGCGCTTGCCGGAAAAGTACGGCCGACCCGTACATGAGACTTTCCGACAAGACTCTCGCAGTGGAATTCGAAGGCGGCCAGGTCCGTTTCGGGCTTGCCACCAACGTGTACTACCGCGTCAACAACGACATCGAATGGGCCAAGGTTTCCATTGCAGAGCAGACCGCCGACAGCACAATCTTCGTTCTGGACGTGCAGGAAAACACCTCTTTCGACAGCCGCACCAGTCAGGTCCGCTTCATCGGCGACAACGTCACCCCTCTCAAACTTAAGGTGACGCAAGCCGGCGCTCCCAAACTGGGACTGGATCCGGAATCCATCACAATGTCCTATTTCGACACCCAGGCCTCCCTCACCGTTTACACGGACAAGGAGTGGACCGCCGCAATTGACAACTCCTATTTCACCCTGGACCAGAGCAGCGGCACCGGCGACGAGGTGATCATCATCACCTGCCCTGCCAACAGCACCGACAAGGAGCAGAGCGCCACCATCACGATGACAACCCGCGGCACTTCCTACACCTGCGCCATCAAGCAGGAAGGCAAGACAATTAAGAATCTTGCGGAAGGCGGCACGGCCAACTGCTACATCGTAAGCGGCGCCGGCGAGTACAAGTTCCCCGCCACGGTGCGCGGCAACGGCTACGAGCCCGCCAGCAGCAAGGCAGCGGTTCCCGCAGCGATCACCCCCAAGGGCGCGAAAGTTCTCTGGAGCACCTACAACACAACCGTCGCCCCCACCAGCATCGACGAAATACTCAAGGACGTCAGCTGCGACGGCGAGTTCATTTACTTCAGCACGGCATCCACCACAATCACCCCCGCAAACGTGATCATCGCCGCCTATGACGACGAGGCCTGCGCAGGCAAGATTCTGTGGAGCTGGCACATCTGGCTCACCGACAAGCCTGTGGATACAGCAGTGGGCAACGCCACCTGGATGGACCGCAACCTTGGCGCGGTATGCCCCAACATCGAGGCGGATCCCCGCAGCATAGGCCTGTTCTACCAGTGGGGCCGCAAAGACCCGATGCGCACCATTTCCACATACGAAATGGGCGACTTCATAGCCACTTTCCCCGCATTCACCGTCGATGAGGTGAACGTGTCAGCAGAAACCGGCACAATCGCAGCCTCCATCGAGAACCCTATGCCATTCATCAACACCTACCCCGGCGGATCCGGCCCCAAGGACTGGGTGTTCGACAAGGGCAACACCGACCGCTGGATGGATGCCGAGAAAACTATGTTCGATCCCTGCCCTGCAGGCTACAAGGTTCCTTCCTCCGCCCAGATGATAGCATTCGGCGAGGCCGGCGGAATTCCTTCCGGCTCACAGAAGGGCGACGTTTACAAGAACGCCTACCAGACCGCAATCTACTCGTTCAAGACCACTGCCTGGACCCTTCCTCTGGGTGGTCTTATGAACTACAACGACGGCACCAAGATCGGTGACTACGGCATCGTATGCCGTCTGGAAACCAGCACATGGAACAAGGAAGCCAACGCAATGTACCTGAACTGCAACGCCTCCGCCTGCAACTTCGCCAACAACGCTACAGCAGGCCACGCATCGGGCATTCGTTGCATCAAACAGTAAGAAGCCCTATGAAGAATATACTTAAAACTCTCATTGCCTGCGCGTTTGCCCTTGCAATCAGCGCGGCCGCCTCTGCCCAGGACAAACAGAGCGTCACGGGCGTTGTCACAGACGCCTCCGGCGCTCCCGTTCCCGGCGTAATGATTCTGGACAAGACCAACGGCAAGTGGGCCACCACCCTTGACAACGGTTCCTACTCCCTGGAGGGAGTTCAGAAAGGTGACGCATTGGAGTTCACCTGCTTGGGTTACGTTCCCTTCACAGCCTCCTACAGCGGCGCCCCCAAACTGGACATCAAGCTGGAGGATGACTCACAGACCCTCGAGGAGGCCGTTGCCATCGGTTACGGCTCCGTAAAGAAGAAAGACCTCACCGGTTCGGTGGGCGTGCTGAACAAGGAAGTGCTGGAGCAGCAGAGCGTAAGCACGCTGTCCCAGGCCCTTCAGGGCGCGATCCCCGGCCTCAGCGTGACACGTACCAGCAGCATGCCGGGCGCCAGCGCCACCATCACGGTGCGCGGCGTCACCACAATCTCCGACACCTCGCCCCTTATCCTGGTGGACGGAATGGCTGTGAGCAGCATCGATTACGTGTCCCCCGATGACATCGACCAGATTACAGTCCTCAAGGACGGCGCCTCCGCCTCCATCTACGGTGCGCGTGCCGCCGCGGGCGTAATCCTCATCACCACCAAGACTGCCCGCGAGGGCGACGTCTCCATCAAGTACAACGGCGAGGCCTCCGTCATCACGGCCACCTTCGCCGACTACCTCACGGAGCCCGTCACCTATATGAACATGTTCAACGAGTACAAGTGGAACGACGCCGGCAACCCCGAGGGCGGCGAGTACCAGCAGTACGCCAAGGACTACATCGACAACTACTACGCCAACAACGCACTGGATCCCATCGAGTATCCCAACTTCGACTGGAAGAGCGCCATCCTGAAAAAGGCCGCCTTCCGCCACAAGCACAATCTCTCGATGACCTACGGCAACAAGGTTGTGAAGAGCCGCGTGTCGGCTTCCTACGAGAACACCGACGGTCTGTACGAAGGCCTGAGCCACGAAAAGATAATGGCCCGCATGCGCAACACCTTCAACATCAGCAAGCACCTGTCCGGTGACCTCGACTTCTCGTTCCGCAACGCCACGAAGCACGCTGCCCAGGTAACTCCCATCCAGGCCGCGAACATGTACCCCAACATCTACCTCGGACTCTATCCCGACGGCAGAATCGGACCCTCCAAGTCCGGCTCCAACTCCCTTGCGGCAATTATGGACGGCGGCTACAAGACCACCCGCCACAATTACATCACCGGCAAAGTTTCCCTGAGCTGGAAACCCTTCGAGGGCTTCGACCTCACGGGCTCCTTCACCCCCACCTGGGCATTCAGCAAGACCAAGGATTTCAACAAGAAGATTCCTTACTACGATGCCTATGACACGGAGCTCGTCCTGGGCTACGTCAGCAGCCACCAGACCAACGACCTCACCGAGACCCGCGCGGACGCCAACACCCTGGAGGCCCAGGTCATCGCCACCTACGAGCACAGCTTTACAAACAAGCACAATCTGAACGTGATGGCCGGCTACGAGGACTACAGCTACTTCCACGAGTCAGTGTCCACCTCGACCACAGGCATGGAGCTCAGCAACTTCCCCTATATGGACCTTGCCAACAAGAGTACCGTCACAACCGAGGGCAGCGCCTACCAGAACGCCTACCGTTCCTTCTTCGGCCGTCTGATGTACAACTACAAGAGCAAATACTACGTCCAGCTGAACGCCCGCGGTGACGGCAGCAGCCGCTTCAACAGCAAATACCGCTGGGGCTTCTTCCCCAGCGCCTCCCTGGGCTGGGTGATCAGCGAGGAGAACTGGATGCAGGACGTCAAACCCGTCAGCTACCTGAAACTGCGCGCCAGCATCGGTACGCTGGGCAACGAGCGTATCGGCAACTACCCCTGGCAGTCCCTGATTTCCTTCAACGACGCCATAATGTACGACAACACCGGCAAACTGGTGTCCCAGACAACCGGCGCCCAGACTTCCTATGCAATCGAGGACATCTCCTGGGAGACCACCTATACTTACGACGTGGGCATCGACGCCAGCTTCCTGGACAACCGTCTGGACCTCACCGCCGACTACTACTTCAAGGAGACGAAGGACATGCTCCTCGAGCTGAAGATTCCTTCCTACATAGGCTACGGCACCCCGGACCAGAACGCCGGCACGATGTACCCCGGCGGATGGGAAGTGAAAGTGGGCTGGCACGACAAGCTGGGTGACTTCAACTACTCTGTAAGCGCCAACCTGTCCGACGCCACGTCCGTGATGGGCAACCTGAACGGCACGGTGTTCCTGGGCGACCAGATAATCACCGAAGGAGAGGAATACTACGCCTGGTACGGCTACAAGTCCACAGGCATCTTCCAGAGCGACGAAGAAGTGGCCGCGGCTCCCACGCAGCTCATCACCACCCTTGCGGCCGGCGACATCGGCTATGCCGACCTCAGCGGAGAAAACGGCGAGCCCGACGGAAAGGTGAACGCCACCTACGACAAGACCATTCTCGGCAGCTCACTGCCCCACTTCATCTACGGCGCCAGCCTGAATGTGGGCTGGAAGGGCTTGAACCTGGGCGTGATGATAAACGGCGTGGGCAAACAGCTCAGCCGCCTGGCGGAATATATGGTACGCCCGATGGCTGGCCAGTGGCTAGCCGCACCCGCCAACATGATGAATGCCGACGGCACCCGCAACTACTACAGCAAGTACAACACTGCGGAGCAGAACGCCGCCGCCCAGTTCCCCCGCATCTGCTACACAGCTGCGGAGAAGAACAACTATGAGATGTCCGACTACTGGCTGATCGACGGTTCCTTCTGCCGAATCAAGAACATCAACCTCAGCTACACCTTCCCCTCCAAGCTTCTCAAGAAGTCCGCCGTCAAGGGCCTGAAGCTTTACCTGAACGCCGACGACCCGTTCGTGTTCAGCAACTACCTGAAGGGATGGGATCCCGAACAGACCACATCCTCCTACATTGCGCGCACATACACTTTCGGAGTTGACATTAAATTCTAGACGAGCAATATGAAAAAGATTTTCAATATAGCAATATGCGCCGCCGCTCTGACAATAGGCGCATCCTCCTGCGCGGACCTCGACCTGAACCCCCTGAGCAGCGCCTCCAGCGAGAACTGGTACTCCTCTTCGGACGAAATCAGAATTTCGCTGAACGACCTGTACCGCACGTACCTGTACGGAATGCACGTCGAATACTGGACGGACCGCCGCTGCGACGACTGGGCCCAGAGAGACCAGGTGTACGAAATCTGCAACGGTTCCGTCACCAGCTCAACCAGCACCTACATCACCTACTGGGAAAACAGCTACAAAGGCGTCAGCCGCTGCAACAGAGTCATCGAGGCCATTGAAAAAGCAGGCAAGGAAACAGAATGGGCCACCCTCAAAGCCGAGGCCTGCTTCTTCCGCGCCTTCCTGTACGGCCGCCTGACGCTGCTGTGGGGCAACGTTCCCTTCTACACCGGCAGCCTCACCATCGACGAAGCCTTCGCACTCGGCAACGAAGACACAGCCGAAAAAATCCGGAAGCAGGTGCTGGAGGACTTCGACTACGCCATCGACAATCTTCCCGAGAGCAACACCTCCAGCGGTGTGTGGAGGGTGAACAAATACGTGGCGAAGGCCATCAAGGCCCGTTTCGCCCTCAACCTCAAGGACTACGCCACCTGCGAGGAAGAGTGCGCGGACGTGATGAATTCCGGTGCCTACAGCCTGTACTACTCCACCACCGATCCCGCCGACAGCTACGGCGAATACGCCCGCGACAAGACAATGAACACGGAGACAATATGGTCCATCCCCTACTCCTACGAGCTGGGCACCACAGAGAACATCAAGAGCTGGGTTCTGCGCACCGCAGGCGGCAACGCCGTGGCCCAGCCTTCCTGGGACCTGCTGGCAGCATACGAGTGCACGGACGGCCTCACCATTGACAAGTCTCCCCTGTTCGACCCCCACGATCCTTTCAAGAACCGCGACCCCCGCTGCAACATGACCTTCGCAGCACCCGGCACTATAATCTACGGCGTGGAATACAATCCTTCTCCCGCCGCCAACACCGTTCTCAAGGACGGCGAGGCTGTGAAGAACAAGGATATGAGGGTTAACGACCAGTACGCCGCCTACGCCGGCACCTGCATCCGCAAGGGTGCCCAGGACTGCTGGAGGGACCCTATGTACAACGACAATCCCTGGATAATGATCCGCTACGCCGACGTCCTGCTTATGTATGCCGAGGCCTGCTGCGAGCAGAACAAGATCGACGCCAGCGTGCTGAACGCCATCAACGACGTGCGCGCCCGCGCCTACGGCGTGAAACGCTCCGATGCCGGCTACCCGAAGATCACCACCACCGACCAGAGCGAACTGCGCAAGATAATCCGCAGGGAGCGCCGCGTGGAACTTGCCTGGGAAGGCCGCCGTTTCTTCGACGTGCGCCGCTGGGGCCTGCTGGAGAAGATGTACAGCACCCACTACTACGGCTTCGGCAACAGCACCGACATCAAGACGTACTACAACGCCGGCAACTGGTACTGGCCCGAAACACCCACAATCGATGAGGACGGCTTTGCCGATTTCAGCTCCTGGATGGCAAAATACAACATCCAGCGCTATGGCTACCACGTGTACGATCCCAAGGTGGAACTCTTCCCCATCCCCGACGAAGACATAAAGGTTTGTCCCAAGCTGAAACAGAACACCGGATACTAGGATAAATATGAGAAGATTCCTTCTTACATTCGCAGTTGCTGCGCTTGCCCTCGGGGCGGGCGCAGCTTCCTGCAGTGGAGAGAGCGGCAACACCGCCGCTCCCGTAATCGTGAACCCCGGCGACTCTGAAAACACCGGCGGAGACGACACCCCGACTTCCGGCGACACGCCCAGCGTCGGGAAGACGATTCCCGCCTGGGTAAAGGGCAACCTGGACATCCACTTCATCAACACCACCCACGGCGAGTGCACCTTCATAATCCTGCCCGACGGCACGCAGATTCTTGTGGACGCCGCAGGAGCGGAGCAGGCCACCGGCACCGTGGGCAGCACCACTAACGTGGGCATACGCAGCCGCTGGGACCCCACCAAGGAGAGCGGGTTCGACTGCGCCGCCTTCATTATGGAGTACATCGACAAGTGTATGGAGTGGACGGGCAACAAGACAATAGACTACGTGGTGGACACCCATTTCCACAACGACCACTACGGCGCCCACCTCACAAAGCCCGTATCCACCAAATCGTCGACGTACCGCCTGCAGACCCTGGTGAAGATTCTCGAATCCTACCCCATTGGCAAGCTGATGGACCGCGGATGGCCGGACTACGACTATCCCTTCAATATGATGAAGTACTACAAGGCCACCAGCGAAAGCTCCGTGTACAACTGGATTACCGCCGTCAAGTGGCTTAACGCCAACAACAATCTGAACGTGGAGAAGTTTTCCGCCGGCAGCAACACCCAGATGGCGCTCAAGTACGACGCCTCCACTTTCAGCAACTGCCGCATCCAGAACCTGTCGGTGAACGGTGACGTATGGACCGGAGTGGGCACGGGCTACACCGCCACGTTCCCGGAACTGTCCAAGATTGTGTGCGCCTCGCCCCCGAGCGTTGCCAACGGCGACTGCTGTCCGGAGGAGAACCACGAGAGCTGCACCTTCAAGGTGAGCTACGGCGCCTTCGACTATTTCGCGGGCGGCGACCTGCAGTACGACGGTATGTCTTCCTACAGTTGGAAGGACATCGAGACTGTCGTTGCGAAGGCCTGCGGAGTGGTGGACGTCATGAAGGCCGACCACCACGGCGTCTCCAACACCAACGGCTACGGCTACAAGGACAAGGCCTGGGCGATGAAGCATCTGAGCCCCACCTGCTGGATAGTGAACAGCTGGACGGACGGCCATCCCCGCCAGACAACCTTCGAGGGCGTCACCGGATACCTTCCCAACCTGAACGTGTTCATCACCAACTCCTGCTCCTCGCAGGAGGCCTACGCAAACTACTCCAAATGTGTCAAGGGGCGTGACGGCCACATCGTCGTCCGCGTCTCAAACGGCGGGGCCAAGTACAGCGTGTACACACTCACCGATTCCGACCGCAAGATGACAATCAAGAGCATCAGCGGCCCCTACACCAGCAGGTAGAGCGTCTGCAACTGATCCAAAAAAATTGCGCAACCGGCGATTCAGATACCGGTTGCGCAAATTTTTATTGCAGGGCTGTCTAGTACTAGTAGGACTGGCCGATGGCGATGAAGTCGGCGCTCTTGAGAGCGGCGCCTCCGATAAGGCCGCCGTCGATGTCCTTCTGGGCGAAGAGCTCCTTGGCGTTGGAACTCTTGCAGCTGCCGCCGTACAGGATGGTTGTGTCCTCGGCAACCTGAGCTCCGAATTTTTCGGCGATGCACCCACGGATGCAGGCGTGGATCTCCTGGGCCTGGGCGGCAGTGGCTGTCTTGCCTGTGCCGATGGCCCATACGGGCTCGTAGGCAACGACAACGGAAGCCATCTGCTCTGCACTGAGGGTGTAGAGAACGTTCTTGATCTGGGACTCCACAACCTCAAAATGCTTGCCTGCCTCACGCTCCTGAAGATTCTCGCCTACGCAGAGGATGGGCTTCAGACCCTTCTCAAGCACGAGGGCGATCTTGGTGCAGAGGGACTCGTCGGTCTCGCCGTAGTACTGGCGACGCTCGCTGTGGCCGAGGATGCAGTATGTGCATCCGAGGGGAGCGATCATGTCCACGCTCACCTCGCCGGTGTAGGCTCCGCTGAGGTGGTCGGCGCAGTTCTGGGCGCTGAGGGCCACGCTGCTGCCCTCGATGGCGGCGGCGACACTGGCCAGATGCGTGAAGGGAGGAGCGATTACAAGCTGGCAATCCTTGATTGCGGCGCTGGCCGCTGCAACTTCCTTGGCGAGCTGTACGCCTTCGGCAACGGTGGTGTTCATTTTCCAGTTGCCGGCTACAATTTTCTTTCTCATTTTCTTATTGATTTTGGTTCTTGTTTTCAAACAATCCGCAAATATAACAAAAAAACGGCATCTTTTTGCTATATTTGCGATTTGGAAAAAATTATAAACGACATATGAAGAATTTTGTAGAAGAACTAAAGTGGAGGGGGATGATCCACGACATCACCCCCGGAGTGGAAGAAGAACTGAAGAAAGGCCCCGCCAGCGCCTACGTGGGCATAGACCCCACAGGCGACAGCCTGCACATAGGCCATCTGGTGAGCATTATGATTCTGAAGCATTTCCAGGCCTGCGGAAACAAGCCCTACGCCCTTGTGGGCGGCGCCACGGGAATGATAGGCGACCCCTCGATGAAGAGCGCGGCGCGCAACCTCCTGGCCGAAGCGACCCTTGCGCACAACGTTTCCTGCATCAAGGCCCAGCTGGGCCGCTACCTGGATTTCGAATCCGACGCCCCCAACAAGGCGGAGCTGGTGAACAACTACGACTGGATGAAGGACTACAGCTTCATCAACTTCACCCGCGACATCGGCAAGCTGATCACCGTGAACTACATGATGAGCAAGGACTCCGTGAAGAAGCGTCTCAGCCGCGACTCCTCGGAAGGAATGTCCTTCACCGAATTCACGTACCAGCTGCTGCAGGGATATGATTTCCTGTACCTGTTCCAGAACAAGGGCGTCACGCTGCAGCTTGGCGGCGCGGACCAGTGGGGCAACATCACCACCGGCGTGGAGCTGATACGCCGCGTCACCGGCAAGGAGGCTAACGGCCTCACCTGCCCCCTCATCACAAAGGCTGACGGCGGCAAATTCGGCAAGACCGAAAAAGGCAACATATGGCTGGACCCCGAGCGCACCTCCCCGTACCAGTTCTACCAGTTCTGGCTGAACGTGAGCGACCAGGACGCGGAGCGCTACATAAAGATATTCACGATGCTGGAGCGGCAGACCATAGAGGATGCCATTGCGCAGCAGCGCGCCTGCCCCGAGGAGCGGACGCTGCAGAAACTCCTGGCGAAGGAAGTCACCGTGATGGTACACGGGCAGGCCGGCTACGAAAACGCCCTGAAGGCCTCCCAGATGCTGTTCGGCAAGGCTACTGCGGAAGACCTGCGCAGCCTGGACGAACAGACTTTCCTGGCCGTGTTCGACGGCGTACCCACCTTTGAGGTCAGCGCGGCCGACCTTCCCTGCGGGATGTTGGAGATCCTGGCCGTGAAGACCGCCATCTTCCCCTCCAAGGCAGAGGCGCGCAAGATGCTGCAGGGCGGCGGAGTGAGCTTGAACAAGGAAAAGGTGACGGAGTTGGACCGCATGGTTGGCCCCGAAGACATTCTGGACGGCAAGTACATCCTCGTGCAGAAAGGCAAGAAGAACTACTTCATCATCAACGTGAAATGATCGAACAGGAATCCACAAGACAGAAAAAGGTGTCCACGCAGATCCAGCGTGACATGGCGGAGATAATCCGCGGCAAGGGCATGGCCTTCTGGGGCGGCGCCCTGGTGAGCGTCAGCGGCGTGTCCATCAGCCCGGACCTGTCCGTGGCCAGGATATACGTCAGCGTCTTCCCCTCCGAAAAGGGCGACGCAGTGATGACTACCCTATCCGACAATGCCCGCGCCCTGCGCGGAGAGCTCGGCTCCAGGGTGGGCAAACAGCTGCGCATAGTGCCGGAAATCTCCTTCTTCCGCGAGAGCACCCTGGACTACGTGCAGCACATAGACGAACTTCTCAAAAAGTAGGATGAAGCTCCCGCTGCACATAGCCGGACGCTATCTGTTTGCGAAGAAATCGCATAATGTGATAAACATAATCTCCACCACCAGCATGGTGGGGATGGCTGTGGGTACGGCCGCGATAATCGTTATCCTGTCCGTGTACAACGGATTTTCCGATCTCGTGCGAGGGATGGACTCCAGGATTGCTCCGGACTTTCTGGTGGCGCCTTCCGAGGGGAAGTTCTTCACCCCGGAGGGGGATGCCTGGGATGAAGTCTGCCGTCTGGAGGGCGTGAAGACCGTATGCACCGTGCTTGAGGACAACGTGTTCGTGTCCTATGACGGAAGAGACGGCGCTGCCCGCGTCAAAGGCGTGGACGAAATCTATGCGCAGGAATCACCTCTGGAGCGATGCACCGTGGACGGAGAGTTCACGCTGGGCAGCCCGGAGTGCAGGATGGCTGCCGTAGGGACCGCTCTTGCGCGCAGCCTGGGCATCAACAGGCGTTTCACAGCCCCACTGGAGCTGTACTACCCCTCCCGCGAAAGGACATTCAGCCCGCTTTCCTCCGTGCAGAAGACAAAGGTTTGGCCCGGCTGCGAAGTGTCGGTGGGAAGCGAAGCTGACCGCACGCTGTGCGTCGTGGACATAGAGGTGATGCGCTCCCTTCTTGGCCTGCAGGACGAAGTGTCGGCAGTGGAGATAAGGCTGGAGGAAGGGATCGGACGGGCACGGCAGAAGAGTCTGGAAAAGGAAATCGGGGCTCTGCTGGGGGAAGACTTCCGGGTGCTGGAGCGGGACCGCCAGAACCCTGTGCTGTACCGGATGCTGCGCTACGAAAAGGCCAGCATATACCTTATAATGATATTCGTGGTGCTGATAATCGGCTTCAGCATTTTCGGTTGCCAGAGCATGACGATAATAGAAAAGACGCAGGACATCTTCACCCTGCGCTCGATGGGCGCGGACAAAGGGACGCTGCGGCGGATTTTCACCCTGCAGGGGTGGATGGTGTCGCTCTTCGCCCTTGCAGCGGGGCTTCCCGTGGGCGTGATTTTCAGCCTGCTGCAGCATCACCTGGGACTGGTGAAGATGCCGGGATTGTACATTGTGGAGGCGTACCCTGCGGCGCTGCAGTGGGGCGACGTAGCCCTGACGGCATTCGGCGTGGCGCTGCTGGGATGGTTGATTGCGCGCGCAAGCTCGCTGCGGGTAAAGAAAATTTGACTATATTTGTAGGATTGCATCGGAAACAATAAAAAAACACATAAAATGTCAGAAGTAAAAAGGAGTAAAATCAAGGATCTGCTGGGCATGGAGCCCGGCGTACAGGTCCTGGCAAAAGGATGGGTGAGAACCAAAAGGGGCAACAAAGACATAGCCTTCATCGCCCTGAACGACGGTTCCACGATAAACAGCATACAGATAGTGGTGGACAAGGCCGCAATCGGCGAAGGAGTCCTGCAGAAAATCACCACCGGAGCCTGCATAGGCGTACAGGGAATGCTGGTGGAGTCCGTGGGCAGCGGCCAGGCCGTTGAAATCCAGGGCAGCAGCATCACCATTTACGGCGAGTGCGACCCGATGCGCTACCCCATCCAGAAGAAAGACATCACGTTCGAGTATCTTCGCACCGTGGCACATATGAGAATGAGAACCAACGTGTTCGGCGCGGTGCTGCGCGTACGCAGCCAGATGGCCTTCGCCATCCACGAATACTTCCATTCCAAGGGCTTCGTGTACCTTCACACCCCCCTTATCACCGCCTCCGACTGCGAAGGCGCCGGCCAGATGTTCCAGGTGACCACAATGAACCTGGAGGAGCCTCTGCCCCGCGGCAAGAAAGGCGGCATAGACTACAGCGGAGACTTCTTCGGCAAACAGACCTCCCTCACCGTCAGCGGCCAGCTGGAGGGTGAACTGGGAGCCACCGCCCTGGGCGAAATCTACACCTTCGGCCCCACGTTCCGCGCGGAGAACTCCAACACTCCCCGCCACCTGGCGGAGTTCTGGATGATAGAGCCGGAAATGGCCTTCTATGACATCGTGGACAATATGGACCTTGCGGAAGACTTCATCAAATATCTTGTGAAGTACGCCCTGGAGAACTGCCACGACGACATCCAGTTCCTCAATGACCGCTACGACAACACCCTTCTGGAGCGCCTGCAGGGCGTATGCGAGACCTCTTTCGTGCGTCTTCCCTACACCGAAGGCATACGCATTCTGGAAGAAGCCGTCGCCGCCGGACACAAGTTCGAATACCCCGTGAGCTGGGGCGTGGACCTGCAGAGCGAGCACGAGAGGTTCCTGGTGGAGCAGCACTTCAAAAAGCCCGTCATCCTGACGGACTACCCCAAGGACATCAAGGCCTTCTATATGAAGCAGAACGAGGACGGCAAGACGGTTCGCGCGATGGACGTGCTGTTCCCCAAGATCGGCGAAATCATCGGCGGCAGCGAGCGCGAAGCATCCCTTGAGAAGCTGGAGTCCAGAATCGACGAACTGGGAATGAGCCGCAAGAATCTGGAATGGTACATCGACACCCGCCGCTTCGGCAGCTGTCCCCACAGCGGTTTCGGTCTCGGATTCGAGCGTCTGCTGCTGTTCGTCACGGGAATGGCCAACATCCGCGACGTGATTCCCTTCCCCCGCACACCCAAGAACGCAGAATACTAGAGAGTATGCTCATAATCGGAATAGCCGGAGGGTCCGGCAGCGGAAAGACCACCGTCGTCAAGGCCATCACAGCCTCGCTGGCGGAAAAGGTGGCCGTGCTGAGCCAGGATTCCTATTACAAGGACAGCAGCCACATCCCCTTCGAGGACCGCTGCAAGATAAACTTCGACCATCCCGATTCCATAGAATGGGAGCTGCTGTGCAGGCAGCTGACGGATCTTCGCGAGGGCCGCTGCATAGAGCAGCCCGTGTACGACTACGTCACCAGCAGCCGCAGCCGCACCGAAACGGTGCACGTGGAGAGTGCAGAGGTTGTGATAGTGGAGGGAATCCTCATTTTCAGCGTGCCGGAGCTTCGCGAGCTGATGGACATAAAGATTTTTGTGGACGCGGAGCCTGACGAGAGACTGATGAGAATCGTGCAGCGCGACATCAAGGAGCGCGGACGCGACATGCAGAAGGCCTTCGACCACTACTGCGACACCGTCAGGCCGATGCATCTGCAGTTCATCGAGCCGTGCAAGCGATACGCGGACATAATAATACCCGAGGGCGGGCACAACAAGGTGGCCATAGACATAATCTCGACCACGATAGAAAAAGTTTTGAAGGAGCAATGAGACGGGAAGACAGGGCAGGACTGGAGTTCACCATCATATTTCATCTGGTGGTGCTGATAATCCTGCTCCTGTGCGGTCTGGGATACGAACTGCAGGGCGAAAACAGCTTCGTGCTGGATTTCAGCAAAGAGGAAAAGGCACAGCGGCAGCAACAGCAGGAGCAGCTGCGCGAAGAGGTGAACCGCAACATAGACGAAATCATCGCCGAGCGCAACCGCACCGACCCCATCCGCAACGTGGCCGTCAGCAGCAAGCTGCGGGACGACCGCCACAGCCAGGCCGACGCGGACAAGCTGTACAGCGACGCCGAGGCCCTCTCCCGCAACCTCAAGGCAGGCTACAAGAGCGACGTGCAGGAAGACGCCAGGGACGAGGCGGTGGACTGCCGGCCGGAGGCACGCAAGCAGCCCAAGGCCGAATACAGCGGCCCCTCCGTCCTTAGCTGGACGCTGGACTCCCGCAAGGCCAGCCATCTGCCGATTCCCGCCTACCGCTGCTACGGCGCGGGCGAAGTGACGGTGACAATCGTGGTGGACCAGCAGGGCAACGTGGTGAAAGCCGTCGTGAACGAGGCGGTCTCCTCTGCCGACAAGTGCCTGCTGGGTTTTGCCATAAGGGCGGCGCGCCTTAGCAAATTCAACCGCGACAGCTCCGCCCCCGTCCGTCAGGTCGGAGAAATAGTGTATGCCTTCATAGCGCAACAGTAATTTGAAAACCGATATATGAAACGAAGAACAATCATAATACTGAGCTTGACTATAGTGCTTCTGGGGGCCATCATCGTCGCCGGAGTGCACTACCTGTATTCGGGCCTGGATCCGATGGCCCCGTCCATCCGCTCCGAAGTGAAGATGCAGGCCCTTTCCGACTCCGCCTCGGCCGCCAAGCCGGCAAAGACGCAGGCACCATCTCAAGCGCAGCCGCAGGAAAGCGCCAAGGCCGAAGAGCAGGCGAAGCCCAAGGAGCAGCCGAAGGCAGAAGCTGCCGCAAAGCCGGCCGAAAAGCCTGCGACGGCAAAACCAGCCGAGGCCAAGCCTAGCGCAAAGCCTGCCGAAAAGAAGCCTGACGCCACGGCCTGGAAGGTGAAGAATTCGGCAACTCTCAAACAGAACACCCTCAAGCAGAATGCGGATGGCAGCATCAGCCTTCTGGACGACAAGGGCAAGGCACAGTGGAGCGTCAAGCTGCAGGGCGCCGTAACGGGAGCCGTGGGCGAAGTGGACTTCTACGCCAACGGCAAGCTGCAGTACCTGCTGTGCGACGGGAGCAGCGTGCACCTTTTGGACAGGCTGGGACACGAAGTGAAGGGATTTCCTGTCAAAACGCCCAAGAAAATGGTTTCCGGCCCCGTGAAAAAGAGCGTCGGGGGCCGCAATTACTGGGAATTCACAGCCGCTGACGGCAGCGTTTCATACCTTACTTTAAAAGACAAGAAATGGAGTGGCAATTTGAATCGGTAAACGGAATCTTCCGCAGCACCATAACAAAGTACTGGGACAGGGACGCCCTGTCCAACTACAACGGCAACACGATTACTTTCGCCGACATGGCGACGCAGATCGAGCGTCTGCACATCCTGTTCGAAGCAGCCGGTCTGCAGAAGGGCGACAAAGTGTCCATATGCGGCCGCAACCAGGCCAACTGGAGCGTGGCGTTCTTCGCCTCGCTGTTCTACGGCGCCGTTGCAGTGCCAATCCTGCACGAGTTCAAGAGCGGAAACGTGCACCATCTGGTGAACCACTCCGAGACGCGCATCCTGTTCGTGGACGAGCAGGTGTGGGAGAATCTGAACGAAGCCGAGATGCCGGACGTAAAGGCCATAATCCTGATCAAGGATTTCAGCCTTCTGGTGTCCCGCAACGAGGCTCTGGACAAGGCCGCACGGGATCTGGACGCACTTATGACGGAAAAATACCCTATGGGGCTTCGCCCGGAAGATCTCCGCTACCACGATGACCTCCCCGAGGAACTTGCCGTAATAAACTACACATCAGGCACTTCCGGATTCTCGAAGGGCGTAATGCTGCCCTACCGCAGCCTGTGGAGCAACATCTTTTTCGGCCGTAGCGTGCACGGAGAGATGAGCCCGGAAAAGAATCTTGTGGCAATACTGCCCACGGCACATATGTACGGCCTGATGTTCGAGGTGATGTTCCAGCTTAGCCAGGGCGTGCACATCCATTTCCTTACCCGCGTGCCCAGCCCGAAGATCATCCTCGCCGCAATGGGCGAAATCAAGCCGGACCTTATCATAGCCGTGCCGCTGATAATAGAGAAAATCTACAAGAACATGCTGAAGCCGGAGCTGGAAAAGGCAGGAATCAGCACGATGCGCCGCTGGCTGCCGGGCTTCGAGCAGCTGATGATGAGCATCATGCGCAAGAAGCTGGTGGATGCCTTCGGCGGACGTTTCAGCGAAATAATAATCGGCGGAGCAGCCTTCAACCGCGAGGTGGAGGCCTTCTTCCACAAGATGAAGTTTCCCTTCACCGTCGGCTACGGCATGACGGAGTGCGGCCCTATCATCACCTACGCGCACTGGTATGAGGCCAGGCTCGGCTCCAGCGGCCGCCAGGTGCCCAATATGGAGGTGAGGGTGGACTCCGACGACCCCGCCAACATTTCCGGTGAGATCCTGTGCCGCGGCGCCAACGTGTTCACAGGCTACTACAAGAACGAAGAGGCGACGGCCCAGGCCTTCACCGCCGACGGATGGTTCCGCACCGGCGACGTGGGCGTAATCGACGAGGACGGCTTCCTGTTCATCCGCGGGCGCAGCAAATGCATGATTCTTGGTCCCAATGGCCAGAACATCTATCCTGAAGAGCTGGAGACCGTGCTCAATAACATGCAGTACGTGGTGGATTCGCTGGTGGTGGAGGACGCGGGCGCGCTGACGGCGATAATCTATCCCGACTTCCGCCAGGGCGAGAAGGACGGAATGGACGCGGAAAAGATGAAGGCGTTCATAGAAAAGAGCGTAGCGGAGGTGAACCGCGAGTTCCCCAACTACTCCAAGATCAAGAACGTGGAGATTCTGCCCGAAGACTTCGAGCGCACTCCGAAGAAGAGCATCAAACGATATCTGTACCAGAGATAAGCGATGAACAAATTCGATCAAAGTTACCTTGAGATGGCGCGCGTATGGTCGCGCAACTCCTACTGCAAGAGGCGTCAGGTGGGCGCCCTGCTGGTGAAGGACAAGATGATAATAAGCGACGGCTACAACGGCACGCCGTCCGGCTTCGAAAACGTATGCGAGGACGAAAGCGACCACACGAAGGCCTATGTCCTGCACGCCGAGGCGAATGCCATAACGAAAGTGGCCAAGAGCGGCAACAGCTCCGAGGGCGCCACGCTGTATGTGACTGCCTCGCCCTGCATCGAGTGCGCGAAGCTGATAATTCAGGCCGGAATCAAGAGAGTCGTTTACACCGACGAATACAGGCTGACGGACGGAGTGGACCTTCTGCGCCGCGCCGGAGTGGAAGTGGAACAGGTGAACGAATGAAAAAGATTTATATAACAGTGGCGCTGGCCCTCGTGACCGGCATTCTGCTGGGCGTGCTGCTGGGAGGGAACTCCGGCAGGAGGGTGCGCGTGGAATACTCTGGCTGGCAGAAACTGAACCTGATACTGAATCAGGTGGACAAGAACTATGTGGACAGCGTGGACCGCAAGGCCGTCACCGACGCCGCCGTACAGGCCGCGCTGAAGGCTCTGGACCCGCATTCCGTGTATCTGCCTCCGGAGCCACTGAAAGAAGCCGAGGATGACCTTGCCGGCGGATTCGAGGGCGTGGGGCTGCAGTTCAACGTGCCCAACGACACGGCCGTGGTGCTGAGCGTAATTGCCGGCGGTCCGGCGGAAAAGGCGGGACTGCTGACCGGAGACCGCATCTTGAAGGTGAACGAGCGCACGATAGCCGGCACCAAAACGCCGCAGGACACGATGGTCCGCCTGATGAGGGGCCCGAAAGGCTCCAAGGTGACTCTCACCGTGGGACGCGATGCGGAAAAGATTCCCTTCGAGCTGATCCGCGACAAGATTCCGGAGCACTGCGTGGACGCTGCTTTCATGATAAACGACACAACAGGCTACCTTCGCCTGTCCAAATTCACCCGCACGACCTTTCTGGAGTGCCACAATGCTGCGGCGACCCTGTCCCTGCAGGGGATGAAGCGTCTCATCTTCGACGTGCGCTCCAACACCGGCGGCTACTACGACCAGGCCTGCAATCTGGCCAACGACTACCTCTGCGAGAACTCCCTCATCGTGTATATGGAGGGGCGCTGCCGCAAGAGGGACGAGGTGCGCGCCAACGGCAAGGGAGCGTTCATCGACATGCCCCTGTGGGTGCTGATAGACGACGGCTCCGCTTCGGCCTCCGAGATTTTCGCCGGAGCCATCCAGGACAACGACCGCGGAACGATCGTGGGACGTCGCAGTTTCGGCAAGGGACTTGTGCAGGAGCCGATTTACTTTACCGACGGCTCCGGCATCAGGCTCACCGTGGCGCGCTTCTACACCCCCTCCGGCCGCTGCATACAGAAGCCCTACTCGGACGACTACGCCTACGATTTCTACAACCGCTACGAGCACGGCGAACTGCTTAGCGCCGACAGCATAAAGGTGGACAGCAGCAAGGTGTTCAAGACGGTCCGGGGCCGCACGGTGTATGGAGGAGGCGGCATAATCCCGGACGTGTTCGTGCCCATCGACACCACCCGCGCCACTCCCTTCCACATAGAGTGCAACCGCAAGGCCGCCATGGTGCGCTTCGCCTCCAGGTTCTTCGACATCCACCGCTCACAGCTGAGGGGGCTGGAGACTTTCGCTCAAGTTCGCTCGTACCTCGAAGGCTGCGACGTGGAGGGCGACTTCCTTCGCTTCGCCGCCTCCCTGGGCATACGTCCCAAGGGCCGGGAATGGGCCGAGAGCCGCGAATATATGATGCCTCAGATTCTGGGCCTCTGCGCCCGCTACTCCCAGCTTGGAGAAGAAGCCTACTACCGCTACATACTGCCTCTGGACGAGAGTGTGAAGGCCTGTCTGTAGGGGTATCTCGGCATAAAAATCAATTCATCCAAGCAGGCGATGGACAGCGGCAAGATGATGAAATTCAAGGCAAACTAAGGCAGCTATTCGCCGTATTCAGCATAAAATGCATGTTTTGCTGGAGTGTAGTTTGTAGTGCCGTGGAGATAATCGGCTAAATTGGTGGCATCAAGTACAGTTGTAGTAGAGCCAATCTTTATGGTGCCCTTCACTTTGACGGGACTTTCTTCAGAGCCGAATGTAATGGCCTGAGTCGTACCATTAAATTTACCGATTATAAACGCGGCATCGCTTGCTCCGGCTTTGCCTTCAATGGTGCAATCCACCTTGCATCCTGTGCCCGTTGTGTGAGCGGCGTTTCCGATATTTCCGATAATTGCAGCGAGACCATTGACGCAGTTGTCAGACTTGACCGTGCAAGCCTTGACAGTGCAAGCGGTAAGCTGATATCCGCCGGAGTGGAATCCAGCGATGCCTCCGGTGGCAGCCTTTGTGGTGGCATCCGAATATATATCTCCGGTATTCACACAAGACTCTATGCGACCGCTGCCTCCCTGAATTCCGCCTACTCTTACAGTGATGTTCCCTTCCACGCTTACAGAGCCGGAGTTCGTACATCCGGAAGTAATTGATGTGCAACTACTTTCTTTTCCTGGCCATCCTACAATGCCTCCGACAGCGTGGTTGGTCGTCTGAGTATTCTGCGACGTAACGGAAACATTGCCGCGGTTTTCAAGGCCGGTAATGTTCATTTCTGTCTGGTTCTTTGAATAATAATTAGATCCTGCAACACCGCCGCAATAAATTGTATAGCCCGCATTGGAGCCGACGAAAGTGCCGGCGGTGTTTGTAAAGGAGACCGATACATTTCCCGAGTTATATGATTTGCCGCTTGCACTGCCTGTGATGGGACCTGAAGCATCCCCGACAAGGCCACCGACACAATGACGTGCATCACTTGCAATACCAACTCCTGTCGCCGTAGGATCGGTCAATGTATATGACACATTTCCCTCGTTGATGCAGTCCGTCATAACAAATTTGCAGGTGCTGGCAGGGCTTCCTACGCCTAGGACGCCACCGATCAATACCGTAACCGCCGAAGTGGAATAGTCTCCACCGATATTTCCAACGGTGTTTCTTTGGCCAAAATACTTTCCGCTTACGCTAACATCACCCTTATTGGTACATCCGGATATGGTAGCGGGAGTGTATCCGGCTATACCGCCGACCATAGTGCCTCTTATCATAGCATCAGAAATATACGAGATATCTCCTTCATTATAGCAGTCAGTGATATTGCCGGCCGTGTAGCTTGTAACGCCACCCAACATCATAGCCGCCCCGCCGGACGGAGCGTGGAAAGTGACGTCTCCGTAATTTTTGCATCTTATGGTGGCGGACTCGTTGTTGGTAGAACCTGTAACGCCACCGATATAGTGATTATTGGTTGTTGCGGCATTTGCCGTAAGAGAAATGGAGCCGTTATTTACACAATCCACTATCTTTGCGCCGGCCGTTTCCATCTTGCCGCACACACCTCCCATATAAACGGTATTGGCTGTCGGAGTAAAAGTATAAGTGAGATTACCATTGTTCACGCAGCCGCTTACAATCGCCGAAGCATTTTTTGCATGTCCGACAATGGGGCCGAAATGATCGTTGGCACTTGAATCGAATGTCAAATCACTCAAATTAATATCGGCATTGTTTGTACAGCCCGATACCGTGCCGGTGTTAGTGCATACGATAAAACCGAAATCGCCGTTTACGGGGGAAGGAGGCGTAAGGGAACAGCTGCTGTCAATGATGATATCGCGAACTGTGCCGTTGTTGGCGGCGACGAGGGCGGCACCGGTGGAGGTCCAGTTCTTGATGCTGTGGCCGTTACCGTAGAGGCCGGAGCCGGCAGGGATTGTGGCGCCGGCAGGGAGCGAGATACTGGAGGCGTCGATGTCGTTCGCAATCCAGCCGCAAAGGGCGGTCTGGCCGGCCCAGGAGGCAAGGGATGCCGCATCCGTTATAAGCATCGCCCGGGTGCCCTTGATATTCCTCACTGGCGTAATCTGGCCGGCGACAGCCTCGAGAGCGTTGGTGCTGCACTTTACGTAAAGGTCGTCCGAAGAGTCCGTAACCGTAACGAAAGCATCGTACGATCCGGCGGGCACAACCAGATCCAGGTCGGTGTCAGCCGCAAGAGCGTCAATCGTAAGGGTGTAATCTCCGAAGGTAACCTTCTTCGTGCCCGAAGGAGCGGCAAGACGAATTATAGAGGAAGTGTTCGCAAAGGAAAGAGTCGTTCCGAGATTCACCTCTGGAGCTTCCATCAGGACAGCTTTGGGATCGATCGTGCGTCCGGAGGCTATCGTCTGGTTAAGAAGGCTGGAATAAGCGTCGAAAGGCGCCGATGCGGATATGCGGGCCGTGCCGAGCGGCAGAGAGCCCTGGAACACAGCGGAAGTAGTACCTGCACCGGATTTCAAAGTAAACTCATAGGGCGCTCCCGCTACTTTTACGGCTATCTTGTCTCCTTCTTCCCAGAGAACCTTGCCGGCTGCATTTACCGTAGCTTTTGTCGCATCTATTGATGCGCTGAGAGTCACCTCGACCATCCGGTCGGACTGGGGAGCGGGTCCTGCAACCTCTTTCTGGCAGGCGGCAGCGGCGAAAAGCATCGTAAGCGCCACTGCGAAAAGTCTGAAATTCATTTTCATGATCGTGCGTTTTACCATGTAAAATCCTCACCTATGGTGTAATCCTTTGCTTCTCCCTTCGCCGATCCCTCGCAAATGTTCGAGCGGATGCCGGAGACGATCTTGATTTGCGGAGAGATGTACCCGCTCTCCCCTACCGGTGCGTTAAAATGCTTCAAATCTGTCATTTCTGTTATAATTATCAGGTTAATGCAATTATATTTATTTAATCAGGCGTTTTACCACGTGAATTCCTCACCTATGGGGTAATCCGCAGTTTGTCCGCTCGTAGAATCCTCGTAAGTCTCACTTATGCAGGATGGATAGGAAAGTCCGTCCGTGATTACGTCCTCGCAGGTATAAACGTTCCCGTAAGGGTCCGTAGCCTCAACCTTTATGGCTGCCGAAGCGCTGGAGGCTACCCACTTCCACATATGGAACATATTCGTGTAGTATGCAGTACTGCTCCTTCCTCTACCGATGAAGCCTATATGATAGCCTATCGCCCACCAGTCCTGATTGGAGGTGGTGGGAACTGTATACGTATTGCCCTCGGTAACGCTCGAATATGTCGTCATACCGTTGGACATGAGGGAAGCGTTGCCCGCGTACACGCCGTCCTCATACACCTTCACCGTCCACCGGGAATCACCATTGAACACATTTATGAGGTAAGTCTTGCTGTCGTAGGGCCACTGGAAATAAGCGTATGAGCCTCCTGTCTTCGCGTCTCCGCGGTAGATGCGCATCTGGTAGGTGCGGGCGTTCATCCCTTCATTCACTCCCAAGAAATACGCATCCTTTATATCAGCACCTTCCATTTCATAAACATTATAACCGTTCGGGCAGCCGTCTCCCTCTATGCGGCTCCACCACCACTGGCCGCACACGGCGGAGTGGATATGCTCGTAAAGGCCCGAATTGCATGTGTTGTCGTACCCGCGGTAGTAATGGGTGTGTCCGCTGAAGACGGTGGAATTCGTGTACTGCTTGATAAGATTGAGAGCGTCCTGCACGTGGGCGCCGTTTGGCGACGTCGCAAGTGGAATGTGCACGCACAGAATCACCATCTTGCTCTTCGGGACGTTGGCAAGGTCCTTTTGCAGCCAGACCCATTGGTCGTCTTTGAAACCGGCATCGTAGTCGCCCGCGTTCGTAGCGCTGTTGTAAATTATGTTGCGCATACACACTACGTGGACGTCACCGCGGTTGAAGGACAAATTTACGGGGCCGAAGCAGTCTTCGAAATTGCGCTGGGCCTTGAGGAACAGCGTACTGCTGGAGGCATCAGTCGTAAGCGGCGAGCCTGAATTGAAATACGTGAAGTCGTGATTGCCCATCGTCTGGAAGACTGGCATGTTTATCTGGTCGAAATGCGAACGCATTGTCGCAAAGCCGGAAGTGGAATTGCGATTGCCCTCCGAATAGACTATGTCGCCCAGCGTAACGCCGTAGCACGGGAGGCTCTGCGCCGAGATCTGAGCATTTATCGCAGGAACGCTCTCATCGCGGAAACGATCCGTATCCGCCTTCTTCTGGGTTTCGCGCTTGGCATAGTGCGCTTGAGGGTCGCCCAGTGCGAAGAGGGCGAACTCGGTCTCCACGGCCTGGCGCGTAAGCGTGAAGTCGTACTGTGTCGTACCATAGACATAGGTCTTGTAGAAGTCCGGACAGCCCTGGGAATTCATGGTTATCTTGGCGTCCGCGGGATAACTGAAGTATATGTACCGGGTGTCGGAAGAAGTATAGAGCTTGTAATACCCATCGGAGTCCGTGACGCTGACGGAGAAGCCGTCGCTTACGGTAACGCCCGAGGCCGCGGAGCTATCGTTGTAAGTTATATGACCCTCGGCATAGTACAGGGGCTCGGGCGAGGAGGTCGTGCACGACAGATACAGGACGTGGTTGTCCGCGTATGCATTCGTTGTTCCCGACGCGAGTGTGCCTGCGTTGTTTTCGTGCACGAGGACAGGCGTATTGTTGTAAGAAACATATCCTTTTACGGAGATGGGGTTCGCATTTGTTCCGAGAGTTATGGCTTTTGTCGTACCGTTGTATGTTCCTACGACAATACCCGTAGCGGCGCGCTCTGAATCCACGTTTTGCACACTGCAATCCACGCTGCAGCCATCTCCCGAAGTAAGATTGGCATTGCCGAGGTTCCCGACAAGTCCTCCGACGCCCTTCGTGAGCGTTATCTCCGAGACCACGTTCCCGGTATTGGAACAGTACTTAATCGTATGGTTCTGTGAGTGGAAGCCGGCGACGCCTCCTGCTGCACTGCCGGAATTCGCGGAATCAAGAGTTATCACGCCCGAATTCGAGCAATCCTCCATATTGCCGGTGCCGCCCTGGACTCCGCCGATGCGAATCAGGCCGGCTCCGCTGAAAGAAAGAGCGGCGTTGTTAGAGCAACGAAGAGTCTTATGGGTAATTCCCGAAACCTCCTGGCCAGGCCATCCGACTATACCTCCGCAGGTAGAATTGGACTTGGCTGCATCCAAATACATGGTTATGGGGCCGTTGTTGACGCAGTCCGTATAGGAAGTGTTCGCGCCGGCAGCGCCGGAGGCAGTACTCGTGAAATAATAGTCTCCGCCACCTATACCTCCAACACACACATTGCTGCTGTAGGCGGTAAAGGCAGTTCCCTTTGAGGAGTGGCTCGCCTCAACATTTACGGAACCCTCGTTCGTACAGGAGTTCACCACACCACACGGAGCCCCAACTATTCCGCCGATTTGGATACGCTCGACGGCAGCGGTCTGCGAATCTATCGCGCTCAGGCGGAAACGGATTTCTCCGCTGTTGGAACATCCGCTCATAGAGAAGCCCTCGGCGCCATAGGCGACAACTCCTCCCATTGCAGGAACGGCATTAGTAATAGATTCTATGGTGCTCGAACCCGAGCAATACGTGGCACTTAGAGATATGAGACCTTCGTTCCGACAATTTTTCACCACTCCTGCGTTGTATGCCGCTATTCCGGATAGGCCCAGACCCTTGACGTCGGAGGACCTGTCAATGGTGATACCGGCCTTGTTCACGCAGTTTTGCATCGTTCCTGCATTTACCCGCGCAAAAGCGGCGAAAAGAGACGCGCTCTCCGGAACGCTGAAGCTGCAGCCGGAGTCTATCGCAAGGTTCCTTATCGTGCCTTCGTTGCGCCCGACAAGAGGAACAGACGAACTCCAACCAAGAATCGAGAACCCGCAGCCGTCAATCACGACGCTGTTCGTATAAGAGTCCGTAATGCTGACTCCGGTCATATCCACATCGCAGAGTATAAAGATATCCGCATCCGTGGAAGAGGCGCCCGAAAGAGCGGACTTGAGCTGCTCTCCCGTACGCACGAGCACTGCCTTGCGCGTTCCGGGCTCCCCCATATTCGTGATGACCCCGGCTTCAACCACAAGGGTATTGGAGCTGGACTTGGCGCGAACATCGCTCCCGATGGTTGCAAGCATATTCACGCCCTCGTAGGAGCCGGCAGGCACAGCGGCCTCGAACGTACCGGCCCGACCAGGGAGGTTCACAGTCGTAAGACTGCCTCCCCCCAGGACAAAAACAACCTGCGTCGTTTCCTCAGGAACGCTGAAACGCAAAAGCCCGACGGCATTGGCAAACTCCAGCGTACCGCCCACGGCTACCTCGGGAGCCACGGAAATCATCGCGGCAGGATCCACGCTCTGCTCGCCCGGAGTTTGGGAAGAGACAACGTTAAACTGACCCGCAGAACTGCCGGCTGCGCTATATGGATACACCGCCGAAAGGGATGTCGCGCCAGCCGAAATCAGTCCGGTAAAGGAGCCGTTGGACGTCCCGGCGCCGCTGCTGAGCGTAAACTCACGCTCTGATTCCCGGCGGAGCGATATTCTGGGCATAGTGCTGGTGACAAGCCTCCCCCGGGAAATTTTCCTCAAGAGCAAAAGGTAACAAAACGCCCGACCGCAGCGGTCGGGCGTTTTGTAGCTCCGAGCAGAATCGAACTGCTATCTAAAGTTTAGGAAACTTCCATTCTATCCGTTGAACTACGGAGCCGTCAGGAAAAAAGGGGCGCGAATTATTCGGCCTCTTTCTTCTCGATTATCTGACGTCCGCGATAGTAGCCGCACTCGGGGCATACGCGGTGGTAGATTACAGTTGCTCCGCAGTTGGGGCAAGTGGCCAGTGTAGGGATGGCAGCTACGTCGTGGGTACGGCGTTTGTCTCTGCGCTGCTTGGAAATTTTTCGTTTAGGATGTGCCATATCTTTTTAAATTTTAATTATTTCTTTTTCAACATTTCTGCAAGTGATGCAAACGGGGAGTCGGTCGCGGGGCCGTCGGCAGAGGTGACGCCGTCATCGGAAAGGCAGGCAAGAGCGGCATTGTCGCATTCCCCTTCTGTGTGGAATCTCTGAAGCGGGAGAGCAAGCAGCGAGAAGTCGTAAACCTCTTGACCCAGATCCAGCGTGTCGCCGTCGGACAGGAAAACCTCCTCCACAAGGTCACCAAGGGGAGCGTCACTCTCCCGCAGGCGCAGGGCCAGGGAGTTTGACGTGTTGACAGGAATTGCGACAGGGCTCAGACAGCGGTCACACGGAACAGTGATCGTGCCTTCGATGTTGCACTCGATGTCCACCCGGGAAGGATGCTTGTCCGCGATGAAAGTCACGCGCAGATCGGCCTCCAGGACCTCGTAGTTTTCAAAACTTGCAAAGAACTCTTTGTCTGCGCGGGAAAGAATCGTGTTCTCGCCCGTGGCCAAACCATTTACAGATATTTTAAATTCGTTCTTTTCCATAAACGGATTTGAGCCTGCAAAATTAGCAATAATTTTTAATATTTGAAAAATTATTCGTCATCATCTGCATTTCCGCCTCTGCGCTTGCGCTCCAGAGGATCCAGAATTATCTTGCGAAGGCGCATATGGTGAGGGGTGACCTCCACCATCTCGTCCTCGCGGATATATTCCAGGGCCTCTTCCAGGGAGAAACGTATGGGAGGAGGCAGCATCACCTTCTCGTCCGAGCCTGCGGCGCGGACGTTGGTGAGCTTCTTGGTCTTGCAGATGTTTATGTTCAGGTCACGCTCGCGGATATGCTCGCCCACCACCTGACCGCAATAGATATCCTCTCCGGGCTCGATGAAATAGCGGCCGCGATCCTGCAGCTTGTCCATAGAATATGCCACGCTGAGGCCCGTCTCCAACGAAACCAGAGACCCGCTGGTGCGGTTCTCGATCTCGCCTTTGTAGGGCTCGTATCCCTTGAAACGGTGGGCGATGATAGCCTCGCCCTGGGATGCGGTGAGAAGGTTGGAGCGAAGTCCCATCAGGCCCCTTGTGGGGATGTCGAACTCCAGATGGGTGCGGTCTCCGCGGGGCTCCATCTGCACCAGAGCACCCTTGCGGCGGGTGGTGAACTCGATGGCCTTGCCCACGAACTCCTCCGGGATGTCGATGGTGAGGGACTCCATAGGTTCGCACCTTTGGCCGCCTATCACCTTGTCCAGCACCTTGGGCTGGCCCACCTGCAGCTCGAAGCCCTCGCGGCGCATCGTCTCGATAAGGACGCTGATGTGCAGCACGCCACGACCATATACTATAAAGGAATCGGCGTTGGCACCGGGCTTCACCCTGAGGGCAAGGTTTTTCTCCAGTTCCTTGTCCAGACGCTCCTTGATGTGGCGGGAGGTGACGAACTTGCCGTCCTGGCCGAAGAAGGGAGAATTGTTGATGGTGAAGAGCATGCTCATCGTGGGCTCGTCCACCTCTATGG
>R03__coassemble_300_pt1 | contig 30043 bp, 21 predicted proteins | sample R03__metabat2_high_PE_058 | metagenome-assembled genome bin R03 | reverse complement strand
TTTTTTTATCTCTTCGACAAAAACTCCCGCAGCTGCGTCCATTCGTACCAGGGCCCTTTCCCAAGGGCGGGAATGGAAGTTTCGCGCTCGTTCAGAAGCAGTTTCACAACCACCTTTCCGGCGCGGTTGCGGCAGAAAATCGCCTGCAGGTTCGTGCCCATACACATAAGGCGCGTCGCGTCCCAGTTTTGTGCCGCCTCCTCGTAAGTGTACAGGCGGTCGTAGCCGTCCAGGCCGATAAGGCCGAAGAAAGGCATCATTCCGGTGTCGTGGGTGAAGCGAAGGTCGGCCGCGATGCGGCTGCCCTCCTGCAGAGCGGCGTCCGCCTTGGCGATGAAGTCTCCCAGCAGGGGACGCGCGAACTGCACTCGGAACTCTCCGTTCTCTGCGCTGTTGCAGTGCTGGCAGTTCATCTTGCCGGCGTAGTTGCGTGAGGCGCATTCGAATTCCTCCTCTGTGAGAGAGTCGTATATCTCGTTTATTCCCAGGTATTTGGCAACGGCTCCATTGGCATACGACGTTTCTGCCATCAGTCTGTCGTTGGGAATGAAGGCGCGTGCCGCCTCGATGTCCGTGAATATTCTGGAGTAAAAGGCGTCGAAGTCGAAATGTGCCGCGGCATAGGCGTCGGAGCATTTGTTGAAGGGCTTGAGATGCGCGCTTATTTCCTTTGTCTCGGCATTGGAAAGGAGGTCGTAGTATTTATTGCCGGCCACGAGACCCATATGCGAAGAGGGGCTGAGGGCGGCAAGGCTTGTGCAGAAATTCCAGGAACTCATAAGGCAGCGCTGGCGGTGGGTGGACTGCACAGCTATGCTGTCGCGTCCCTTCTGGTGGAACACGCGGCGGTAGCTGCGGTACATTCTCCGCGCAATGGCGCTGTGCTCCCGGGCTCCTTCCTCGCACAGGAATCCGTACACTCCGTTCGATACGGAATCCAGCTTCTCGAATCCGCGCAGAAGCGTCTTACCTTCATCCGTCAAAAGCCCTGCTTCGGCGCAACGTCTCAGGGGTTCCAGACCGTTGAGTACATAGCCCCTGTCCACGGGGTAGCGGCTGCCGTGGCGTCCTATATGGCTGATATAGAACGGCTTGTACCCGAATGGCGGAGGGGTGTTATCTCCCGGCTCATAGATGTACGAGTGATACACTCCCCCCATTCTGTCGTAGGCTGAATCGCAGAGCGGTGTCGCTGCCGAAACGGCGCGGTTGCAGGATGAAAGTGTGAGGCATAGCGCCGCCGCAAGGCTGGCAATGAAGGTGATTTTTGCTGTCTGTGTGCGCATATTGTCTTTGGCTAATGTCTATGGATGAGTGCAAATTTACAAATAGAAATCCTTTGTAAGAGAGGAGTACTGTGCGCTGCGGCGTCCGTTGCCGTCATCCAGGGTGAGGCTTTCGCGCCTTTGCGGGCCGCAGGAAATGCAGGCGAACGATATTTCGGCGATTATCCGCCTCGCAGGCTTTGCGGCGGTGGTATGGATGCTTACCAAACGCGTGATTTTCATTCCGAAAGTTGCGGCTGTCCTTCGCAGGCGGGCCTCTTCTTCTTTGGGAAGAATCAGCGCCACGCGGCCGTTCTCCGAGAGGAAATCGTGGGCGAAGGACAGGATTTCGCGGTACGAAAGGCTGTCCGTGTGTCGGGCGGCGTTCCGCCGGCTGTCGGGCGATGGCAGCGAACAGTCGAAGAATGGCGGATTGCTGACGATAAGATCGAAGCGAAGCGGGTTGCCTTCCCAGGCCTGGTCCAGACTGTAGTCCTCCAGGCTTTTGTGAAGGCACGTAAGCCAGCCCGCCCAGGGTGAGTCGCTGAAATTAAGCTCTGCGCTGCGGGCGGCTTGCTCATCTATTTCCAGGGCCGTTATCTGTGGAGTCTTCCCTGCATCGCACAGCCTCTGGGCAATCATAAGGGAGATAACGCCCGTTCCTGTACCTATGTCCAGAATGCGAGCCTCTGTGCCCTGCAACTGTACAGCCGCCCCCAGCAGGACGCCGTCCGTGCCCACCCTCTGGCCAATGCCGGAAGGGTTGCGCACGCTGAAGTGCTTGAACCTAAACAAAGAGTCCATCCTGCATCACAAGGCAGCGGTCGCACATTTGCGCCAGGCCTTCGTCGTGGGTGACTATCACCATTGTCTGGCCCAGGCGTTCGCGCAGCGAAAAGAACAGGGAGTGGATTTCCTCCTTTGTTCTGGAATCCAGATTGCCCGAAGGCTCGTCGGCAAGAAGGATGGCAGGAGAGTTCACAAGTGCGCGCGCTATGGCCGCCCTCTGTCGCTCGCCTCCGGAAAGAGCGGCAGGCTTGTGGTCCACCCTTTCGCCCAGTCCTACCGTCTCCAGCAGCAACAGGGCCTTTTCGCGGCTTGATTTTTTGCTTTCCCCGCCAATCAGGGCCGGCATCATCACGTTTTCCAGAGCGGAGAATTCCGGCAGCAGGCGGTGCTCCTGGAACACAAAGCCGATTTTACGATTTCGTAGCGAACACAGAGCCTTGTCGTCCATCTCCAGAGGGTTTTCTCCGTCTATCCAAATCAAGCCGCCGTCCGGCCGTTCCAGCGTACCAAGTATTTGCAGCAGAGTGGATTTGCCGGCGCCGGAGGCACCCACGACGGAGACGATTTCCCCATCGGAAACTTCCATTGAAATGCCCCGCAGCACCTGCACGCTGCCGAAGGATTTTGTGATATTTTCCGCCTTTATCATATTTTTTTGGCACAGATGATACGGTATGTTACATATGCTGCGATCACAGCCGCTATTCCACCTATGAACCACAGCACTATTTCCTTGGAGGCAACGGCTCTAGCGTCACCTGCCAGCAGCAGAATGCCCAGCATAAGGGCAATGATGCCGATTGTAACGCAGAAGCAGCTGATTGCAAGATGCGAGAAATTGCGCGAGGCCTCCTTCCGGGCCTTGTCCGGTTCCTTGTCGGCGTCCTCATCCTGAATCTGCGCGATCCTCTCCACTCCGGGAGCCACAGTGCCGCGTACGCGTGAGATTATTTCCATCGTCCCAAGTATGAGCACCGGCAGCACGCAGCCCGACAGCGATTCCACAAGGCTCGGCTTTATCACGTCGGCGGGAATTGCGAATTTCATCGCAAAACCGATTGCCCAGGAGACTATCATGGCCCATATCAACTGCCCACCGGTAAGTCTTTTGCTGAATAGGCCCCAGATGGAAGGTATGTACAGGGGGCAGAGCACCATCGTGAGCAGCGTCACCACCACCTTTTCCGCACCTCCGGCAAACGGAATCAGCAGCGCAATGCCCACAATCGCCACGCCGAAGAGCAGTGTGAAGATTCTGCCCGTGCGGATTTTTTCCTTTTCTCCGGCATCCTTGTGGCGCGGACCCCATATGTCGCAGGTGAACACGTTCGCATAAACGTTCAGCGTGCCGGACACGTTGCTCATCGTGGCCGACAGCATCGCCGCCATCATTATTCCCAGCATGCCGCTCATCAGCACCGTCTTGCCCATTTCCACATAAGCACCTTCGCCAAGAGCGGTCATCGCCGCAGGGTCCGCGTCCATTCCGGGACCGGGCACCAGGGTGCGGTAGATCATAGCGGGGAGGTACCACAGAAGGGGTGTGAGAAGGTACAGCGCTCCCACAAGGTAGATGCTCTTCTTCGCGTCTTTTGTTGTGGGGACGCTGATATAGCGCTGCACGAAGGGGAAGTCGCCCCCGAGGTATGCTGCGTTAAGGACAGCCCACAGCACCAGCCACAGCCAGGTGTAAGTGTCGGAGGTGCCGCTGAAAAAGCCGGGAATCTGCGAGGCCTTGTCGATGAAAACGCCCACACCGCCCACTTCGTGGAAGGACAGGGGCACCAGGAACAGCACCACGCACAGCAGCACCGCGAACTGGATGAAATCCGTCATCAGCACCGCCAGGAAACCTCCCACCACAGTGTAGGTGAGGGTGATGACTCCCAGGATAAGGATTGCCGTCCGGATGTCCAGGCCGGTGAGGGCGCACAGCACCACGGCCACCGCGTACAGGGCCACGGCGGTATGCACGCCGCGTCCGATGATGCCGGAAATCGTGTAGAAATTCACCGTGCTGCGTCCGAAGCGGATGGAAAGGTATTCGCCGGGAGAGTCGATTTTCATCTTCCGCCATTTGCCGGCTATCCAGATTCCCACTATCAGTGATGCAATGGTGAACATATAAGCTACGGAGCAGGCCACGAGGCCGCTTTTGTAGGCCACCCCGCCCCAGATCACGAAGGTGCTGGCGCTGAAGATGGTCATATACGAGGACACGCCGCTCAGCCACCACGACGAGTTTCGCCCGGCTATGAACATGTCCTGCGAGTTCTTGATCCTGCCTTTCAGGATGAGGCTAACCGCTATCAGGCCGGCGAAATATACCGCTATCGCAATGTAGTCAAGTGTCGTCATAAGTTGTTGTTTATCAGATTATTGCACCCATTTCGCGAAGAAGCTGTACAAGGCCTTCCACGTCTGCTGTACGAGTGTCGCACCCGATTTTCGCGCACCGGGCCGCGGCCACTCCTGCCGCCTGGCCCGTACCCATGCAGGAGGCCTGCACCCTCATGGAGGCGAAGGCCGTCTTGTCCGCCGAAATGCAGCGGCCGGCCACAAGCAGGTTGTCGAAGGCTTCCGCCACAAGGGACCTGTACGGCACGTAGGCGGGCCTCTTGAGGAAAGTGACGCTCTGGGCGGGACCCGAGGCCACGTGTATGTCTATGGGATGTGCCCCGCGCGAGACGCTGTCCTCATAGCGGTACGCGTTCACGTATTCTTCTCCGGTCATTATGTGCAGGCCCTTCACTCGACGCGTTTCACGAATTCCGGCGGTAGGGGCCACTGCCTGGATGTAGCAGTTCTTGAACTCTTCGAAATTGTCCCGCAGCACCTGCGCCATCTTGAAGCATTGCTCACGCAGGATGCATTCGGCGCGGCTGTAGTCGCGGTTGTCGCAGGCATCGGCTGCCGTACGGGTCATGTTCACCGTCACCACTCCCGGCTGGAGGGTGGTGCAGAACCACGGACCTCCGAATTCGGGAATGTCTTCCTTTTCGCGGATTTTCAGAAGGGCTTCGCGTATGGATTCGCACTGGCAGTTCACGCCCTGGCGGTTGTGGTGGATCGCCTCCTGCATGCGGGGGGTGCCGGTGTCCACGCCTCCAAGTATGAAGTAGGTGCTCAGCGGCTGCAGCGGCCTGCCTTCGTCGGGCAGCATCTGCGCTCCGGCAAAATAGGCAAGATCCCCGTCTCCTGTGCAGTCTATGAACACCTTGCCGCGAAGAGCCTCCATTCCGTTCTTGTTCTGTATCAGGGCGCAGTCCACGTGGCCGTCGGAGGTTTTCGTGCAGCCGCACAGGCAGCTGTGCATATACAGCTCCACGCCGGCCTCCAGCAGCATTCTCTGGCAGCACAGCTTGTACATCTCGGGTTCGAAGGCAACGTTGCCGAGGGGCTTTTCAATCAGGGCGCCGCCCATTTCCTGCAGCCTTTCTATGAACTCCCAGGGAATGCCTCCGATTACTTTGGAGTTGTTGTAGGTGAACACGCTAAGCGGGGTCACGAAGCCTGTCGTGGCCATTCCGCCGGCAAAGCCGTACTGCTCTATGAGGGCTGTTTTCGCTCCGCAGCGCGCCGAGGCGATTGCCGCCACGAAGCCCGCAGGGCCGCCTCCGCACACAACGGTGTCATATTCTCCGACTACCTGAGCCTTGAATCCGATTTCGAGTTCTTCTGTCATCGCATTGTCTTGCTGAAGGGTTTGGGACGCTCCACTATTTGGGTGTATTCTTTTCCGAAAGTATCCGTAACGGTAACGGTCACGCTTGTTTCCGCTCCGGAGGCGCGGACCTTGAAAAAGTGCGGGTTGGGGCCTCTCTTTCCGTATTTTTGCGGCCAGCGGGCGGGGTTGTTGTCCTCCCATCCGGCCTTGGCGCCGTAGTAGGACAGAGAGAACTGGGGATTTTCCAGTTTGCAGGCCTTTGCGGGAAGGCTGACGCCGTTCTCGATGACGCTGATTTTCCAGCCGGGCTCCCAGGCCCATACCTGGATGTAAATCCAGTTGTCATCGATGTCGGCGTAGTTCTCGCGCTCCGGATAGTGGTGTGTGAACACGCGGGCCTCTCCGTTGGTGCGGTAGTATTCGCGCACGCTGTTCATGTCGAACACGCGGAACTGGACCTCGGGGCCGTCGTCGTTGCTGACAAAATACCATTTCAGCTCTCCTTTGTCGGCAACGAAGGTCTCGAATCCTGCGGGGCCTCCGTCGGGGGCGAGGCTAAGGGAATTGGCCCTGCTGCCTGTCTGCCACCAGCATCCGCTGGCGCTGACGACATTGTGCTCCACTATGTTGGATATGTTCTTGTAGTCGGTTTCGCCTATGTTGCCGTAGCAGGGAAGGTTCTTGTGGGTGTGGCCGGTGAGGAAATGCACAGTGGGAAAATCCTTGAAAAGAGCCGCGAAAGAGTCGGTGGTGTCTTCTCCCTGCAGATTCACGAGGCGCCCCTCGATTTTCGAGGCGCTGACTCCGCTCTTGTAGCACAGCACCGGTGAGTGCATCGTGACGACGACGGGGGTGGTTTTGTCGGAAACCTGCGCGAGGTCCTTTTCCAGCCACTTCCATTCGTCTTCGCGGATGCCGTTCTTGTAATTCCTGCGCCCGGTCACTCCTTCGTAGGTGTCCACCCTTCCTTCCTCGTTGAGGTACATCACGTTGTCCAGAAAGATGTAGTGTATTCCGCCTATGTTGGCGCTGAAGCGTGTGGGGCCCATCGCGCGCCGGTAGGCCTCGGCCGCGCGGAAGTCCACGTCGCCTTCCTGACCCACTCCCGGGTCGTTGTCGTGGTTTCCCATCACGCAGAACATCGGCACGGGGAAATCCATATCCTTCAGCGTGGCGGGGAAATCGGCTATCGTGTACAGGTATTCGTACCAGTAGCGGTCGTAGCTGCTGTCTCCGCCGTTGAAGCAGTATACCGGGATGCCTTCGCTACGGTAGCGCTCCACTTCGCTTCGCACGCGCCTCATCAGGATGTTGCGCATCTGGTGGATGTCGTCGAAGTTGTTCGCAATGTGCAGGTCCGTCAGGAACAGCACTGCGTGGCGGCTGTTGTCCACGCTGCGAAGGGCGAAATCGTGGCTTTCCTTTTCGTCCACGGGGCACGAAAGTCTTTTCCAGAACGCGGGCATTCCGCAGTCGTGCTCCACTTCTGTCCCCGAGGGCAGGATGACGAATACGGAACCCTCCTTCTTGTCGGAGACTATGCCGAAACTTCCCTTTTTGTCGGTCTTCACGATTTCGTTGCCGTCGGAGACCAGCACACCTGCGGCAGGTTTGCCGTCAATTGTCACAAGACCCGTGATGTTGGGCTTGGGCTTTGCCACCAGCGCGCCGGCGCAGACAAGCGTCAGGGCAGTCGCCGCGGACAGGATTCTTTTGAATGCTACCATCTTTCAGAATGTATTTTTTCGGTTTTCCATTTGTCCTTTATCTCGCTTTCGCCCTTGGGGTGTCCGATGGGAATCACGCAAAGAGGGGTGATTTCGCCCGGAATGCCCAGGGCTTCGCGCACTGCCGCGCTGCGCACGGGGTCCGATGCCGCAGTCCACACCGCGCCGAGTCCCAGAGCGTGTGCGGCAAGAAGTATATTCTCCGTGGCGGCGGAGGCATCGTGTTCCCAGAACATGTTCTCCACGTTTTCCCCGTCCCTGTTCACGAAATGTGTTTTTGCGCATACGATGATGGCAAGAGGGGCCTCTGCCAGCATTTTCGCGTATTTCAGCTTGCCGGCAAGGGAGTCCAGCGTTGCCCTTTCTTTCAGCACCACGAACTCCCAGGGCTGGCGGTTCATTGCGGAGGGGGCCGCCATCCCCGCGCGCAGCATCGTCTCTATCATTTCGTCACTGACGCTCTCGTCAGTGTACGAGCGCACGCTGTGGCGGGTCATTATGTTTTCGATGACAGCGTCCGCTGACGCCTTGGAGGAACCTTTGCCGCCGGAGCGGCAGGATGAAAGTGTAGCCATGGAAAGGATTAAAATTGCGATGATTGTTTTCTTCATTGTTTTGTACAACGTTATTCTTACAAATATACAAATAATTGGAAATTTTCGTTAATTTTGCAACAATGTACCGAACACTGACATGAAAATAAAGGAAGGATTCAAACTCAGAAAAATAGGCAAAGACCACATTGTGGTGGCCGAAGGTCTCAAAACGGTGAATTTCAACAAGATGATAGTGCTCAACGAGACGGCTGTCTATCTTTGGGAGGCCGTGCAGGGCAAGGATTGGACGCCCAGCAGCCTTGCGGACCTGCTGCTGGAGAAATATGACGTGGATCCCGAAACCGCCGCCGCGGATGCATCTGCCCTTGCCGACAAATGGGTCGAGGCCGGACTGGTGGAATAGAGGGCTGTCGTGAAAAGCCTCTCTTCGTGTCTTAAGGAGCTTCGCGTGTGGCTGCACCCGCTGCGCCCGAGGCTGCTTGTCAGCGTGCTGATAGGCCTCGTGCGCATTGCCGCGTCGCTCTCTTTCGTGTGGGTATGCCGCTCTCTGGTGGATATCGCCACAGGGGCGTCACAGGCCTCGCTTCGCGGCACCGTCATCCTGATGGTGGCCATAATGGCGGTGCAGATTCTGGGCAATCTGGCCGCGTCCTATTGGGAGAGCTTGATTGTGGTGCGCAGCCGCAACGCCATCTGTTTCGACAGCTTCTCGCGCGTGCTTCGCAGCGTCTGGACAGGGCGCGAATCGTACCACAGCGGCGATGCGGTGAACCGTCTGGAAGAGGATGTGAGGGTGGTGGTGGACCTTATGTGCGTGCGTCTGCCGGACATTGTGGTCACGCTCTGCCAGCTTTTGGCTGCTTCCATATACCTGTTCGTTCTGGCTCCCGGCCTTCTGTGGCTGTTGCTCGCTCTTATGATCGTGGCCGTTGTGGGCAGCAGGATGTTCTTCCGCACGCTTCGCCGCCTTACGGCCGCAATACGTGAGGCTGAGAGCGGCGCGCAGCAGCATATGCAGGAAAATCTGCAGAACAGGGTGCTGGTGCTGACGGTTATCGGTGTGCAGAAGGTACTCTGCAAACTGGGGCTGATCCAGAAAGACATAGAGGCTAACACGATAAAGAGGCTGAACTACAATGCCGTGGCTCGCGGGTTTATGGGAGCGGGCTTCACTTTCGGCTATGCCGCAGCCTTCCTTTGGGGCGTCTTCGGAATACGCAGCGGAGCGGTCACCTTCGGTATGATGACAGCCTTCCTGCAGCTTGTGGGACAGGTGCAGCGCCCGATTGCGGACCTTGCACGACACATTCCGGCATTCATTCACGCACTCACTTCAATAGAAAGGCTGTCAGAACTGACGGCTCTGGAGGCGGAGGCCGATGGCGGCGAAGTCATTTTCAGCGGCGCCCCGCAGATACGGCTTCGCGACGTGAGCTTCGCATACGAGGGCGGCGCCCCGGTGCTGGAGAATTTCTCCTGCGTTTTCCCCTCCGGCTCCATAACGGAGATCGTGGGGCCCACGGGTGTGGGCAAGAGTACGCTTACCCGTCTGGTCCTTGCGCTCCTGCGGCCCTCTTCCGGAGCGGTGACCGTGTCTGCCGAGGGCCTTGGGCAGGGGGAAATCCCGATGAGCGTCGCCATGCGGCGAAACTTTATGTATGTGCCTCAGGATGCCTTCCTTATGAGCGGCACGATTCGCGAAAATCTGCATCTGGCGAATCCGTCGGCAACCGATGAACAGATGCTCTGTGCCCTGCACGACGCTGCCGCGGATTTCGTGCTGGACCTTCCCGGCGGATTGGATTCCGTGTGCGGGGAAGGCGGTTCGGGCCTCAGTGCCGGACAGGCGCAGCGGATAGCCATAGCGCGTGCCTTCCTGTCCAGCGGCACGGTCCTTATACTGGACGAGGCCACCTCCGCTCTGGATCCCGTCACTGAAAGCGCCCTTCTTTCCAATATCCGCGCGCGCTGTGCCGGCCGCGTCACGGTGCTCTTCATTTCGCACCGCGAGGCCGTAGCGTCAATATGTGACAGCGTGGTGGAGCTTTAGATGCCGCGAATCATTTTCACAAAATCCCTGTTGCCGCGGATTGTGGCCTCCACAAGGTCCCATCTGCCCTTCAAGGCGGCCAGGACGACCTTTTTGCCACCGCTGCCGTAGCGTGCCAGCGCGACGGCAAGCAGCCTTTTGGCGCCTTTGAAGTTGCGCCAGGCGAACAGCTGGCGGCCTCGGGCCATATAGTACCTGCGCAGGGGGCTGTCGGCCCCGGTGGAGACGCTCTCCTTGTGGAAAATGGTGCAGGAGGGCTCGTACCAGATTTTCCAGCCTTTGCGCCGCATCATCATTCCCCAGTCCAGCTCTTCGTAGAACAGGAAATAGTCCTCCGGCATAGGGCCCACGTCCTGCAGGGCACGGCGGCTTGTCATCATCGCGCATCCGTGCGGGAAGAAGGTGTAGCCGGGTGCGTCGAAAAGGCCGTCGTCTGCCTTTCCGCAGCCGACCTTCCTGCATTTCATGGCAATGCCTTTCATATCCGTATAGCCGGCGTACTGAATCAGCCTTTCGCCGTGGAAAAAGCGGATTTTGGGGCAGACGATGCCGATCTGCGGGTCCTTGTCGAAGGCCTCGGCAAGGCAGTGCAGCGTGTCTTCAAAAATTTCAGTGTCGTTGTTAAGGAACAGCAGGTAATCTCCCGTGGCGTATTGCATGCCCAGGTTGTTGCCTCCGGCAAAACCCAGGTTCCTTTCGCTGCGAACCACTTTGGCCCAGGGGAATTCCTCCCTCAGGATTGCGGCTTCGTCCTGCGCCGAGGCATTGTCCACCACAATCACTTCCAGCGGCATCGAGACGTGTTCACTCAGGGAGCGAAGCATCTGCCGAGTCACTTCCAAGCCGTTGTAATCGATGGTGATGACCGATATGAGGCCCTGCGAGCTCATTCCTCCTTCTTTTTGGGAACAATGCAGTAGCCGACGGAGGCGGCCAGTAGAACGAGCAGCAGAATGCTGGAGGCGCGGGAAACGTTTCTGCCCGTGACATAGTCCTCGGGACGGTATTCCATCACTATTTCTCCGCTGCCCTCCGGCAGGACGGCCCCGCGCAGAACCCAGTTTGCGGCGAACAGTTCCGCAGGCTCTCCGTTCACGCTGGCCTTCCAGGAAGGGTGGTAGATTTCGGAGAATAGGGCCAGGGAAGGCTTGCTGCAGGAATAGCTGTAGTGCAGTTCGTTGGGGGCGTAGCTTGTCAGGCTGATGCTGCTTTCCACGTCTGCCTCGGCTTCCGTTGCGGCGAACGCTTCTGCAACGCAGGCGTTACGAACCACCGCCGTCCGCTTCGGATCCACCTGCCCCAGCAGGGCGATTTCCTGGTCGGCATTCTGCGCCAGGATGGCATTCTGTGCTATCCAGCACGGGCCGAAGGCATATTTGTTTTCCACCGGGGGATAGTCTCCGCTTATTATCACGTATTTGCCGTTCAACATGCTGATGCAGGGCATATAAGGCAAACTGTCCTGAATGTCCTGCAGCGTGGAGGCCTTTCCCGCAGCCTTGTAGAAGGAGGAGATTTCCCCGCTGAGGTAATGGTCTATGAGGTCCTGGTAGCGCTGCATCTTGGTGGGGGAGTACCCTCCGATGCTCTTGTGGTAGTAGCTGCTGAAGGAGTCGTTGAAGGTGCTCACGGACAGGTCCAGCACGCGGTACGAGGGTGCCTTGTCCTTCAGGATTTCGTCATCCACAGCCCGCTTGTCGAAATGGGTGCTGAAGTCCCTCTCGCGCATGAAGTGGCCTTCGTTGAGATAGCGCTTGCCGACGCTCCAAAGGTCCAGGAGTATCATAACGCCTATGATGGCTGTGGCAATCACAGGCCGTTTGCCGCCCGTTCCCGAATCCTTGCCCGGCATATAGCAGAACATCAGCGTGGCGGCGCTCGCCGTAATCAGCAGGAAACTTCGCCAGGCGTCCGCTTGCAGCAGATGCCGCCTGTCTTCCTGCAGGGCCGAGGCGATTACCTCCTGCATTCCGCTATCAGACGCTGCAGTGAATGTCCCGGCTAATGATGGCAACAGCGCGAACAGGGCGCAGAAGCCTCCCGCAAGGCCCAGCGACCACCATATGCTACGCACCACCTTGCGTCCCTGGAAATCCCCCTTCAGAATGCGGTCCAGAGTATAAATTCCCATCAGCGGCACGCAAATCTGCAGGGTGACGAGGGCCATCGACACCGTGCGGAACTTGTTGTAGAAGGGAGCGTACTTGAACCACAGCTCCGTAAACGGCAGGAAATGGTTGCCCCAGCTCAGGAGCACGGCAAGGACAGTGCATATCACCAGCCACCATTTGTGCCGGTCCTCCAGAAGGAACAGACCCAGTATGAACAGGAAGATGCTGATGGCGCCTATGTACATCGGGCCGGCCGTGAAGGGCTGCGGACCCCAGTACAGGGGCAGGCTCCTGCATATCTGGCGGGGGTTCTGCCCGGCCCTCTTGAAGAGGTTCCAAGTGGCGGACTTTTCGCCCAGACTGCCGTTGGACGAACCTCCGTTGAAGTTGGGTATCAGCAGGTTGGGCGTTTCCTCTATGCCGTACGACCAGGCAGTGGCATAGGCTATGTCGAGGCCGGTGTCGGGCGAGGAGCCTTCACGCGTGAGTTCAGACCCTCCGCGCATCGTGTACGGGGTGTAGTCGTATGTGGGCAGGAGCTTGTTGGCGTTAGTGGCGATACCCGTCAGGCCCAGCACAAGCAGCAGCGCGGACGCGATTGCGAACCTTCCCGACTGACGGCGGCGGCCGTCTTTTTTCAGCAGCACGGAGGCCAGCGTGCAGACGGCGTACGTCAGGATTATTATGGCCAGGTAGTAGGTTATCTGGATGTGGTTGGCCTTTATCTGCAGGGACAGTGCAAGGGCGAACAGAACGGCCCCCAGAATCGTTCGGGGAAGGTAGTCGCGGCCCTTTTCCAGTGCGCTTCGGTAGGTGAATATCAGCGCCGCCACCGCCCAGGGGGCGAAGGCTATCGCCTGCATCTTGGTGTTGTGCCCCACCTGGATTATCTGGAAATTGTACGCGCAGAAGGCCACCGCCACGGCGCCCGCAGCGGCGAGAAACTTGTCCACACCCATCGACAGCATCATAAGGAAGGCCCCCAGCAGGGCGATCAGAAGGTACGACGCCGGCCTTTTGCCCCACAGCAGGGTCTTGTACAGCGGCTTTGTCCAGTCTCCCTGGAAGTCGTCCAGAATCGTTACGTTGGGCATTCCGCCGAACATGCCATCTGTCCAGCAGGTCTTGTCGCCGGGGTGCGCGGCGTTCCATTCCAAGGTCTCCTGCGCCATTCCCCTCCAACCCGTTATATCGCTCTGGTTCACCACTTTGCCCTGCAGCACCTGCGGCACGAAGCCGTATGCGAGGGCTACGAACACTGCGATAATCGCGACATACGCTATTATGTCTTTTTTCTTCATCTGTTTCATTTTTTTTGCGGGTCTTCTGCGCACAGGGAGTCCAGCAGGGCGGCCACCTGCGCGGCGGTTCCCCTTCTGGAGTATGCGGAAAGGTCGGCCGTGTTTGCCTTCAGGGCGTCTTCCTGCCATTTTCTGTACAACTGCAGGATATGTTCCTTCACGCCGGCGGTATCCTCCCATTCGAAGCATACGCCGGCGTGCGTATTGCCTATGAGCGCAGCCATTGCGCCGTCGGTCTGTCCTATCCCCACCACAGGCCGTCCGGAGGCCATATATTCGAATGTCTTCCCGGGCAGCACGCAGCGGTATTCCGGCTCGCGGCGCAGCGGCAGAAGCAGCACGGAGGCCTCCCGCATCACGCCCACGGCCTTTTTGTGGTCCACATAGCCGAGGTTTTCCAGCTTGTCTCCCAGTCCTCTGTCGCGGATGCTCTGCAGCACTGCCGCGTCCGTCTTGCCGGCAAGGCGCAGATGCAGATTGCCGGCGAATCCGCTCTCTTCGTCGCACAGCTGTCGGAGGGCGTCCCAAACGCACAGAGGGTCTCCATCGGCGGCAAGCAGTCCGGCGTGCGCCAGAGTGAACCTGTCCTTCGAAGGGGTCATGGCTCCCCGGAAGTCATCCTCGTCGAATCCGTTGGTGACAAGTGCCACCGGGGTGGAGGTCATCTGTGCGAATTCCTGTTGCACAAGCGGGGACACGGCTATGACGGCCGCGGCGTCGCGAAGAACCTCGCGCTCCATCCTGCCGTGCTTCCTTTCGGAAGCCTTGGTCAGTCCCAGATGTTTGAAATAGAACATCTTGGTCCAGGGGTCGCGGAAGTCGGCCACATACGGAATTCCCGTGCGGAGGGACACTCCGCGCGCGACCAGGTGCATGCTGTGAGGGGGACCGGTGCTGATTATTGCGTCCACGGGGTGCTCCTGCAGGTATTTCGTGAGGAAACGCACGGAGGGGCGCACCCACAGCACCCTGGGGTCCGGGATGAAGCAGTTGCCCCTTATCCAGAGAGCAATCTTCTGCTTGAGGTTTTTCTTGCCGGAATTGATGGGATTCACCTGCGAAAGGGTGCTCTTGCGGGCGCCTTTCAGCTGGCCGGGCTCCAGAATTTTCCGGCGGAGCACCTCCACCTGCGGGGGAATTTCCGCGGCAAGAGTTTCGTCTATTGCCGTAAGTGCCGGATTTTCAGGGGTATATACAACGGGATTCCATCCCAGGGAGCTTAGATGCTTGCACATTTTCACCCAGCGCTGCACTCCGGATCCTCCGGAAGGCGGCCAGTAGTACGATATCACCAGAACCCGTTTCATCATTCTTTTTACAGTCAGGCAAATATACGAAAATTTACTATCTTTGCACGGATAAATAATCACTTATGGAAAAGAGACCTGAAAATATGCCGAGACCCTCCCTCGAGGAAGGAACGTCTTCGGCCGGCGACAGCCACAAGGCCGTCATAATCGCTCTGGCGGTGGTTGCCGCCGTCCTGGCTTGCGTTCTCGGCTACACTCTGGTGAGCAAGGGACGCCTGGTGAAGGACCTCAATACGGAAAAGGACGAACTCACACAGCAGCTGGTCTGCCTGCAGGAGGACTATGCCTCCCTGTCCAGCGAATACGACACCATCAACGCGCAGCTGGATTCCTCGCGCGAGGAAGTGAACCAGCTCATAGAGCGCGTGCGCAAGACGGAAGCCACCAACCGCGCCAAGATCCGCAAGTACGAGAAGGAACTGGGCACCCTGCGCTCCATTATGCGCAATTACATAGTGCAGATAGACTCGCTGAACACCCTGAACCACAAGCTCACCCGCGATGCCGCCCGCGCCCGCAGGGAGACCGAGCAGGTGAAGAAGGAGAAGGCGGAACTGGAAAAGACCGTGGAAGTCCTCAATGACAAGGTGGAGACCGGCGCCATCGTGCGAGGCCGCAACATAAAGGCGCAGGCCTACAACGCCGCCGGCAAGGTGGTGGAGCAGGCACGGGCCGCCCAGAGGGTGATGGTGAGCGTCACTCTGTCGGAGAACAACCTTGCCGCCAGCGGTCCCGTGCGCGTGTATGTGATAATAAAGGACCCGGTCGGCAATCTGCTGACGAACGACAAGTCCACGTCCTGCAACTATGCCGGCGACGTGTTGCCTACCTCCGCCTCGCGAGAAGTGGACTATCAGGGCAACGAGGTGGATCTGAGCATCTATATGAACGACGTGCCCCAGTACGTGAAGGGAATATATTCTGTGCAGGTGCTCACGGAGCAGGCGCTTCTGGGCACGACGCAGTTCTTCTTGAGGTAGGCCGGCCCCTTTCAGGATAGATGCTGCCCCGAGAGCAGTCGTGATCTACATCCACATCCCATATTGCCGCAGCCATTGCACATACTGTGGCTTCTATTCCGAACTTCTGCCCCGTGCGGGGAGCGCCTCTTCCGGCTGCGATGAGGCCTCCTCCCGCAAGGCGGTGCCTTCTTCCTTTGTGGATGCGCTGTGCGCTGAAATCCGCAGCGAGGCGTCTTGCGCCCAAATGCAAGCCCCTTCGCCGCCCACGCTCTATATCGGCGGAGGCACGCCGTCGCTGCTGGACGAAAAGTCGCTCCTGCGCATTCTGGAGGCCCTTGAGGCGCTCCCGGCTTGGTACCGCAACGACGACGGCGGGTATGACGAGTTCACCGTGGAGGTGAATCCGGACGACATTACGCCCTCCTATGCCGCCGCCCTTCTGCGCTGCGGGGTGAGCCGCGTCAGTATGGGGGTGCAGAGTTTCGACGATGCCCTGCTGCATCTGATGGGACGAAGGCACTCTGGTGCCGGAGCCCTGAACGCGTACCGTATTCTGCGGGAGGCGCTCTTCGATAACATATCCATAGACCTCATTTTCGGTGTCAGTGCCGACTTTTCCATCGACGCCGTGCGTGACGGCCTGCTGCGGATGGCTGCTTCTGAGGGACACTGCGGTGCTACCTGCGGCCTGCCGCAGCATATTTCCTGCTACCAGCTGGGTGTCGAGGAAGGCAGCGGCCTGGAGAAGATGATTTCCAAGGGTCTGTGGGCGATGCCTTCGGACGAGGAGTGTGCGCGGCAGTACGGCCTTGTGTGCGACCTTCTGCGCTCTCTGGGCTACGAGCACTACGAAATCAGCAACTGGGCCCTTCCCCTGCGGCGCAGCATCCACAACAGCGGCTACTGGACCCACGCCCCATATATCGGATTCGGCCCCGGCGCCCACTCCCTCCTCAGCGACGGCAGGCGTCTTGTCCGCCGCTGGAACAATCCTTCGCTGAGTGGCTATCTGTCGGCCTTTGCAGCTGATCCGGCTTTGCCTGCGGGAGAGCTCTTTTCGATTGCTGCGCCGCAGAACATCCGAGGCGGCGAAACTCTGTCGCCGGAAGAGATTCGCGAGGAGGAGATAATGCTGGGTCTTCGCACCCTGCGCGGCTGTCCGGAGCACGGCATTCCGCCCATAGCGGAGAAGGACTGGTTCGTGTCGGACTCCATAATAGCGTCACTTCTGTAGCGTGCCCTCGCCTGTCGCGGCGGGAGGCGGAACCGCGTTTAGCTCAGGCCGACTATTTCGCCGTCCACAAGGTCGATTTTTTCTGCCTGAGGGACGCGGGGAAGGCCGGGCATGCGGATGATTTCGCCAGCGATGGCCACCACCATCTCCGAGCCGGTGTTAAGGACTATGTCATTGATTTCGAAGGGGAAACCGATGGGTGCGCCGTAGGCCTTGGGATCCTGGCTGAAGGAGTATTGAGTCTTGGCGATGCACACCGGGAAACTTTCCAGACCGAGGGACGTGGCAAGTTTCAGTTTCCCAAGGGCCTTGGGGCTGAAGGAGACGGACCCTGCGCCGTAAATCTTCTTTGCCACGGTCTCGATTTTTTCCCTTAGCGGCATATCGTCCGGATAGGCCGGCTGCAGAGGGCCTGAAGGATGTTTTTCCAAGGCTTCCACGACGCCGCGGGCGAAATCCACCGCGCCATCGCCGCCTTCCGCCCAGGCGTTGTTGAGGGCGAAATCCACTCCCATTTCCTCGCAGTGCTTGCGCACAAGTTCTATTTCCTCGGGAGTGTCGGAAGAGAATTTGTTGAAGCACACGAACACGCTCTGGCCGAATCCCTGCAGATTGCGGATGTGGCGGTCCAGGTTCGCGAAGCCTCGCACCACGCCTTCCGGGTTGGGCTTCTTGATGTCTTCTTCGGGCACGCCGCCGTGCATCTTCAGACCATTCAGCGTGGCCACCAGCACGGTGAGGTCCGGCTGCAGACGGGCCTTGCGGCACTTGATGTCCAGGAATTTTTCCGCGCCGAGGTCTGCGCCGAAACCGGCCTCCGTGATGACGTAAGGCGCCAGGCTCATTGCCGTTTTCGTGGCGATTATGGTGTTGCAGCCGTGTGCGATGTTGGCGAACGGGCCGCCGTGCACGATGGCAGGCGTCCCCTCCGTGGTCTGCACCAGGTTGGGTTTGATGGCATCCTGCAGCAGCACCGTGACCGCGCCCGCGATGCCGAGGTCCTTCACCGTGAAGGGCTTGTCGTCGAAGGTGTATCCCAGAAGGATGTTCTCCACCCTCCTGCGAAGGTCATCCATGGACGTACTCAGGCACAGGATGGCCATTATTTCCGATGCGGGGGTGATGTCGAATCCGCTCTCCGCCACCACGCCGTTAGTGCGCGGACCCAGGCCCGTGACAATGGAGCGCAGCGAACGGTCGTTCACGTCCAGACATCTTTTCCACAGCACTTCCTTCAGGGCGAAGCCGTCCTTCTGATGTTGGTAGATGTAGTTGTCCAGCACGGCGGAAATAGTGTTGTGGGCGCTGGTTATGGCGTGGAAGTCTCCTGTGAAATGGAGGTTTATCTTATCCATAGGCAGCACCTGCGCATATCCTCCTCCGGCGGCGCCTCCCTTCATTCCGAACACCGGACCCAGAGACGGCTCACGCAGGGCCACTATGCATTTTTTGCCTATTTTTCCCATGCCGAGGGCCAGCCCCACAGACACCGTGGTCTTGCCTATGCCGGCCTTCGTGGCGGTGATGGCAGTCACCAGTATCAGTTTGCTGCTTCGGATCTTGCCTTCGTCCATCAGGGAACAGGGAATTTTTGCCATAAAGTGGCCGTAAGGCTCCACTTGTGCGGAGGGGATGCCAAGGGAAGCGGCGATTTCGGAAATTTCGCGCAGAGGGGCGCTTCTTGCGATTTCGATGTCGGTCTTCATAAAGTGCGATATAAGTATCTGCGAAAGTAATAAAAAATCGTTAAATTTCCATATCTTTGTAGGATATGAAGCACTCCTTGATAATAAGCGCAACGATGGCGGCAGCCGCCCTCCTTGCAATCTCCTGCAGCCGCAGCGGCAGCGGCACATGCGGCGTTCGCACGCAGGCACTTGACGATTCGGCCTGGACATCTTCGGAATGGATCAGCGCCGCAGACGCCCCCGTGGTGGAAGGCATAATCGAGAAAGGCAACTATGCCGCGGCCAGCGGCGCTTCGTGGTTTGTAGCCAAGCCCGAAAATGCCGCCAGGGTGGTGTCCGCCAAATGGATGATCACTTCGCTGGGAGTGTTCCAGCCCTATCTTAACGGCGTTCCCGTGGGAGAAGAGTTCCTGCGCCCCGGCTTCACCCATCACGAAAAGACCAAATATTCTTTCACATACGACTGCACCGACGCATTCAACAAGGCTGCCGGCGAGGTGAACGTCCTTTCGGCCCAGGTGACCCCCGGCTGGTGGGCGGACAAGATTGTAACGCCCGGCGGGCACGATGGCATGATAGGCCGCAAATGCGCCCTGCGCTCCGTCCTGCAGCTCACCTATGCCGACGGAAGGCAGCAGTACTTCGGCACTGACACCCTCAACTGGAAGGCCGGCATCGCGGGTCCCGTGCAGAGGGCCGGCATCTTCGACGGCGAGATTTTCGACGCGCGCATAAGGCCCGGATACGAAACGCCCCAATTGCTTGGAACCCCCGAGGTAAACAATGAGTTTCCCGGCCGGATCTTCCCTTCCGAAGGCGCGGAAGTGTATCTTCGCCGCGACATCGCCCTCAGCCCCGTGGAGGCATATGTATGGAAGGATATTGTGGACAGCACCGAGACTGAATTCGGTAAAGTGGTGATAGACAGGAAATACGCTCCGGGGGAGGAAATAAGCCTGCAGCCGGGGGAAACCCTTGTGATAGACTTCGGCCAGAACTGTTCCGCCGTGCCTTCGTTCGTGTTCAAGGCGGATGAAGGCACTCTACTTACCTGTCTTCCTTCCGAAATCCTGAACGACGGAGCCGGAGACAGGAACCGCGGCATGGACGGCCCCGAGGGCAGCTGCCACCGCACCAACCTGCGCCAGCATTCCTGGGCTTTCAGGACAGAGTACACGTTCGGCGCCGGCGAAGAATATTCCCGGTACACCCCTTCCTGCACCTTCTTCGGCTACAGATACCTTTCCGTCACCGCCACGGGCAATGTGGCCATAAAGTCCATTCAGTCCGTGCCCGTGACCTCCATCGCAAAGGAGATGGAAAGGGGAGAGATAACCACCGGCAACAAAGATATCAACAAGCTTATATCCAACACGTTATGGGGTCAGCGTTCCAACTACCTCTCCGTTCCCACGGATTGCCCGCAGAGGGACGAGAGGCTGGGCTGGACCGCCGACACGCAGGTCTTCACCGAGGCGGGTTCCTTCTTCGCCTCCACGGACCGCTTCTTCCACAAATGGATGCGCGACATGCGCGATTCGCAGAACCCCAGCGGAGCCTTCCCCGGCGTTGCGCCCCTCGCGCAGTATGGCGGCGACATGATGAGGCTGGGCTGGAGCGATGCCGGCGTCATCGTGCCCTGGACGGTGTGGAAGCAGTTCGGCGACACCTCCATAATAGACGAGAACTGGGACGCGATGGCCCTTCTTCTGGAGCACCAGTGCGCCACCCGTTACGACCACACCGCCAACAAGGAGGAGAACCGCAACTACCAATGGGCGGACTGGCTGAGCTACGAAGCCCTGGAGAGCCACGACGCAGCGGCGTTCGAGCATGATGCCAAGGGCCGCAGGATTCCCAAGGCTGAGACCGTGACGTACTGGAACTACCTTAGCGCCTGCTATTGGGCCCTTGACGCCTCGATGATGGCCGATATGGCCGCCGCCACTCTTCGCGACGAAGCAAAATATCGCGCCATAGCCGTGCAGGCCGCAGATTTCCTGAAGACATTCCTGAATCCGGACGGCAGCTTCAAGTGCGAGATACTGAACACGATGCAGACTCCCGCCCTGTTTGCCCTGAAGACCGGGATTGTCGAGGGACAGGCGAAGGAGAACGTGTGCGCGCGTCTTCGCGAAAACTTCGCCCGGCACGACGGCTGCCTTCAGACAGGCTTTCTGGGCACTTCCATCCTGATGCAGACCCTTTCCGAGAACGCTATGGCGGACATTGCCTGGAACCTCCTGTTCCAAAGGAAGAACCCCAGCTGGCTGTATTCTGTGGACAACGGCGCCACAACCATCTGGGAAAGGTGGAACAGCTATACCGCCGAGAGCGGAATGGGCCCCAAGGGCATGAACAGTTTCAACCACTATGCATACGGATGCGTGTGCCAGTGGATTTGGGAGACGGCAGCCGGCATATGTGCCACAGTGCAGGATCCCGGCTTCGGGACAATCGTGATGGCCCCCGTTCCCGACAAGCGTCTGGGCAGCATCGACGCGCGCCTGGACTGTGCCGCCGGATTGATTTGCAGCAAATGGGAGTATGAGGGCGACCTTTGGAAATGGACATTCACCATTCCCAAGGGAACAAGGGCCCTTGTCACCCTGCCGGGAGAGGGCGAGGCGAAGGAATATGCCGCAGGCAAATATACTGTCAGCAAAAATTTGTAAATTTGCACGCTCTTAAAAGGGACAGGGAATGATTCCTCGGGAAACGGTAGACCTCATACTGGACTCCGCCAAGATAGAGGAGGTGGTGGGGGACTTCGTGACGCTGAAGCGCCGCGGGGCAAACCTTATTGCCTGCTGTCCCTTCCACAACGAGAAAACTCCTTCATTCTACGTATCCCCTTCCAAGGGCATCTACAAGTGTTTCGGCTGCGGAAAGTCCGGCACCGCCGTGGGCTTTGTGATGGAGCACGAGAGCCTGACCTATCCGGAGGCGCTGCGCTATCTTGCGAAGAAATACCATATAGAGGTGAAGGAGAGGGAGGAAACGGCCGAGGACATAGCCGCCCGCCAAAGGAGCGAGTCGTTGATGCTGGTGAGCGAATTCGCCCTGAAGTTCTTCCGCGACCAGCTGAAGACCCCGGGCGGACAGGTGGGCTACGCATATTTCAAGTCCCGCGGCCTGCAGGACGACACGATAGAAAAATTCGGTCTGGGATGGGCTCCGCAAGGGCGTTCCAATCTGCTGGATGCCGCCCGAGCCGCCGGTTTCAAGGAAGAATATCTGGTGGACAGCGGCCTGTGTTTCCGCGCTCAGGACGGGCGCCTGATGGACCGCTTCTACGACCGCGTAGTGTTCCCGATATACAACGTGAACGGACGCGTGATTGCCTTCGGCTGCCGTACGCTGAAAAACGACAAGACAGTCGCCAAGTACGTCAATTCACCGGAGACCGACATATACCAGAAACGTGTCACCCTGTACGGCCTGTCACACGCCAAGAGCGAGGTGAGCCGCAAGGACAGTTTCATTCTGGTGGAGGGCTATCTGGACGTAATTTCGATGCACCAAAAAGGCATCTGCAACGTGGCCGCCTCTTCGGGTACGTCGCTGACCGTGGAGCAGGTGCGCCTGATAAAACGTTTCACCGACAATGTCACGATAATCTACGACGGCGATTCCGCCGGCATCCACGCCGCCCTTCGCGGAATAGGCCTGCTGCTGGAAGGAGGCCTGAACGTGAAGGTGGTGCTGCTGCCGGACGGAGACGATCCCGATTCCTTCAGCCGCAAGCACACGCGCGAGGAGGTGGAGGCTTTCATAGATGCCAATGCGCAGGACTTCATTGGTTTCAAGACGCAGCTGCTGCTGGACGAGGCCGGGCGCGACCCCATCAAGAGGGCCGGCCTGATAAACGACATTGCGGACACGATAGCGCTGATTCCGGACCCGATAAAACGCAGCGTTTACGTGCCCCTGGCGGCCCGTCAGCTGGATATCCAGGAAGACCTCATCTTCCAAAGGATCAAGCGTACCCGCGAAAGGCAACTGGCGGAAAAGCGCCGCGAGCAGGAGCGGGCGCAGGAGCATGGGCATGGGCAGGATGCCCCCTTCCCGGAGGACGAGCCGTATATGGAGCCGGACATAGACCCGGATTCCTATGTGGGAGTGCCTCTGCAGGGCGACCCCCTTGTGGACGTGCCCGAAATGGCCCCCTGCGAAAAGGACCTGCTGGGCTTCATGCTGAACAGCGGCCGCACGGTGCTGGAATTTCCGCCCGATTCGCCCTACCGCCTGCCGGACGGGGAAAAGATCACCGTCGCCGAATTCATTTGCAGCGTGCTGGAACAGGACGCCGAACAGATGCGCAACTCTCTGATGCGCAGGGTGTTCAACCAGTATATGGACTTGTACGACAAGGGATTGAGCCAGGAGCAGACCTCGGCCCGCCTGCTGTCGGACCCGGATGCGGGAGTGCGCGCACTGTGCGAGGACCTTATAGGCATGAAGTACAACCTTACGGTGAAGAACTTCGAGGCTTCGCTGACGGCGGAGAACACCACGCTTGTCACATATGTGCCGCGGGCCCTGCTGCTGTGGAACCTTCGCAGAGTGGAGCTGGACATAAAGGAACAGACCAGGGCACTTGGCGCCTGCATAGATGACGAAAAGCAGGCGATGGAGGCAATGGAAAAGATAAAGGAACTTAATACAACCAAAAATATGCTTGCAAACAAATTGGGTAGAATATGAAAGAGCATAAGAGAACACTAGTGACGTGCGCGCTGCCGTATGCGAACGGTCCCGTGCACATAGGCCATCTGGCGGGCGTGTATGTGCCTGCCGACATTTATGTGAGATACCTGCGCCTGCGTGGAGAAGACGTCCTGTACGTATGCGGCAGCGACGAGCACGGCGTCCCCATCACCATCAAGGCGCGCCAGCAGGGTTGCACCCCGCAGGACATAGTGGACAAATACCACAAGGTGATAAAGGATTCCTTTACGGGCCTGGGAATCAATTTCGACATTTACGGCCGCACCTCTTCCAAGGTGCACCACGCCAACGCCGCGGAGTTCTTCCGCAAGCTGTATGACGAGGGCAAGTTCATCACCAAGGAGACGGAGCAGTACTACGACCCCGAGGCAGGAACCTTCCTTGCGGACCGCTACATCGTGGGCACCTGCCCCAAGTGCGGAGCGGAAGGAGCCTACGGTGACCAGTGCGAGAAATGCGGCAGCACCCTTTCCCCGGAAGAGCTGATAAATCCCGTCAGCAAGCTCAGCGGCGCACAGCCCGTGAAGAAGAAGACCACACACTGGTATCTGCCTCTGGACCAGTATGAAAAATGGCTCTCGCAGTGGATTCTGGACGGCCACAAGGAGTGGAGAAGCAACGTTTACGGCCAGTGCAAGAGCTGGATAGACGGCGGGCTGCAGCCCAGGGCCGTTTCGCGCGACCTCGAATGGGGCGTTCCCGTCCCCGTGGAAGGTGCCGACGGCAAGGTGCTGTACGTGTGGTTCGACGCTCCCATCGGCTATATCTCCAACACCCAGGAGCTCCTGCCGTGCAGCTGGGAGAAATGGTGGAAGAGCGAAGACACCCGCCTGGTGCACTTCATCGGCAAGGACAACATAGTGTTCCACTGCATAGTTTTCCCCTCGATGCTGAAAGCTTACGGCAGCTATATCCTGCCCGATAACGTCCCCGCCAACGAGTTCCTGAACCTGGAAGGCGACAAGATTTCCACATCCCGCGGCTGGGCCGTGTGGGCGCACGAATACCTGCAGGACTTCCCCGGCAAGGAGGACGTGCTGCGCTACTGCCTGACGGCCAACGCCCCCGAGACCAAGGACAACGACTTCAGCTGGAAGGACTTCCAGGCCCGCAACAACAGCGAACTGGTGGCCATATTCGGCAACTTCGTGAACAGGGCCATAGTGCTGACGCACAAATACTTCGATGGTGTTGTGCCGGAGGTGGGAGAACTTCTGGACATAGACCGAGAGACCCTCGGGCAGATTCCGCAGCTGAAGGAGTCGCTGCAGAAGAATCTGGAAACGTATCACTTCCGCGAGGCCCTCAGGGATGCGATGGGAATAGCCCGTGTGGGCAACAAGTACATCTCCGATACGGAGCCCTGGAAGGTGGCCAAGACCGACCTCGGACGCACGGCCACCATCCTGAACGTATGCCTGCAGATATGCGCGGACCTGTCCATAGCGTTCGAGCCCTTCACCCCCTTCGCCGCGCAGAAGCTCCGCTCCATGCTGGGCGTGTCGCTGAAGGCCGGTTTCGACCATCGCAAGGGTGAGAATCCCGACGCTCCCAACGCATATGCCGAGGGCGAGGGCTGTGCCCTGCACACCGTTTCCTGCTGTGAAGGCAGTCCCCGGACTGAGGGTATCGTGCTGGATTGGGATGCTCTTGGAGCAGACTGCCTGCTGCCTGCGGGTCACGCCATTGCCGAGGCGCAGCTGCTGTTCGCCAAGATTGAGGACGACGCCATCCAGGTCCAGCTGGACCGTCTGGAGGCAATCAAGGCGGAAAAAGAAGCCGCCGCAGCCGCCGAGGCCGCAAAGAAGGTGACGCCCCAGAAGGAAGAGGTTTCCTTCGACGACTTCACGAAGATGGACATCCGTACGGCCACCGTCCTGGAGGCGGAGCGCGTTCCCAAGACGGACAAGCTGCTGAGGCTGTCCATCGACACGGGCATCGACCGCCGCACGATTGTATCCGGCATCGCCGAGTTTTATTCTCCCGAACAGATGATTGGCAAGCAGATTTGCATCCTTGCTAACCTCAAACCCCGTACAATCAAGGGTATAGAGAGCAAGGGAATGATTCTTATGGCTCGTCAAAACGATGGCAAGATGCGACTGATAACTCCCGCAGAGGCCCTGTGCAACGGTGCGGAAATAGGATAATAATATATGTACAAACTTTCCTCGGACAAGGACCTCTCCCGCCTTAACACCTTCGGGATGAAGGTACGGGCGGAGCGCTACATAGAGTACGACGACCCTTCGGACCTGGAGAAAATTCCCTGGGGCAGCCTTCCGAAGCCATTCCTTCATATAGGTGAAGGGTCCAATCTGCTGTTCACGGGGAATTTCCCGGGTACCGTTGTACGCAGCAAGGTGGACGGGATAGAGGTTCTGGAGAAGTTTTCCGCAGGCGATGAAGTCTTCGTGCGCGTGGGCGCCGGAGTAAGCTTCGACGATTTCTGCCACTGGGCCGCCCGCAAGGGGTTGTGGGGCGTGGAGAATCTTTCCGCGATTCCCGGCACCGTGGGGGCATCCCCCGTGCAGAACATAGGTGCCTACGGCGTCGAGGCCGCAGACGTCATCCAGAGCGTGGAGTGCTACGATTTCCTGGACAGGAAATTCATAGTGATTTCTGCACAGGATTGCGAGTTCGCCTACAGGGATTCTTTCTTCAAGCACAACCGTGGCCGCTACATAGTGTGCCGCGTGCTGTTCCGCCTCACCGCACAGTTCAGCCCGCAGTTGGAGTACGGCGCCCTTCGCGCGGAAGTGGAGCGAAACGTTGAGAACAGCTCCGTGCTGGCGGATCCGTACAATCCTCTCTTTGGCAAGGACGCTTCCTGGACAATGCCCCTGGACGTGATGCTGGTGCGCAGCACGGTGATTGCAATCCGCGAGGCCAAGCTTCCCGATCCGGCCCGCATCGGCAGTGCGGGCAGTTTCTTCAAGAATCCGGTGGTGTCCGCGCAGGACTACGCCAAGGTGCTGGAAAAGGTGCGCGCAGAGCGTGGAGCCGGAGCCGAGGTGCCCCATTACGACCTCCCGGATTCCACCGTGAAGATTCCTGCGGCTTTCCTGATAGATTTCTGCGGCTTCAAAGGATATGCTCTCGGCGGAGCGGCAGTATGGAGCCGGCAACCCCTGGTGATAGTGAACGCCACGGGAAAAGCCACCCCGCAGGACGTGCTGAGGCTGGAAAAACTCATTGTAGATACCGTAAAAGAAAAATTCAACGTTGAACTGAGTCCCGAAGTGGACCATATTTAAAATTTCTGCCCATGTCATCGTTTGTAATCGAAGGCGGACACACCCTGTCCGGAACAATAGTGCCCCAGGGGGCGAAGAACGAAGCCCTGCAGGTGATAAGCGCCGTGCTGCTGACCTCTTCCGAGGTGGTTATCGACAATATTCCGGAAATTCTGGACGTGAAGAATCTCATCGACCTGCTGCGCTCGATGGGCGTGGCTGTAGAGCGCCTGGACAAGGGAAAATACTCTTTCTGCGCCGCCGACGTGAACGTGGACTACATCTTTTCGCAGGAGTTCATAGGCAAATGCGCTTCGCTGCGCGGCTCCGTGATGGTGGCGGGCCCTCTGCTGGCCCGTTTCGGCGAGGTGTTCCTGGCCAAACCCGGCGGAGACAAGATCGGGCGCCGCAGGCTGGACACCCACATCACAGGCATGATGAACCTGGGGGCTTCGTACCAGTACGACTCTTCCCGCAAGGCTTTCCATCTGGTGGCGCCTCGCGGCGGTCTGCAAGGCTGCTATATGCTTCTGGACGAGGCGTCGGTGACGGGCACTGCCAACATCGTGATGGCCTCCGTTCTTGCCAAGGGCACCACCACAATCTACAACGCCGCCTGCGAGCCTTACCTGCAGCAGTTGTGCAAGATGCTCGTGCGGATGGGCGCAAAGATAGAGGGCATAGGCTCCAATCTGCTGACAATCCACGGCGTTGAGGCCCTGGGCGGCACGCAGCACCGCCTGCTGCCCGACATGATCGAGGTGGGTTCCTTCATAGGAATGGCCGCGATGTGCCGCAGCAGCATCACCATAAAGGATGTCGCCTACAAGGAGCTGGGCATCATTCCGGAGTGTTTCCGCCGCCTTGGCATCAAGCTGGAGCAGCATGGCGACGACATTTTTGTCCCCGCCCAGGAAAGTTATGAGATAGAGTCCTTTATGGACGGCTCCATCCTTACGCTTGCCGATGCTCCCTGGCCCGGCCTCACGCCCGACCTTCTCAGCGTGATGCTGGTGGTATCCACCCAGTGCAAGGGCAGCGTCCTGGTGCACCAGAAGATGTTCGAGAGCAGGCTGTTCTTCGTGGACCGTCTTATCGACATGGGTGCCCAGATCATTCTGTGCGACCCGCACAGGGCCGTCGTCATAGGCCACGACCACAAGTTTTCCCTGCGCGCAGGCCGCCTGGTGTCTCCGGACATCCGCGCCGGCATCGCGATGCTGATTGCCGCAATGAGCGCCAAGGGTACATCCACCATAGACAATATCGAACAGATAGACCGCGGCTACCAGGACATCGACACCCGTCTGCGCTCCCTGGGTGCCGTTATCACGAGGGAATAGCCCGTCTCAAGTGCTAGCCGGCTTCTATGCGGCGAGCACGCTGTTTTCAGCGACTTAAGGGGGAGGCTTCGCCGCTCCTGCGGTGGAGGGGAGATGCGTCGCACCATAGGTGCGCATGCCCCCTCGGGGGCTATAGGGGGTCAAACGAGGGCAGCATGCCCTCCCCGTCGTCTGAAAACAGGGTGCTCATAGCTGATGCAGGCTAGCACTTTATTGGGTTCGCCGTGCCAAACGGCTTGGATGTGCAGGACAGAAAGAAAATGGAGTGGCCGGGCTTTCCGGTCACTCCATTATAAAGATTGTCGTCGGGGCTATTTGCCGAGAGCCTTCTTGCAGAGGGCTGCGATGTTCTCTGGCGTGAAGCCGTAGGCCTCCATCAGGCGTGCGGGAGAGCCGGACTCCGCGAAGCGGTCGCCGCCGTTGAGGAGGGTCAGGGCGGGGCGGTTGGGGCAGGATGCCGTCATGCCGGCAATCATTTCGCCCAGAGAGCCGCAGCTGTTGTGCTCCTCGCAGATGACGGTGGCTTTGGTCTTCTTCATTGAGCCGAAGACGGTGTCCTTGTCAAGAGGCTTGATGGTGGCAACGTTCACCACTTCGGCGCTTATGCCTTCTCCTTCCAGGAGCTCGGCGGCCTGCAGGGCTGGCCATACGAGGTGTCCGTAGCAGAGGATGGTGACATCGCTGCCGGGGTTCATGATGTATGCCTTGCCGATTTCGAATTTCTGATCGGCGGGGGTGAATACGGGCATTACGGGACGGCCGAGGCGCAGGTAAACGGGACCTTCAAACTCGGCGGCGGCAACGGTGGCGGCGACGGCCTGGTTGTAGTCGCAGGGAGCGACGACGGTCATGTTGGGCAGAACCCTCATAAGGGCCACGTCCTCCATTGTCTGGTGCGTGGCGCCGTCCTCACCCAGGGTGATTCCCGCGTGGGAGGAAGCGATCTTCACATTGGTGTTGCCATAGGCGATTTCCTGGCGTACCTGGTCGTAGATGCGGCCGGTGACGAATTCGGCGAAAGAGCCGATGAAGGGAATCTTGCCTGTGAGGGCGAGACCGGCGGCGGCGCCTGCCATATTGGCCTCGGCGATGCCGCACTCGAAGAAGCGCTCCGGATATTTCTTGCTGAATTCCACCATCTTGAGGGAAGGTGTGAGGTCAGCCACGAGACCTACTACGTTGGGGTTGGCGTCGGCGGCTTTCACGAGGCCTGTGCCGAATCCGCTGCGGGTGTCTTTCTTGTCAAGTATTTCGTATTTTGTCATAGCTGTGTCCTCCGATGATTAAAAATCTCCAAGTGTTTCGGGAAGTTGCTCCATGGCGGATGCGAGCTCGTCGGCGTTGGGGGCCTTGCCGTGCCAGCCGTGTTTGCCGGCCATATAGTCCACGCCGTGACCCATCTCGGATTTGAGCATTATCATTGCGGGCTGTCCCTTTACTTCCTTGGCCTCTTTCAGGGCGTCAAGGATGGACTGCATGTCGTTGCCTTTCTCCACGATAATCACTTTCCAGCCGAACTCCGCCCATTTTGCGGCGAGGTCGCCCAGACCGGCCACTGCGTCGCAGGGACCGTCGATCTGGCAGTTGTTCCAGTCTGTGATGGCAACGAGGTTGTCGATCTTGTGGTGGGCGGCGAACATCGCGGCTTCCCAGATCTGGCCTTCCTCGCTTTCGCCGTCACCTACCAGACAGTAAACGGTGTTGTTTTCCTTGTCCAGCTTCTTGCCGAGGGCTATGCCGGCGGCGCAGCTGAGGCCCTGTCCCAGGGAACCGGAGGTCTGGATTACGCCGGGAAGGCCCTTCGCGATGCTGGGGTGTCCCTGCAGGCGTGAGCCGTACTGGCGGAGTGTGGCGAGCTCCGATACGGGGAAATAGCCGCTGCGTGCGAGCGCGGCGTAATAGATGGGTGCCAGGTGGCCGGCGGAGAGGATGAAGGCGTCCTGACCTTTGCTGAAACGGGTCCAGGTGGCGGGGTCGTGCTTCATTGTGTCGAAGTACAGGGGCGTGATGAGGTCCGCGCAGCTCAGGCTTCCGCCCGGATGGCCGCTGCCCGCTTTGTTCTCCATGCGCTC
>R03__coassemble_296_pt1 | contig 30092 bp, 26 predicted proteins | sample R03__metabat2_high_PE_058 | metagenome-assembled genome bin R03 | reverse complement strand
AGATAAGACGAATAGGTGATCATGATGCCCATTCCGATGGACAGCGAATAGAAGGCCTGTCCCATTGCCCGGAGGAACACCTCCGGCGTAATCTTCGAAAAATCCGGCCGGAAGAGATAGGTCACTCCGTCGGCCGCTCCGGGGAGCGTGACGGTGCGTACCGCAATGACCACCATGATGACAAAAAGCAGCGGCATCATCACTTTCGAGCATTTCTCGATGCCTTTTTCCACGCCCATCAGGATAACCCCGAAGGTCAGCAGCATGAAGGCGGTCATACAGACAAGAGGCAGCCAGGGCGAGCTGACAAAGACGCCGAAGGCGTTTTCTATGCCGACGGGGTCGGCCCCGGCGGCAAATTCGCCGGCAACGGATTTGAGCAGATACCCCAGCGTCCAGCCGCCGATGACGATGTAGTAGCACAATGTGCTGAAGGGGATGAACACGGCGAGTATGCCGTAGTGTTTCCAGGCTCCCTCGGGACAAAGTTTCCCTACGGCGTCGAATGCGCCGCAGCGGCTTCTGCGGCCGACAATGAATTCCGACAACATAATGGGCATCGACACCAGCAGGAGGCACACGACATACACCAATATGAAGGCCGCGCCACCATATTCACCCACCATATACGGGAAACGCCAGATGTTTCCCAGTCCTACGGCCGACCCCGCAAGCGCGAGAACCGATCCGATTTTGCTGTTGAATTTCCCGTCAGACATAAACGAGTGCTTAAGCGGCTGCAAATTTAGCACATTTGAGGGAACTTCAACACATCGGTCGCCACAATTTTCCTATTTTACAAGATCGTAGAAATCCGTAGTCACCCAGTCCACTCCGAGGTCACGGGCGATTTCCTTCAGATACGGACACTCCACCATCCAGAGATAGGTCTCGATTCCGAAGTCCCTGAACTGCTTTGTCCACTCGGGATGATTCAATGTCACCTCTACACTATAGGAAATGGCGCTGTAGCCGCAGCGGGCCACTTCCTCGGGAGGCATCGAATGGTGCAGGCTCTTCGAGTTGAGGAGGACCCTGATGTCGGGGGCCTGGCGGAGGATTTCGTCGCAAGTTTCCGGCTTGAAGGAAAGCAGAAGGACCTGTTTTTCCATATGGCGCTTGCGAACCTCGTCCAGAACGGCACTGATAACCTGAGCCTCCCTCGCGGCCGTTTCATGGGCCTTTATCTCGATGGCAAAGGTGATCCGGGGAGTCTTCATCGCCTGATCCAGCCACTCCTGCAAAGTGGGAATCTGATTGCCGAACGGCAGAGTGTACGCGCGGATTTCGGCAAAGTTGCTCTTCTGGCAGTCCAGTCCGGGAGCGATATAAGCGTCGTGGCGGATAACAAGCGAATCGTCGGCTGTCATATGGACGTCGAATTCCACGCCGTCCACGTTCATTTTCTGGGCGCGCACAAGGGCGTCGAGGGTGTTTTCGTCAGTGACAAATACACCCCCCTCGGTGCAGAAGCCCCTGTGGGCGAGTACCTTCGGAGCATTGCTCCGGGAGCTGCACCCCGCAAGCGTTACGACAGCAATTGCAACAAATACAAGTTTTTTCATTAGGGTATGATTATTTATTCCTCTTCGTATCCCGTAGCCTTGGCGCTCCAGATTGTAAGCAGGGCCACAATACCCAGAACGGCGGCAATCAGGATGGTGACATAGGCGGCGTTCCAGCCATAGTGCTCCGCCACAAAGCCGAAGCCGACGCCGGAAATCAGGGTGCTGGCGTATCCGAAGATGCCCAGGATGCCGTTCGCCGTGGCGGAAGCCTTGTTGGTGGCATGCTGCGCGGCGCAGATGCCGAGCAGCGCCTGGGGGCCGTAGATGCAGAAGCCTATCAGCAGGAAGGGCACCAGCACGCGCACCCAGGAAGCCCCTTCGGGCATTCTCCAGAAGGCCAGCACGCACACTGCAGCGCCTATCATGCACACGACGCAGGTGTGGTGTGCCTTGCTCTTGAAGAACTTGTCGGTGGCCCAGCCCCAGAAAATCATTCCCAGGTTGCCTCCCAGCAACTCGAAGAACACGCACAGGGTGGTGGCGTTTGCTATGCTCAGGCCCTTGGATTCGGTGAGGATGGTAGGGCCCCAGTCCAGGCAGGCGAAGCGCACGATATACACGAAGAAGTTCGTCAGGGCCAGCGTCCAGATTATCCTGTTGCGGAAGACGTGCTTGCTCACGAAAGCCTTGTGGGCGGCTGCCTCTTCAGCAGTGGTGACAATGGCTTTCTTGCCGTCGCCCACAACCTCGGGAAGTCCCACGTCGGAGGGAGAGTCCTTGAGGGTGAAGAACAGCCACACGGAGCCGAGAATCGCCACGGCGGCGGGAATCAGGAAGCACCATCTCCAGGCACCGAAGTGGGATGCGAACTGGGCAACCTTAGGGTCCAGGACGTCCACGCCCAGGTTGTTTGCAATGGAGGCCACCACCTCGGGATCCGCGCTCATGTCCACGCCCAGATGGGGCATCACCAGATAGCCGCACAGGGCCATTGCAAGGCCGGCACCGATGGAGTGGGACATGTTCCAGATGCTCATCTTGGTGGCGAGCTCCTTGGGGTGGATCCACTGCGTGAGGGTCTTGGTGCAGGGGGGCACGCCCATTCCCTGCAGGAAGCCGTTCACCAGCCACAGCACGCCCATCACGTACACCAGTACGGAGGCTATCGCCGCGCCGCTGCCGGCCGTTCCCGCCAGTCCTATCACCCATCCTGTGACAACGTCGGAGGTACCGAACAGGATGTTCACCACGGCGCACAGCATAAGGCCTATGCTCATCACTATGCGGGCGCTGTTGCGGTCCGTGATTATGCCCACCACAAAGCGGCTGAGGCCGTAAATCACTCCGTGAAGCGTGAGGAACAGACCCAGCTGGGTCTTGGTGATTCCGAATTCGGCGCCGAGGCCCGGCATCGAGAATGAGAAGTTCTTGCGAACCAGGTAGAACATCGCGTATCCCAGCATCGTCACGATGATGGTGCGCCACTGCCAGTAGGCAAAGCTTTTCTTGGTCTGTGTTGCCATTATTTGATCTCCCATACGCCGCCTTTGCCGAACAGATGCTCTTCCAGGGCAGGAATCAGGCCCAGGCGGTAGATTATGTCAAAATTGGAATAGCGGCTGCGCATGAAGGGAATCAGGCGCAGAGTCTCGCGGAAACGCTCGCGGGTGATGCCGATCATTTCGGGCTCGTAGGGGGCGCCCACCTCCTGCAGGTTGCTGCGAACCTCCTGGAAAGAAAATATCTACCCGCGCACCTTTTCGCGGACGGTACTCCAGCAGGCGATGAACCTGGTGAGCTCCTCGCGAAGCTCTTCGCGGGTGACAAACTTGTCCTTCACTTCCTTCAGGGCGCGCGTCAGGTGCACGGGGCGGGTGGCGAATTCCTTCTGCAGGATGGCGGCCATATCGTCCCAGCTGGCGGGCCAGGCGGCTACGCAAGCCTCAACGTCGATCTTGCTCATGTCATATCCGATGAGGAACTCCAGGGCTGCCGTGGAGGCGAGGGTGCCGATTCCCACCTTGAAGCCGTGGGACACCAGTTTGCCGTTGAAGGCGAGGTGCTCCATCTCCCAGAAATGGGAGAACTGGTGCTCGGCGCCGGAAGCGGGGCGGGATGTCTGCATCGCCTGCATCGCGAAACCGCTCATTATCAGGCCTTCGGCAAGGGCGGCCGTACACTGCACGTCACCGCTGCGGGCTCCCTTGGGGTCGGACAACGAAGCGCGAAGCTTGCTCTGCACCAGGTACCAGATGTCGGGGTTGATGGGCTCTATGCCCAGGGCGTCGGCTATTATCCAGTCCGCGCCGGCTGGCATCTTGGCCTGGAGGTCGGCGTAGCCGCTGGCAACGAGATTCTTGGGGGCTACGGCGCTGACCTGCGGATCCAGAATCAGGCCCATCGGGGCGTTGCACAGGAAGGTGTTCTTGTTGCCGTCCTTGGAAATGGTGGCGCCGTAGGCGGTGTATCCGTCCATCGAAACGGCGGTACCCACGCACATATAACGTCTTCCAAGCAGGTAGGAGGCATATTTGCTGCATTCATTCATAACGCCGGAGCCCACCGCCACAATGCAGCAGTCCTCCTTGTCCTGCATATAATCCTTTACCTGCATCACATAGTTCCATTCGGCGTCCACGTCGGGATCGGTGAACACGAAATCCTCCGCACCTTTGAGTCCGGCCTTTTCCAGAACCTGTGAAACGTACTTGCCTGCGGCGGGATAAGTGTTGAAATCCGCCACCACCACGGCCTTCTTGCCGGGAAACAGCGAGGAAAACATCTGCGCCGTCTTGTCCATTGCGCCCACTTCCAGAATGAGGGCTTTTGTGTCTGTGGCCTTTGCGAGAGCCTGTTCGATTACTGTCATAGTGTTATTTCTTTTTTTGTCCATAATACGCGTTAGGCCCGTGCTTGCGCAGGAAATGCTTGCGCACAAGGGAGGGCTTGATGGCTGCCTGCGGGTTGAGGCCCATCGTGATGGAGGCCATCCTGGCCACTTCCTCCAGCACCTTGGCGTGGTACACGGCCTGCGCCGCGTCCTTGCCCCAGGCGAAGGGGCCGTGGTTCTTCACCAGCACTGCAGGGGTGTGAACGGGATTGATGCCTTCGAAACGGCTGACGATTATGTTTCCCGTCTCCGCCTCATAATCACCCTCAATCTGGGCGTCCGTAAGGTCGTCCGTGCAGGGAATGCTGCCGTGGAAATAATCCGCGTGGGTGGTGCCCAGGGACGGAATGTCGCGCCCGGCCTGGGCCCAGGCCGTGGCATAAGTGGAATGGGTGTGCACCACTCCGCCTATCTCGGGGAAAGCGCGGTACAGCACCAGATGCGTGGGGGTGTCGGAAGAGGGGTTAAGGTCTCCGTCCACCACCTTTGATGTCTGCAGGTCCACCACCACCATGTCGGCGGGGGTCATCTTGTCATAGTCCACGCCGCTGGGCTTGATCACCACCAGGCCCTTTTCGCGGTCGATGGCGGACACGTTGCCCCAGGTGTATATCACCAGGTTCTGCCTTACAAGTTCCAGATTGGAACGGAAGACTTTTTCTTTGAGTTCTTCAAGCATTTGTCGGTTATTTTACTTTATTCTGCAAATAAACGAAAAAAACGCAAACAAACAAAAATAAGCGCAAAACATCATTTGCAAAAGACAAACTATTTTACTACTTTTGCCGGCTATGATAAGTTCTGAGCAGCGCAAGGAGCAGATTCTTGCAAGAGTGAACACCGAAGGCTACGTACAGGTTACGGCACTTGCCGAAATGCTTGGCGTGACAACCGCCACCATAAGGTCTGATCTTACGGAGATGGAGAAGGACGGCCTTCTGCACCGCGTACACGGCTCTGCAATGTCCGTCAGTCCCATAGCCACCGAGCGCCTGCTTCTTGACAAGGAAAAAGAAAACATAGACAAGAAAAAAAGAATAGGAAAGGCCGCGCAGAAATTTCTCTGCGGTGTGGACAACATCTTCGTCCTTTCCGGCTCGACGGTGATGGCATTCGTGAAGGAAATGGACCACTCACTGAACATGTCCGTCTTCACGGTATCGCTGCCGACGGCGTCCCACATCTGCTCATACCCGAACATATCCGTCCATTTTCTGGGAGGGGTGGTGCATCACCAGTCCCTTTCGGTACGCGGCGAATACTCTTCCCAGATGATCGACAGCATCAACATCCCGCTTCTGTTCCTCGGGGCCGACGGTCTTTCCGACGACATGGTCACCTGCTCGAACGTAGAAGAAGCAATCTTCACGAAAAGGCTGGTTTCCTCCTCGATGAAGACCATTCTGCTTTGCGACTCCTCGAAGTTCGGGCGCAGCGGAGTGGGCCGCATCTGCAGTTATTCGGATATCGACGTGCTGATAACCGACAGCGACATCCTCCCCTCGGACCTTGACGCGCTGCGCCGCTCAGGCGTCGAGGTCATCACGGTATAACCGATTCAAGCAAACAAAAAATATGAAAAAAGCACTTTCAATTCTGTTCCTCTGCGCCGCCCTTGCGCTGCCCGCGTCCGCGCAGTGGAGCATCGGCCTTCACGGAGGCCTGGACGTCAACAAGACGTCCCGTTCGTCCTTCTACACCTCGCAAAGCTTTGAAGACAGGGCAGGCTTCAGCGTCGGAGTTTCCTCGGAGTATATGTTCAACAAGTGGCTTGGCCTGCGTTTCGGCGCCGACATCCTCCAGAAGAACTACCAAACCGTTTACAACAGTCCCGAGATGGCCCAATACGGCTGCAACGAGGACTTCAAGAATACATATCTCCAGATTCCCGTGATGGCGGACTTTCGCATCGGTTCCGAAAAATGGAGCCTGCATTTCCTTGGGGGCGTATATGGCGGATACTGGCTGTCCTGCTGCGAGAGCGGCATAATCAACCACGTAGGTCTCGACCCCAACGAGAATTCGAGCATCAGCACCGCCTCTTTCGAGAACGAGAAGGTGGAGTTCAACTCCGAGCGCGACAACCGCCTGAGTTTCGGAGCCCTCTGCGGCGTCGGCATAGAACGTGCGCTTTCACAGCACTGGTCCGTAGGCATAGAGGTGCTGGGCTATTACGACCTCACCAGCCAGACCAAGGACTATATGGCCTTCAAGGACCCCAGATACAACACCACTTTTGACTGCCATCTCGGCGTAAGCTACAAATTCTGAAAGTATGAAAAAGACAATAATTGCCGCGGCCATTGCCGTCGCCCTTCTTTCCTCCTGCCGCGATCATGCTGATTATGTCGCGAATCCTTATCTTTACGAGCGCACGGGCTCTCTGGACGCCTCATACGGCCATCAGTTCCAGTCCATCTGGCAGGGCCTCAACAGCGGCTACGCCTTCTGGGATGTGGAGACTGTGGACTGGGATGCGCGCTATGTTGAATATTCCGAAAAGCTTGCGTCTCTGGAAGGCGCCTCTGAAGACGGCTCCATCAGCGATGACGACCTCAAGGCTTTTTACGAAGGCCTCTGCGGTGATCTCAAAGACCACCATATGGCCCTGGTGGTGAAGAACATCGCCACCGGAAATCAGATCTGGGTGAGCCCCGGCAACAACGAGGTGGCAAAACGTTCCTACTATCACGACCCGCTTGAGCTGAACGCAGCCTGGGACGACCTCTCGAACATCACCACGCTGCTGGAGGGGGTCACCGTCGAGGATGCATTGGGCGCGACTGCAGTTGTCTCGGAGACTTCGACTTCGGTGATTTCCTGCCTTATCAAGCTTCCCGACGGACGTTATATCCCTTACCTGTGGCAGAGCGGATATGACATAATGGAGATTCTGCCTTTTCTTTCCCAGTACGACTCAGCTCCCGATCCCGATGTCTATCCCCAAGAGTATTACTGCTATCTTGCCGCAACGGTTCTGGACAACTACTTCACCTGGGTCTGCGGCGATTCCACCGGCGGGGGCATCCCCGACGAGCAGCTGGCCGGCATCATCCTGGACAACCGCTCCAACGGCGGCGGCCTGATGCTGGATATGAACTATGTGGTGGGCCTGTACCTGAACGAGCCGACACCCGTGATCCAGACCCGCTGCAAGAACGGCGTCGGACGCCTGGACTACGCTCCCTGGATTACCGCCAACGCCTACCCCAACCAGATTTACCCCATCAGGGACATCACATCCAAGAATATCCCGTACGTGATTCTGCAGGACTGCCACTCGCTGAGCATGGGCGAGCTGTCGGGCCTCGGATGCCGCACCGCCCTTCCCACGTCGCGAATCATCGGCGAGCGCAGCTACGGCGGCCAGGGATCCCTCACCCCGTCCCTCACGCCGACCTTAAACTACGGCAGCTTCGGCGACCAGGTAGCGACGGAAGGCCACTATGTGTATATCGTGAACTATGCCACCCGCACCCCCGGCGGAGAGATCCTTGAAGGCAAGGGCACGCAGCCCGACAAGGAGGTGCTCGTAAAGGATGCAGGCACCATCGGCCAGCTGAAGGCCGGCATCGAATACATCACTTCGTACAAAAAATAACGGAGGAGGCGCCGCCTCCCCGGAAAAGCTTTATGGGAAGGGATAGGTGACCGTTCTGCTTGCTTTCACCAGCTGTTCGGCGGTAAGGGTGCATTTGCCGGCCCACATCTTCCCTTCGCAAAGCTCTTTCCAGCTGAAGGAGTCCCAGTCGCTTTTGAAAAAGACATAGAAGACCATGCTGTCGGATGCCCCGTAGGTTTCAATCGGGGTCACGTAATTGTCGTCGCTGTCGAAAGTCAGGGTGTGGGACGATCTGGCCTCGATTTCATAAACGTCTATTTTCTGCCATTCGGAGAGCGTCTCCGGAAAGGAGTCCGCGTATTGCTTTTCGGGAATATACCAGACGGTGGCCCGTGAAGAGTAGTTGTTCAGCGTGGCGAAGCTGGAAGATGTCTGTATGTAGTCGTATGAGGTGTTGCCGACGTTGTATTTGTCGCATCCTGTGGCAAGCAAAAGGACGGGCAGTAGCAGTAGAGGCGCGGCTATGCCGCAGAATATTCTATTTTTCATGTCGCTGGTATTTTGTGGGTACTCCTTTTGTGGACTGGCCAAGGCACAGCCCGATGCCGAAGCCTGCGTGCAGGATGATGCCTGCGCCTTGTTTTACGGTATGCGTCCGTACGTCGGACTCATCCGCGTACCATTTCCCTATGGCAGCTTCGTTCGCTACCGCCTCCACATAATTGGAAGGTACGTATTTCTTTGTGCCGGTGGTACTTACAAGGCAGGTGGCTCTCGAGGGCGAACCGCTGATGCCGGCGTCCACAAGGAAATAGAATCTGCCGAGTTTGTATATGAACTGGGCGGACGCGCACAGAACGAAGGCCGGTGTGTTGTAGTACAGCCTCGAAGAGGAAGACTCCGTCAGATAATCCCCGGAGGAATCGTCTTTGATCGACAGGAAGCCAAAATATGTGGGGCCGGACTCCGAAGTCCCGCTCCGGTCCTGGCGGCTATAGTAGAACGAGTTGTACACTATCTTTCCATATCCCAGACCGGCCCTTGCCCTGAAGGCGCAACTGCCCCAGTCCAGCCTGTACACTCCGCCGGCAGTGAACAAGGGGGCAAAGCCCAGATTGTAGGGGTTGCCGTAGCTGGTGTAACTGTAGTGGTAGCACTCGCCGTCAGCCTTGTTCACGGCGCCGAAATAGTTTGCTGCGGGAACGGACGCCCCTTCACAGGAGAATGAGGCCCAGGCGCCCGCGTGCCTTGTGAAAAAATGGGTGTAACGGATGGAAAAAATGCCTCCCTCGGGAGTGCTTCCGAGGGCTTTGCCGAGGTCTGTGGACACGCTGAAAATCCCCGCTGCGGGACCTCCGAACATTTCCATCTCGTCGTTGTAGTCGTATGCGCGGTCGACTGCGGCTCCGGACTGGGCCGAAGCGGCAACCACCGTCAGAATCAACTGTGAGAGCAGGGCGATTGTCCTTTTCATATAGCTTGAATAAAAGTCTGTGAGGCGGCAAATATAGGAAAAAGAATTGGTGGTTATATATATATATTTGCAAGTGCGTCAATTGACGATTCCGAATAGTTTATATCAACATTATTAATATCACAAAACTATGAAAAAATCATTGTCAATTCTCCTCAGCACTGCCCTTGCCATCGCAGCTACGGAATCCTGCAGCAAGATGGACGAGATGCAGAATCAGATTGACAGGCAGGGAGAAAGAATCTCCGCCGTCCCCAGCGGCATCGTGATGTTGACCCAAAACATTGAAGAGCGCCATAAAGGCGAGGAGGCCGTCATTGACATAATCGTTAATCCGTCAGACTATCAGCTCAAGCTCGAACAGCTCGACCTGCTTTGCTCCCACGACATCTATACCTGTTACACGGACAAGGACGGAAGAAATTCCACTCCGAAATTTGATGAGAGTGTAAGCTCGGATTTCAGGGTCGCTCAATTGCAGAAAGCCGAAGGCGTCAAAGGCGGATATCAGGTCACAATCGAGATAGATGGGAGTGGCAATTATTATGACAGCAGCGACGTTTATCTGCTGGTCAAAGGCAGCAACAGCAATGGTGAGGAGATACGGGTATGTTCGGCGACGCCCTGCAACATAACTGTGATTCCGACCATCAAAGAAGGATTGTTCGTGGATGATCCGGTCCAGTCCATGTTTGTCACACAAACGGTCTCACGCGCCATTACAGCCGGGAGGGAGTAACTGTTGAGTCCATTATTCAGGGCGCGGCGGATGAAAATTCCCTGGACGCAAAATATTTCAATGATTATGGTTTTGTCAAGGTGTGCCCGACTCTGACTTCCGGATTCTGGAAAGATGTCATTGAGGATGTGGGCAACCGGACCAGCGTGACCATACCGGACGTTGCATTTTCAATCCAGCGCAAATCCGACATCAGATGCGATGTGGAAGAAATTCCTTTCCAATACAAATATTTTCTGCACTCAATTCTCTTGCACGAACAACAATTAAGCTTATCCCGGGACAATGTGGAAACGAAAGTTATTGATTATGACGTTACAGAATTCAGGAACGAGTGCGGACTGCTGGAGTTCAAGCAACCTTGGTACTCCATTGATTCCAACTATTATGATGGAAGTAATTGCACACACTCACCGGACATATTAGACCCCTACTCTGAAAAATTCACTTTCAGTGTCGATTTTAGTTATTATGCTACCGAACCGTGCGCCGCCGGTTTTAATTACCGGTATGGATGGGGCTTCCTTTATGGACAATCCCCGGAAGGAAAGACCACAAAAGGCTGGCCTGATGGTGAGACAGCGGGCCTCATTACACTAAACATAGATTTACTGTATGACATTGTCGAATGACACGCAGATTATGGACAAGAAAAACAAAAACAAGAAGTATTTTGCGCCTGAAGTCAACACAGTGGCGATACAAGCAAGGCAGCGGATGCTGACTGGGTCTGATTTCGATTCTCGCACAAATGATAATCCATTCGATGGCACCGAGTCCTATGGTGACGGTGATACCAACGGTTGGTTCTGACACTAAAAAGACGAGCACAATGAAGAAATATATTTTTATGACCATAGCGGCGACAGTTGCGCTCGGCGGTTGCTCAAAAGAAGAAGTCGGCAGCGCGGACATCTATGACAATGACTGCGGCAACTTCTTCGCGACAATCGAGGATGCCGGCACAAAAACTGTTCTTGATGGTCAGAAAGTGAACTGGGAAGTCGGCGATATGATCAATATCAACGGCGTAGCTTATCGTGCTTCCGCCGTCGGCACAAATGCAACTCAGGCGACATTCGAGAAGACTGGTGACACTCCCGCTGCCGGCAGTACATTCGATGCTTATTATCCGGCAAGCATCTATGACGGCACCACCGCCACTCTCCCTGCTACGCAGGCCTATGAGGAAGGCAAAATCAGCAACCTTCCGATGTATGCCCACAGTGACAGCCACGATCTGGTCTTCAAAAACCTCTGCGGCGTCCTGAAGATCACTGTACCCCAGTCTGTAATGCGGAGGTAAGCAGCATCACTGTCTATACCAACCTGCAGATGAACGGCGAGTTCAGCATCAACTACAACGATGGCGACCCCGCCATCACTTTCTCTAATCCGCAGACCGACTACGCCCACACGACGGTGACACTCAGCATCCCTTCTGAAAGCCAGACCAACTCCGAAGGCTCCGGCAAGGACTTCTACATCGCCGTCCCCGCACAGACCTACAACAAACTGGCCATCATCGTGGAGGGCACGAAAGTGGTTTCTTCTGACAACACCGTCACAGCCAAAATCAAGGAGTCCACGGCCTCCAGCATAACTGTGCAGCGCAGTCATATCTATCCAATCGAATTCACGGATGCAACTGCCATTCGCGGCACATCAAAGGTATCATACTCCATCCTTGGTAATGAATTTGATATCGGCCGCTCTTCGTGCGAGTGGGTCCGTCTGTGGAAGGGCGGTAAATGCTTCGCTGCATTCAACCTGGGTGCTACGATTACGGACTATGCCGATCCTGCTGTCAGTGGCAGTGGTCAAGATGCCTTCAAAACCAGTCTCTGGCCCTATATCACCGAGAACGTCGGCGGCCTGTACTTATGGGCAAATGCGACGAATAAAAGGACGGACACAGCTGAACCTGAAAGTTACCGTGAATATACATACGACATCCAGGGACAAGATGCAGACACTGCGAAACATCTCTGGGGCAACAACTGGCAAATGCCGACTGGAAGCCAATTAGAAGCACTTGTCAGCAACTGCACAAAAACGGAGTACTACGATACCGATTACTATCCCGGAGGAAGCAACGGCTTCCACGGCATCTTGTATACGGGCAAAGGGGCCTACGCCTGCAACAGTATTTTCCTGCCCGCCGCCGGCCTCATCGGCCCATCCACAAATGATGACAACTATAGTATCCGCTTCCCCGGCACTCTGGGCTACTACTGGTCTTCGACACCGTCAGTCTATTGGGACGATAGCCCCTACTTACACACCCCACAATACACGACATCCAGCGCTAATTCACGTATCTTGATCTTCGAAAGTGGCACAGTTGAAGTTGACGATGGCGGCCGCAATCGCGGCTTTAGTATCCGCGCCATCCTGGCAGAATAATGAAAGATGTAAATTAACCTTTTCACTAAATCCTTAATATAGTAATAAAATGAAGCGTTTTTCAATCATTTTCACGATGGCGCTTGTCGTGTTGGCTTCCTCCTCCTGTTCAAAGCATTTTTCCGTATTTTATAATGTCGAGTATAATTATGAGACAACTATCAAGTATGCTCAGTTTCACGGCCAAAGCAACTCTTCGATGATGCTTGTAGATGATGCGATTCTGGACTTTACCAATAAGCACATCCGTACCTGCAAGGTTGCAGAAGCCTCTTCAGACGAAGATATTTACGCACAGGGAGAGAAACAGCTTGCGAAGGAGCTTGCGGAGGATTATGCCGCCGCAGAGGCTTTTTATGCAGATCTCAAGGCGAAACTGGCGTCTGGTACGGGTTTCGGTGAAGATAACTTCAAGATTACCGGTGTGCGTATCGTGCAACAGCGTATGAGAGGAGAGGAAAATTATGTCAAGAATGTCTATAAGGACGACCTTGTTTACATTCCGGTGAAGCAGTAATTGTATGAAACGGAATTGCATCGGCATTGCGGTTTTTTCGCTCGCAATGCTCGTCGTTTCCTGCGCAAAGGAGGAGGCTCCGGTAAGTCTTACAGAGGAGAATATAATTGAAGACAAGAATTTCCCGACCGAGGATACTGATGTCCGCACATATCACGGAAGGATTTTGAATCTCAATGTCGGGAATTCCGATTTCTCGGCAGCGCTCTCAAAAAGACTTGTCGGAGCCACTTGCTCTGTAGAGGACGAGCCTGATCTCATTGTTCTCGGTGAGGCGTTTCCCTATGATGACGGGTCGATGATTGCCGTATATGCGAGATGCATCGAGCTTTTCGACAAAGGCGGAGCAGTAGCTCTCGTGAGACCCAGCTGTAGTGAATTGGAGGCGTTCCGCGTCAATTTGTGCGCTGCCTACGATATGTATATTGCTCTTCAAACGCAATCTTTCGGATCCAGCGTGAAAGCCCCCGTCTCTATCAAGGAAGTGATGTCGCGCTTCGAGATTCCGGAAAATGCGAAGGACGATGACGTTCCATACGAGATTGTTGCGCTGGATAATTCCGGTTTCTACTATCAGCAGCTTCTCGGTACTTCAATTGTCGATGAGGACTGTTCCGTCACTTTGAGCCCGTACAACTTCGGAGTTGCCGCGAACAATTTCGTGGAATGGCTGGACGGGAGTCAGGCCATCCGCGAAGAGACCAGTGCGATGGGCCCTAAGGCCGTGAGGCTGTCCGGTATCTCCGAAGACGTAGAGTCAATATATGATTCCTTTACATCGGTGTATTACCTTCCTGGTTATGCACACAAGATACCGTTTGCATTGCGGGAATCTGCGTATGCAAAACTGCCTGGGGGTGCCGATATGATAAAGCAGTATCCCAAGGACGAAAAGTACTTTGAGATACCCAATATGGTCAAGGTGACCGTCAGGGTGTGGGGATGTCATTCCTACAGTATGGATTCGGACTATTATCTTGTCAAGCAGGAAATCAATCTCCACAATGCCCGTCTTATGCCCTCTCCTGTAAAGTCGGGAAGCGATTGGGCTGCAGACACTGAGAATCACTGTTATTATACAAGATATTTCAGCGGTCTGGAAACCAGTCTTTCGCTAAGTGATATGGCGAGCAGAAGCGCAAGCGTCGTGAGCAGTCTTCCTGACGCGGACAATTCCACAACAGAGTACTCGATGTCAATTGCCAAGACATCCGGATATTCGATCGGATTCACGGCCGGAGCGGGAGGCGGGAACAGCGGTGGAAACCTTAATCTGGGGTTTAATTTGAACTGGACCAATACGACGACCATAACAAATTCGACATCATACACTTCGAAGGACATAGAGGTCGTCAAGAACAGTATCGGTGATAATGAGGTCATGTGGACCTATACCGGGGCCGGAGGATTCGGTGAAAAAGATGGCAGCGGGACTCTGTTTCATACGGAAGGAGCCCTCCAAAGATCAGATTGCACCCTTGAGCAGTCCGCAATATTTATGATTTCGACGCCGTACTCAGTCAAGGTCGAATCTTATGTAAAGGCTACTTTCACGACACTGACATACAACATCTTTGCGACATCTGAAGACGGCAGAAAGCATAAACATTATGTGCAATCCGCTCTTTACGATCCTCTTGAGATAAGACCCTGGCAGCCGGCAAACAACCTCAGACGCTGGACAATGAACGTTTCTTCGTATGGTGATTTCTCTACGACTGCAGAAAAGAACAGTTTTCTTGAATATCTGTCGATGAACAGTTCTTCATTCTGGACACCTTATGTCGAGGTGGGAGAGATCGGAAATCAAAATACCATAATGCTCGGCAATTGGCATCGTTTTCAGAAGTATATTGAAAGTCAGAGGGCATATCTGAAAGCCTTCGGCTGCTCGGGCCACTTTACGTTCGTCTGCCAGAGTCTCGATAATGAGAATCTCTGCTGGTTCTATGAGATGGACATTTAGGAGTCAGCCAAAGGACGGGGGGTTAAATTAAAAAGGACAACACTTAAGGGCAAGCCTTCGAAGGTGCTTTCGTGAACTTCGTCACAGGGAAAACACTTTAGAAAGTTCGATAGCCAGCGGAATTGAGCAAAATATTTTATAATTCCGCTGGTTATCGCACAATATTTATTATATTTGCAGCGGAATAATAGGTTTTACAATGATCATCGGCAGGGAAAACGAGAGTGCAGTGCTGCAGTCTCTCCTGGCTCGGGAGGAGTCGCAGTTCGCAGTTGTTTATGGCAGAAGGCGCGTGGGTAAAACATATCTCATACGCGAGACCTTCCACTATCAGTTCACCTTCCACCACACCGGTCTGGCAGAGACAGGAAAGAAGTGTCAACTAGTCAGTTTTCGTGACTCTTTGCGTGCGCAGGGCCTTCCTAAATGCACCACGCCGAAGACCTGGCTCGAAGCCTTCGGAATGCTTAAGGAACTTATATCTGAGGCACCATCCGGGAAAAAGGTCATCTTCATTGATGAACTTCCATGGATGGATACCCCCAAGAGCAATATGATCAGCGCATTGGAGAATTTTTGGAATGGCTGGGCAACAGCCCGCCCGGAGAAAGATATAGTGCTGATTGTGTGCGGCAGTGCAACATCCTGGATTACCAAGAAGTTGCTGAAGAACAAAAAAGGCCTTCGAGGACGGATAACGGAAAAAATAAAGTTGAATCCGTTCTCACTTGCCGAATGCGAGCGTTATGCTGCTGCAGCGAATCTTGGAATGGAGCGCAAGGACATCCTTGAAACATATATGATTCTGGGAGGAATTCCATATTATTGGAGCTTTCTTTCTCGAGGGAAGAGCGTATGCCAGAATATCGACGCTCTGTTTTTTGCCGAGAATGCAAAACTGTCCGACGAGTTTGAGGCACTTTACACCACTCTTTTCAAAAGGCCGGAAAATTATTTGACCGTAATCAGCGCTCTGAGCAAAAGAAAAGCCGGGCTTACGCGCGAAGAAATACTTAAAGAGACCGGTCTTTCGGACGGGGGCACCTTTTCCACGATGCTGCAGGAGCTGGAGCAATGTGGCTTTGTGCGATGTTACTTTCCCCTCGACAGAAAGAAAGAAGGCGGCATTTTCCAACTGATGGACAATTATACACTTTTCTATTTCCACTGCATACGCAAGAATGCCTTCAGCGACGAGCACTATTGGAGCAACACTTATCTGAGTGGCGAGCATAATGCCTGGTGCGGACTCGCTTTTGAACGGGTGTGCCTGCAGCACGCAGGCTGCCTGAAGCAGGCTTTGGGAATCTCGGGCATCATCACTAATATCTGCTCCTGGCAGACCCCAAAAACCGATGCGCATCCCGGCGCTCAAGTGGACCTCGTTTTCAAACGGGCGGACAATGTCATCAATCTTTTTGAAATGAAATACAGCGACGGCGTCTTCACGATAGACTCAAAGTATGCCAGAGCGCTTCTCGATAAAATTGCCACTTTCAAACAGGTTACCCGCACGCGCCTCGCCGTCCATCCGGTAATGGTCACAACGTACGGCATTGCTCCGAACGGCAACAGAAATATCCTTCAGAACGACCTCACGATGGACTGTCTGTTCGCATGTCAGGGCAAGCCTTCGGAGGTGCTTTCGTGAGCCTCGTCACAGGGAAAACACTTCCAAATCCTTGATCTGGCCGCCGTCGATATGAAAGCGCAGGGCTGTGCGCTTCACTTGCCAGCCCTGGATGCCGGCCGCGCCGGGATTGATGTACAGGAGCTTGCGCGCGCTGTCGTTCATCACCTTCAGGATATGTGAATGGCCGCAGATGAAAATATCCGGGCGCAGCTCGTCCAGAAGCTGTTTCGCCCTGGGATAATAGTGGCCGGGCGAGCCGCCGATGTGGGTCATAAGAATCGTCAGGCCCTGAAGCTTCAGCAGCTGATACTCGGGGAATTCCTGACGGTAGTCCTGGCCGTCACAGTTGCCCCACACTCCCACCAGAGGCTTGAAGGCGCGTATCTGCTCGGCAAAGCTGAGGCTGCCGCCGAAGTCACCGGCGTGCCATATTACGTCCACGGGAGAGAGAAATTCCTCGAATTCCCGGCTGAAAACGCCGTGGGTGTCTGAAATAAGTCCGACGTACATGATCTTGTGCGCGTCTCACTGGCAATTTGTGCAAAAGTAGGGGCCGTAGGAGGCGAGGACCTCATAGGAGAAATCGGTGTCCCTGAGTTTGTACACGTAGAATGAACTGCCACCTGGGGCAACACGGACGACGAAATGTCCGTTGTAGTCCTTCATCAGGGCATAGACGTCGGGATATTCCTGCACGGAACCTTCGTAGGCATTGGTGAGGAAGACATCGCCGGCGGAGGCGGCGCTCTGAAGAACCTTTGTGGTGACGTGCTTGGGGTCGGTCTTGCCGAAGCAGAAGCCGAAAATGGTCTGTGCCTTGAAGCCCTCATCCACCATGGCGCTGCCCCAGGCATTGTGATGGAGGTGATGGTTGGCCTTGAACACGTCCACTGAAGGCTTGAAACTGCCGTACCATCCTTTCGCCCACAGATTCTGCGGCACTCCGGTAATGTCTCCGCAGGCGATGAAATCAAAGTCACCGTACCGCATATGGAAAGCGCAGCTGCCGGCGTTTTCAGACGTCACGACGGAAGTCAGCGTATCCCCCCGGGCCGTGAAAGTGTCACCGTTGACGGCGATATTGCTGACACGGAAATCGTATTTCCCGGCGCCGCCCTTTCGCAGCACGATCTGATCGTCACGCCCCAGGGTGAAACGCTCCACAACAGTGCCGGATTCTGCCGCATGGCGGGCGAAGGCTATGTAGTCCGCAAAGCCGTGGGAGGTGTTGCCCACCGCGCAGTCGTAGTCCGGCCAGCCGCGGTCCAGCAGAGCGTCGGCACCCAGCTTGTCATATACGGCCGCGAGGCAGAAATGCTTGTAGCCGAAGTCCTCGCAGGTGGCAAGGCCCGGATAGCCGAAGTGGTCCACGTGGAAGTGCGAGAGCAGGATGTAGTCCAGTCGGTCGCCGGAAGAGGAGGGCAGAAAATGGCGCGCATACTGTGCATACACGTCAGCACCGGCGGTAAGGGAGTCCGGCCTGCGCGGGGGCACTGCCAGGTATGACGAAGGTTTGTCCTGGATGTCTCCCGCGTCCACCAGCATGGAAGTGCCGTCGGGAAAAATGCAAAGGTAGCCTTCGCCACGCCCCGTGTTGATGAAATGGATGTCCAGACAGCCCTCGCTCCACGCGGGAAGGGGCTCGCCGATTTTTGCAGCGCCAGGGCCGCAGGAGCAAATGGACGGCAGGACGGCAAGAATTAGCAACAGTCTGTGTTTCATATGTTTATTTGTTTTCAGTGTCTGCTGCGCCTACCCTGCTGCGGTAGTCGCTCACGGCGTTGAAATAGTCGATCCGGCGGTCGATGAGTTCCTCCTCGCAGCCGCGCAGTTCCAGTTCGCTCTGCAGCAACTCGGAAACTGTGGCAAGGCCGGCGTCGTAATCGGCCTTCACCCTGTCGAAGGAGTCCTGCGCTACGGCGGACGCCTCGCGGGAGACTTCCATCTGCTGCCAGGCCGATTCCATCGAAAGCTGCAGCTGGCGCAGTTGCAAGAGCAGCTGGGAGTCCAGATACTGCCTTTCGTTGGAGGCCTTTTCTATCTGATACTCATATCTTTTCGCCCGACTCACCGCCTTGCCGACGTCGGTCAGGGGAATCTTCACCGTGGCAAAGACCGCCGAATTCAGCGTGCCGTGGCTGCGGCTCTGGAAATCTCCGTAGCCACAGGAGGCACCGAGGGCAAGCGAGGGGAGATACTCTCCTACCTGCATCTTCTTCTCCAGCCTCTTGGATTCCACCTGCATCTGCAGCAAGCGTGTCTCGTCGAATTCGCCGACCTTGTCTTCCGGCACCACGTAAGAGTTCGGAGACAGCAGCTCGTCCGAGGACAACATGTCTCCTTCGAAGACAATGTCGTCCAGCGAAGAGTAAGAATACTCGTAGCCTATCGCATTGAAAATGTCCATCTTCGCGAGGGCAAGGCCGCTGCGCAGGCGGATGCGTCCCGAGGAAAGTTCCTTTTTCTTGAGGGCCACCTGCATCAGGTCCGATTCCGTGGCGAGACCCGCAGAAACAGCGCTGACAACATCCCTTTCGATGGAGCACAACAGCGAATCGGTGTGGTCCAGAGTACGCCATTTCTCCTGCAGAGCCACCACCGTCCAGTATTTCTTCTCCACGTCCTGCACGCTCTGGCGCTCCCTTACGCGGCTCTGCAGCCGGGCAGCCTCGATACCGAGAGAGGCCAGACGGTTGCCGCTGATTATCCTGCCGCCCGTATATAGAGGCTGCAGCGCCATCAGAGAAACGCCGTAGCCCTGCTTGAAGGTCGTGAAAGTGGAATTCACGCCGTATTCGTTTGCCGCCGCGGTAATCTGCTCGGTGAGGTCGCGCGCCGCGTCGCTCTTGCCCAGAATGTCGGACAGAGTGACCTTCAGCAGGGGGTTGAAGGCATAGAAACCTATGCCGCTAAGGGACAGTGAAGGAAAATACGACCACACGGCCTCGGTCTTCTGCTCTTGCGCGGACAGCACGTCCAGACGGGCATTCTTCACATACGGGTCATTCTCGCGGCACATCCGCACGCATTCTTCCAGCGTGAAAACGCTCCGCGAGCGGGTCTGCGACGCATCAGTGAAGTCTTCCGCATGAAGGGAAACTGCCGCCAGGAGAGCCGTCAGGCAAATAATTGTCAAACGCCTATTCATTTTTGTCCGCATTTTTGAATATCTGCCAATAAGACACCGGCATCACCAGCGTCATCAAGAAAATCGTCAGCATTGTGCCGAAACATATCACCACGCCCATAGGCATCCACAGGGCGTCCCCGCTGATTATCATCGGGAGCACGCCGAGGGCGGTGGTGCAGGAGGTCAGGAAGATTGGACGCATACGGCGTTTGCCCGCTTCCAGAGCCGCCGTGCGGCAAGCTGTGCCGCCTTTGAAGCGTTCGTCCTCCGCATATTCGAACATCAGTATGCCGTTGCGCACGATTATCCCGACAAGGGAAATAAGGCCCAGGACGGCGGTGATGCTGAAGTCCAGGCCGAATATCCACAGGCCGAAGGTGGCGCCGAAAAGGCACAGGGCGCTCAGCGCCATCGTTAGAACGGCGATGGAGGTCTTCTTGAAATGTATCAGAAGGAAGAGGAAGAGAATCGCGCAGGCAGCGAGGAAAGCCGCCACAATCTCCGGGACAACGGTCTCGTTCGTACTGGAAAGGCCTTCGTAGGATATCGAGACGCCTGCGGGAAGCCCGGCTTCGACCTCTTCTTGGATGTATTTCTTTATCACTTTCTCGGCCGCTGGCTGGCTCTTTCCGCTGCGCATGTCGGCATAGACCGTGACACAGTCCAGGCCGCTGCTGCGGTGCAGCTCGGCGAGGCTCCAGTCGGGGGCGACGGTGGCAACCTGCCTGAGGGGAACGCTGACGCCCGGCATACTTGTGGTGAATATCTGCTTATGGACGGTTTCGTAGTTCATCGAGCCGCCGAGGCCGTCGGAATACAGGTTGACGGGGATCTGGGTGCCGTCTTCCCAGAAAGAGGCTATGTTCAGTCCGTTGAAAGTGCCGGCAAGGGACATCGCGAGGGAGGCTTTGCCCACACCGAGACGTCCGGACTCGTCGGGATCGAGTTCGATTTTCACGACCGGCTCGAAGTTGTCCGCGTCGGAATGTATCCACTTGAGGTCGCTGTTCATGGAGTACATTTTCGTCTTGACCTTGTCGGCCGCGGCAAGGAGATCTTCGCGGTCTTCCCCGCTGAATTTAATCATGATGGGCGCCGTAACGGACTGGTAGTCCATCTGCTTGAAGCGAATCAGCACGTCGGGGAAGATATGCTCGTATTCGTTCTCGCAGCGCCTGAGAATATCCTCGGTCGCCCTGGAGCTGGAAGTGTTGACAATCAGCTGGGCTGTCTGCGCGGAAGGCAGAATCGGCGTGTACGTGGCGCTGAAACGCGGGGCGCCGGTGCCGATGAACGCCGTCACGGACTCCACGCCCGGAATGTCCTTGAGAATCACTGTCATCGAATCCGCAGCGGCCTTCGTGCGCGAAACGCCGTTGCCTGCCTCGGCATACATCTCCACCACAAAATAGTCCCGGGCAGCGAGGGGCATCATCTGGATGTTCAGCTGCATGAACATCACCACGCCGAGAGCCACGCTGCCCACGCCTCCGGCAATTGTCAGGGCCGGATGGCGGAAGCACCACTCTATGGCCTTGTCATACACCTTCTGTATGAATTCGAAGAATTTGTCCTGAGCGCGTGCGATGACATTCTTGCGGGAATTGTCCTGCGGCTTTATGAATTTCACCTCGAGTGAGGGCACCACGGACACGGCATAGAATAGCGAAGCCATCAGCGCGATGAGGATGACCCAGGGGAACATGCTCACGAAATCGCCCAGGTAGCCAGTTATGAGCACCTTCGTGGGGAAGAACATCAGGCAGATGGCCAGCGTGGCCGTGAAAGTGGGGGCGAAAAGCTCTTGTGCCGAAGCCGCCGCGGCGTCCGCTCCGGCAAGTCCGCGGGAAGTCTTGTCCATATAGCCGTCCATCGTGATGATGGAGTCGTCCACTATCATTCCCAGCACCGTTATCAGGCCCGCCAGAGTCACTGTATTGATATCCAGGCCGGTGAAATACATCACGGCAATGGCTATGGCCGTGCACACCGGAACGCCCGAGGAGGCAATCAGCGCAGAGCGCATAGGGAACATCATTATCATCACGAAGATGACCACGAGCATCGAAATCACGAGGTCGCGCAGGAACGACCACACGGAATTGCCTACAACCTTGGGCTGGTCCATCACCCGGCTCATCTTTACGCTCTCGGGCAACTCCTGCGAAAAATCCTTAAGCACCTCGTCCACCTCGCGGCCGAAGGCCACGATGTTGTTGTCCGGGCGCATCTCCACGTTCATTATCAGGCAGGTATGGCCGTCGTATGACACGAATTCACTGGGGTCCTTGTAGCGTCTCTCCACCTTGGATATATCCTTGAGTCTCACCACGTTGCCCTCGGGGTCGGAGTATATTATGCGCTCCGCTATCTCCTTTTCGTTGCCCACCACGCTGCTGATGTGGATCGGGGCCGAGGTGTAGTCCGAATCGAATGAGCCGGAAGGAATCGGAAGCGCTGCGCTCTGGTAGGAGAGCATTATTATCGACGGGTCTATGCCGTAGGATGAAATCTTGTCGCGGTCCAATGTTATGGCAATCTCTTCCTGCTGTCCGCCCACCACGTTGACCTGCGCGAGGTCCGGAATCTGGCGCAGTTTGTCGCACAGGCGGTCGGAATACTGCTGGAGCTCGAAGTAGCTCTTGTCCTCCGATTCTATTGCGACAAGCAGAGAGGAGGTGTTGCTGAAGTCATCCAGCACCGCCACGGCCAGAACGCCGGAGGGCAGCGTCATCTTGCGGGCCTGCAGGCCCAGCTTTATCTTGCTCCAGACTTCGTCCTTTTTGTTCTGCGGGATGTCCGTGGTCAGGTCCACGTAGATATAGCATATTCCGTTGCGCGTCACGGAGTTTACGCTGGCGCGATTGACTTCCTTGTAGGAGAACAGGGTCTGTTCGAGCGGTTTGGTGAGCTGCTCCTCCACCTCCTGGGCGGTAGCGCCGGGGTAGATTCCCGCCACCAGGCCCTGCTTTATCTGGAAAGTGGGGAATTCGTCCTTGTTCATCTTGCCGAGGCCGAAAATGCCGACGCACACCAGGGCCAGTATCACAAGATAGACAATCCTCTTCTCACGGATGGCCCACTTTACCCATCCGCCTATTCCTCCGCCGGTCGAGAGTTCCCCGCGGATCTTTCCCAAATCCTTGATGTCCATTACTTCTCGACGGTTTTGACCTTCATCCCCGTGGACACCTTGCGGGAGCCTTCCACGATGACCTTGCAGCCTTCCTTCAAGCCTTCGGTCACCACTACGCCCTTGCCGCTGTAGCCGTCCACGACGATGTATCTCTTGTCCACTACACCTTCATCGGCAGTCCACACGTAGCGGCCCTGCATATCCGTCATGACGGCGGAAGAAGGCACCACAAAGGCGTCCTCGCCCTTGCTGCGGAGCGATATCTTGCACACCATTCCGGGCATCACGCCGGCAGGGAAAGCGCCGCGCGGGGAGAGCGTGCAGTCGTAGCTGCGGGAGAGCTTCGAAGCCTCCGCGCCCTTGGCTGTCACCATCGCCTGCAGGCCTGTCCGGGCGAGGGCGGGGATGTCAACCTCGGCCAGGGTACCGACCGCTACCCGGGAATATTCGTTCTCCGGGAGGGGGAAATGAATCTCGGCGGAACTTAGGTCCACAATCCTGGCGATGCACTGCGTCGGATTGACCTGCACGCCGTCGGAAACATAAACCTCAGCCACAATGCCGTCGAAATGCGCCTTGATCGTCATGTTTTCCACCCTTTCGGAGGCCGCAGCCGCAGCGCTGCGCGCCTGTTCCAGCTTTGTCTGCACCTCCACCACCTTCACTTCGGTCACACTGCGGCTTTCGCGGACCTTCTGTATCCTGTCCCAGCCGTCCTGGGCCTGATTGAGCGAAGAGACTGCAGCAGAGTAGGCGCTGCGAACGCTCTCGGACTCGATGACCGCAAGGGTCTGTCCCTTGCGCACGCGGTCGCCCACCTTGACGCAAAGCCCCGTCACCGTGCCGCTGTTGCTGGCAGACAGTTCGTCGGTCCTCGATGCCTCCACTGTGCCGACGTAGGATGCCGTGCCCTGGCCCGAGCTGCGCTGCATCGTCTGCACGAAGACCGTGACCTCCACCGGACGGGAGGCGTATTTCTGCATTATTTTCTTGACGTCATCCTTTACATTGCAGGATGACAGAATCGCGATGGCGATAATCTGAAGGGCTATAGCCTTTGCTGGGAGTCTTTTCATATGGCCTAGTCCTCGTTTTCCTTTGCGCGGCAGTTCACGCTGCTGTCGTAAATCCGATACAGATGACCGTTGTACTTATAGGTGCCGGAATAGTTCAGGATAAAGAGCAGTATGTTCTCGTACTTGGTGCCCCGGCCGTCCACGATGATGTCAGCCTGTATGGAAGTGTCCGAAATCGTGACGTCGTCGTCAGAGCCGGTTATAGTGCCGCCGGCCCCTACGTTTGCCTTGCGCACGGCCGGTTCCAGCACGAGGACTCCATTCTCCTCGTTCGCATAATACACCACCAGATCGCCCCCGGTGCAGTTCATCGTCACCAGGTCGCGTCCGCCTCCCATCGGCGTTATGTCCATCTGGCCGGATTCCGTGGTGATGGATATCGTCGTGGAGTCGGGCGTATTCACGAGCACGGTGTCGTTCACCCATTTTTCGTTGGTCTCGTCGTAACGTGCGACGTATGACGTGTCCACCATATCCGAAGAATCACGGACCGCATACACGAAACCGCTCGTCTTGAATGAATAGTTGCCCGTCAACTTGCCGGAGCCCTTCTTGGAACACCCGGCAAGAGCTGCCGCCGCTGCCACGACAATCGCCGCCGCAAGCGCAGTCTGAATGAATTTTGTTGAGTTCATGTCCTGTCGTATTTTGGGATACAAAAATACAACATTATGATGAATTTCTTGTGAATTATTTCTTGAAATTAATTCTTATTACTGGCCATCAGTTGCATGTCAATGCAGTTCGCGCCGTAAGCTATCTTTCCACCCACTCCTCCACAGTGCGGCTCCCGCTGCTGATGCTGATGCCTATCTTGTGAAGCTTGCGAGAGTCGCCCTCATACGGCAGGGCGTACTGCTGGCGGTCTATCTGCCCGAGAGCCTCCTCGGCAGTGCCGTCGAGTTTGAACTCCAGGATGTAAACGTGCTCGTCGTATTCGAGGATTATGTCCGCGCGACCCTTGCTGTTGCATTTCTCGATAGCCGTCGTGCAGCAGCACATCATCCTGAATATCAAGTAGAAAGTGTACTGGTAGTGCGACTCGAAGTTGAGCGCCCTTTCGTCTTTGTTGGCGGTGTAGGGAATGGAGGCGAGGAAACTGGTGAAAGCTTCGCGGGCGTCGTCAGTGCGGCCCTCTCTGAACATCCTGTTCACGCTCACCATCCACGGATCCAATTCGCGTTCCTTGGCGGTGAAGTATCCGTTGGCGACAAGCGTGGTGAAGCCGCGACGCACCTCGTCGTTGGGATAGTCCAGAAGATATGTGTGGTCCTTCTTGTTGTATCCCTTGATTGTGATATATCCCGCCTGATAGAGCATCGCCAAAGGGTCTTCCACGTCGGCCTTGTAGTTTATGAAATAGTCATCCGCCCATTCCTGGCCCAGAAGGCGGAGCATATTGACCTTGCGGCCCTCAAGCAACCTGGCAAGGTATGTGGGCGTGCCGGAACGGTACCAGTAATCGGAGAGATTCTTCTGATCAAGACAATTGAGAAGACTGAACGGATTATAGATATCCACCATACACTTGCTGAAATGGTAGCCGTCATATCGCTTCTTGAGCATTGCCTTCATCTCCTCTTCGTTCACTTCCTCCTCAACGGCCATCTGGCTGATTCCCTCTGCAAAATTCTTGTGGAGTTCCTCTTCCGTAATGCCACATAGCGCATCATAGTGAGAGTCCATACTGATGTCCTTCGGCTGGTTGAAACCGCTGAACACAGTTATCTGCGAGAACTTGGTAACGCCTGTCAGAAGCACGAATTTGAGGTCGGCGTCAGCGGCCTTGAACGTGGAGTAGAACGCTTTCAAGACGTCGCGGTTCTTCTGCTCCATTGAGGTTCCCAAAACATCCAGAAGAGGCTTGTCGTATTCGTCGACAAGAACGACGGCCTTGCGGCCGGTCCGGAGGTGGGCCTGCTGGAGAACATATTTGAACCTCATTCCCAAATCTTTTTCAAGAGGTTCTATGCCGTTATCTCTTTCCCACCGTGAGACCATCCCCTCGAGTATGTCCTGGAGATTCCCTTCTATATTGAAATTCCCGGCAGCAAAGTCCACCCTGAACACCGGATACTTTATCCAGTCCTTCTCGCTCCGCTCTATCTTCAACCCCTTGAAAAGTTCCTTCCGGCCCAGAAAATACGCCTCCAGAGTGCTTATAAGCAGGCTCTTGCCGAAGCGCCTCGGACGCGACAGGAAGCACACGTTCAACTGCGCAAGGTCATAGACAAGGTCCGTCTTGTCTATATATAGGAATCCGTCTTCAATTATCTTCTCAAACGACTGTACTCCGATAGGATACTTCTTCATGGCTACGCGATTTTTTCAACCCCGCAAGTTAGAGAAAATTCTGGTATTTAGCAATTTTCTGCCAGATACGAACATACCGCCGCTATTTTGCGGTGCATAACCAGTACGTCAGATATGCGATTCCGCCGATTAATGCCGAAGCGGCTGTTATGCCGGTTCCGAAACTGAATGTCGGGGCCCAGTTGCCTTCCCAGTTCATGGCTCCGATGGAAAAATCCCACTTGCTCAGAAGTTCTTTAGCGGGACACCTGCAAATCCGTGGGTATAGATATTTGTGAAAACTTACGATCAAGGGTAACTTTGCGAGAAAGTAATCCACCGTTTTCCTTCAGAAAATTCACTGTCTTCCTTCCCGCAATTCACCGTCCGTAACGTTCGTCATTCTATGTCCCCTGTGGCAGGTGATTACGGATAGCGAGGCAAAATTGCCTCACCATCCGTAACTATTTGCTTCTCAGGCTATTAAGGTGCGACTGACTACGGACGGTGAATTGCGGGAAGCAGAATTGCTTCGAATGCCCCATGATTCAGGGGGCGGCAGGCTGACCAAAAAGGCACTTTCGGAGCGACTGCGACCCGGGGAGTCTGAGGGGCGAAGCCCTTCAGTCCCCCTGAAAGGGGGTGCAGGGGGTTGCTGAAAGCGTAAGAGGTTGACAAAAACGGAGTTTTTAGTCAACCTCGTGTATTTAACCCGCGAGCTTGCAGGTGTCCCAGAAAAATGATTAACTTTGGGATGATAGAGGACGGCGGAATAAAAAGTGTTAATTTTGCATCTCATAAAAAGAACTGTGAATACGAAGGTCAAAGGATACGTTTTGGGCGCGATTGCGGCGGCAAGCTATGGCTTGAACCCCACATTCGCCCTGCCGCTGTATGCAGACGGGATGAATCCCGATTCGGTGCTGCTGCTCAGGTACGGCTTCGCCATTCCGATTATCGCCGCGATGATACTCTTTCGGGGTCGCAGCTTCAAGCTTGAGAAGGGGAGCGTGCTGCCCCTTGCCGCCCTCGGAATCCTTATGTCTCTATCGTCCCTGACTCTTTTTTTGAGCTACAACTATATGGCGGCGGGGATTGCTTCGACCATCCTTTTCGTGTACCCGATAATGGTGGCGGTCATAATGTCGCTCTTTTTCAAAGAGAAGATGACGGTGCAGACCATTCTGTGCATCCTGCTTGCTACCAGCGGCATTATGCTGCTGTATCGGGGTTCGGACGGGCAGACACTGAGCCTTACCGGCACACTTCTGGCGATCGGCTCCGCGCTTGCGTATGCTCTGTATCTGGTGGGTGTGAACCACAAGAAGGTAGCTCACGTGGCGACCCTCACCGTGACTTTCTACGTTCTCTGTTTCGGAGTGCTGCTCTTTGCGGGAAGGCTTCTGTTTGGTGAGGGTGAGCTGACTCTGCCTACGAAATGGTATCTCTGGCTCGATGCCTTCGCCCTTGCGGCCATTCCCACCACCGTGTCGCTTTTGTGCACCACTGCTGCAATCCAGATGATAGGCTCCACCCCTACTGCAATCCTTGGTGCCCTTGAGCCCGCGACGGCAGTCATTATGGGAATCTTGCTCTTCGGCGAGGGAATGACCGGCAGGGAAGCCTTCGGAATAGCGATGATTCTTGTGGCCGTCTCCTTCGTCATTGCCGGAGGACCGGACGGCGGAAAGGCCATCTCAAAGCACCTGACGCGTTTCAGGCATATGTTCCCGAGGCTGCGCAGGTGATAAACTCCGTCTTGCCTTCCGTGTAGGCATCGCGGTCAAATTTGTATCTGGCGGCAAGGGAGATTTTCAGTTCTTCATATTTCTTGGCGAGGGTAGGATTGGAACGGAGGATGTCGCGGAAGCGGATTTCGTCATTGTCCCCGCGAAGGCGCAGATGAAGGTGGAAGACCTTAGGCGCGTAGCCTCGCAGGGTGTATCCCTTGTTAAGAGAGATGCGGGTGGAGGAGTCGGACATGCGGATATAGCCCCGTGATTCCATTGCCTGAGCCGCTGTGCCCATGTCCTCCAGGCTCGGGAACTCCATCAGGATATCCACGATGGGCTTTGCCATCAAGCCGTTTACGGCGGTGCTGCCTATATGGCTGATGATAGCCTGCGGGAAAATTTTCTGCAGGGATGACTTCTCTTCCCGGAACCAGTCTCTCCAGCAATCACGATGGGGGACAAGAGTGACGGGGAACAGCTCCCAAAGCTCTTCCAGAGGCATATTCGTAAGGATTTCCCTCTCGAGAATGGAGAGGAACTCCGCCGGTTTGAGGCCCCACCTGGGCGCTATGACCATATCGGCAGGGGACTCGGACACGAAGCGGTCGAGGGCGATGTCGGGGCGAAGAACTTCCAAAATGCGTCTTACGACCGAGGCATAGCGCTCCGGAGTCATAAGGTCGAAGTCCTCCGGATGTGCGGCATATTCGCGCTCCATCGCCGTGCCTTTGATAATCTGGAGCTGATGGAGTTTCAGGGTACTTATGGGCAGCTTCGCCAGCCGCCGTGTGTGCTCGATGAAATCCTCTTCGCATTCGCCCGGAAGACCGATGATAAGGTGCGCCCCTACGGCGATACCGGCTTCGTGCAGCCTCAAAACAGCCTCCTGTGCGCAGGCCCAATTGTGGCCGCGGTTGATGCGTTCAAGGGTGTCGTCACGGGTGGATTCGACACCGAGTTCCACAAGCAGGTAGGGATGTCCTTCGGGGGCATCCGCACCAAAGCGATGCCGGAAATACTCCAGCAGGTCATCCGCAAGGCAGTCCGGACGGGTGGCAATCACGAGCCCGACGACATCGGGGCAGGCGAGGGCCTCTTCGTAGAGCCCGATAAGTTTCTCCGTGGGCCCGTAAGTCCCGGTGAATGACTGAAAGTATGCAAGATAGCCCCACGGACGGCCCTTGGCCTGAAAAAACTTCTTCCCGGCCTCGATTTGAGCTGCAAGAGCGCCGCGCGCATAAGACGGACTGAACGCAGCATTGCTGCAATAGGTGCAGCCGTCGCGGCCCAGTGTCCCGTCCCGGTTCGGGCAGCCAAGACCGGCGTTCACGGCAATCTTCTGCACCTTCCCGGGGAAGACGGAGGCGAAGTAGTCGTTAAGGGTGCGGAAGGGGAGTGCCATTTTAATAGCAGAATCCGATAATCCACAGTGGAAGTTTCTTCCCGATGGGGAATTCCATGTTGTCCGCAAGGATGTAAGAATCCGGTATGTTAGCTATCTGTTCGAAAGACTTTGAACTGCCTCCGACTTCGAAGGTGATTTTGCTGTCAATCCTGAAGTCTCCATTCGCCCGGCCATATTCGACTGTATGACCGGCAGAAAGTTGGCTCACGACAAAACATTCACGCAGAGTACCGATGTTCTCGTCTTGTGCCAGGGCACATAGCATATTTGGGTTATGAATATAGATCTTGTCCGGCTTTTGCATCTTCGTTACGGACTTGTTGTCGCAGTAAAGCAGGTGCAGCAGTTCCGCCTTTTTCATACTGGAAAGATAACTTAAGACGGTATTCTTGTTCAACTTCAGATATGCCGCAAGTTTAGAGATATTCACTTCGTAGGGAAGGTTGTCCGAGAGGAATAGCAGCATTGCCTTTATTCTCCTTGTATATGCAGGCTCTATACTACAGAATTGCGTCATCTCCTGGTCTATGATAAAGTCAATCACGTTTTCTATCCTGCTGTAATACTCGGTGATATCTCCATCATAAAAAGGATAGTAGCCGACCCTGAGGTACTCTTCGAACAT
>R03__coassemble_280_pt1 | contig 31291 bp, 25 predicted proteins | sample R03__metabat2_high_PE_058 | metagenome-assembled genome bin R03 | reverse complement strand
AACCAAAAGAAACGCAGATGAAAAAAATCTTGAAGACCCTGCTTTGTGCACTTTGCTTCCTGTCCTTTACGGGCTTGCAGAGCACATTCGCGCAAGGCACCGCCGGCAATGCTGTGAGCATTGTCAAATTCAAGGTGTCCGACAAGATGGGACCCATTCCGGGTGCTTCCATCCTGATAAAAGGCACTGTAAAAGGCACCGTCACAGACATCGACGGCAATGCCATCCTCGAAGATCTGCCGAAGGGAAGCACCCTTGTGGTGTCCTGCATCGGCTATCTTTCACAAAACATAGACTTCACGGGCAAGACCCAGATTGACGTTGTCCTGGAAGAGGACGCGGCAAGGCTGGAAGAAGTCGTGGTGGTTGGTTATGCGACGCAGAAAAAAGTCAGCCTGAGCGGCTCAGTATCCGCTGTCAACGTGGCTGAAATCACGGAGAGCCGTCCCATCGTGAATATCTCCAGCGCTCTCAGCGGCATGGCCGCGGGCGTCAGCGTCACCTCCTCCTCCAACCTTCCTTCCTCCAACGATGCTTCCATACGCGTGCGCGGTATAGGTTCGTTGAATTCCACCTCCCCGCTGGTTCTGGTGGACGGCGTGGAAGGCAGCTACAACAGCGTCAGTCCCCAGGACGTGGAGAGCATATCCGTGCTCAAGGATGCCGCCTCGGCCGCGATCTACGGATCCCGCGCCGCCAATGGCGTAATCCTCATCACCACCAAGAAGGGCGGTCGCGGCAAGGTGAAGGTGGACTACAACGGCTACGTTTCCATCGAATCCGTGCGCGAGGCGATGCACCCCGTCAGCGACTACGCCAAGTACATGCAGTACATGAACGAGTTCTACGAGAGCGAAGGCTTCGACCGCCTCTACAGCGAGGAGAGAATCAAGATGTGGCAGGAGAACAACGACCCCCAGCTGTTCCCCAACACGAACTGGGTGACCAGCCTGTTCCAGACCGCCGTGGCCCAGAACCACACCCTCAGCGTCAGCGGCGGCACGGAAAAAGTGCGCACCTTCACCTCCTTCAACTTCAACGACAACCCCGGCATCATGGAGAATTCCGGTCAGAAGAAGTTCTCTTTCCGCTCCAACGTGGAGGCCAAACCCACCAACTGGTTGACCCTCGGCGCCAATATCAGCGGCTTCTATGCCAATATCGACAAGGGCGCGTCGTATGTGGACACCGCCCTGTCCTACTCCAAGACCAGCACTCCCGCTTTCGTGTGGCGCAGCGAGGACGGCCGCTACGGCTCCTCCAGCAACTATGAAGATTCTTCCAGCACGCTGTCGCACAACCCCCTGCGCGTGCTGAACCAGCACGGCGGCTACAACCACAAATACAACGCCCGCGCGAAGTTCTCCACCACCATCAACCCCTTCGCAGGCTTCAATGTAACCGCTTCTTACACATATCAGTACAACCTGCATCAGACGAAGACCACCCCCATCAGCATCGATCTGTGGAACTTCCAGACCGGCACCGTTGTCGCCACCAGCACCCTGGAGAACAAGATGAGCATGGCCAACACGCAGAGTTCCCGCCAGCTGATGGAAGCCGTGGCCAGCTACGAGCACAAATTCGCCTCCGACAGGCTGGACTTCAAGGCAATCGCCGGCGTCAGCCAGGAAATATATCGTACCGAGGACTATACCACCACCCGGATGGATCTTGTCGACGAGAGCTTCAGCGTCTTCAACGGTGCCACGGGAGAAGCCAGCGCGGATGGCAGCTCCTCCGAATGGGCGATGCGCTCCTACTTCGGCCGAATCAACCTCGGCTGGGACGACAAATACCTGCTGGAAGGCAACCTCCGTGCGGACGGATCCTCCCGCTTTCTGGGCAGCAACAAATGGGGCTACTTCCCCTCCGTGTCCGGCGCCTGGCGAATCTCGCAGGAGAAATTCATGATGGGCGGCCCCTTCAGCGAACTTAAACTGCGCGCCAGCTACGGTTCCCTCGGCAACAACTCCGTGGGCAACTACGAAGCCCAGACATTCTACGAGCAGCACAACTACTCCTTCGGCGACCAGGTGGCCATCGGCTACGCCATCAAGGATCTGGGTAACACGGACCTTACCTGGGAGACCACGACGGTTGCCAACTTCGGCCTCGACTTCGGCTTCTTCAAGAACCGCCTCACCGGTACGGTGGAGTACTTCGACAAGGTCACGAGGAACATCCTCATAGACCTTCCCGCGCCCTACGTGCACGGCTCCACCACCCCTCCCACCCAGAACGCCGCCCAGGTGAGCAACCGCGGCTTCGAAATCACTCTCGGATGGCAGGACAAGGTGGGTGATTTCAGCTACAAGATAGAGGGCAACATCACCCACATCAAGAACAACGTGGACAAATACAAGGGAGAAGGCGTCTACACCCTTCGCGGCAACAACGAGGGCACTCTGGTGAACTACGTTGGTGAAGGCTATCCCGTGAACGCGCAGTATCTGCTGCACGTGGACCGCATCGTCCAGACCGAAGAGGACCTTGCTCTGGTGGCGCAGATGAAAGCGAACAACCACGACTGCTTCAACACCTACGGCGAGCCCGAGCTTGGCGACCTTCTGTTCGCCGACATCGCCGGCGCCTTCGACGAGGACGGCAACCCCATACCCGACGGCATCATCGACGAGAACGACCGTATGATCTGCAGCGACGGCCCCAACCCCAAGTTCTACTACGGACTTAATCTGAGCTGCTCCTGGAAGGGATTCGACTTCTCCGCCCTTATCCAGGGTTCCTACGGCATCAAGATGTTCCTGCTGGAGCAGGGCTACAACACCCCCACCTTCAACGAAGGCTACCAGCTGAACCAGGACCTCATCGACAAGGCCTGGAAGCCCGGTATGACCGACGCCACATATCCCAGGATGGTGTACCAGAAAGACCGTCTTAACACTCAGTACAGCGACCAGTACCTGGAGGACATGTCCTTCCTGAAAATCCGCAACATCCAGCTCGGGTACACCCTTCCCAAGAAGATCACCAAAAAGGTGAAGATGGACCGCGTGCGCTTCTACGCTTCGCTGGAGAACTTCATCACTTTCACGAAGTTCGTCGCCCTGGATCCCGAGGTCTACGGCCTTGGCTATCCTTCCATTCGTCAGGCCGTGTTCGGTCTTAACATCACATTCTAAGCCTTATGGACATGAAAAAGATATATGCCTTTATACTTTTGGCTGCGGCGGCTCTTCCCTTGACCGTCGGCTGCGACTCTCTGGAAAGGACCCCCGAAAACCGTTTCTCGCAGGAGAACTTCTGGCAGAATCAGGATCAGGTGGACTATGCGATGACGGCCGTCTACGCCATAATGCAGAAGCCCAACGGCATGGCCCGCACCTTCGCCTACGACTGTCTGGGCGGTCTTTCCTGCACCACCAGCAATGACACCTATCTGAAGGTGTTCGCCGGAACATATGATTCCACAATCGCAAAGGTTCTCAACAAATTCTATCTCTGCTACGAATCCGTGGCCCGCGCCAACAACGTCATCCGCAACATCGGCAAGGCAAATATGAGCGCAAGTCTGGTGACCCAGTACAAGAGCGAGGCCCGCTTCCTGAGGGCGATGTTCTACAACGAGCTCATCAATCTCTTCGGCGACGTTCCCTACTACGACGAGACCTGGGACGTGGGCGCCCAGTACAACGACATGCTGCTGCCCCGCGCTCCCAAGGATTCCATAGTGAACCTCATCCACAAGGATCTGGAGGATGCCATCGAGCATCTTCCACGCAAATGGGAGGACAAATGGAACGGACGCGCCACCTGGGGCTCCGCAATGGCCCTGAACGGCAAGGTTTACCTGTACGAGGGCAAATTCAAGGAAGCTGCAGAGTGCTTCGAGAAGGTGATTTCCAGCGGTCTGTATCAGCTGAATCCCGACTACGGCGCCCTGTTCACCATTCCCGGAGACGCCTGCAGCGAGATGATTTTCTCCATCCAGTGCATCAGCGACTACGAAATGGCCTACGGCCTTCCTCTTACCTATCATATGGGCAGCAAGAGTACCTGGTCCAACAAATGCAGCGGCGACTTCACCGCCGCCACGGCCTTCGTGGACACGTATGAGTACAAGAACGGCGATCCCTTCAGCTGGGATACTGCAATTCCCGGCAAGACTGCCAGTCAGATTTTCACCTCCACCCTCGGCGGAGACATGAAGACGGTGCGCTACACTTCTTATCGCGACAAGCTGCTCCAGATCTGGGCCGACCGCGACCCCCGTCTTGCAGCTTCGTACATTCTGCCCTACACGAACTATCTGGGCAGCGTCTCCTATGTGGACACCCAGATGGAATATGTCATCGCTACCGGCGTCAGCTACGTGAACGGCTTCATCGAGCCCAAGAAAGGCTTCCCTTACCTGTACCGCAAGTTCGTGGCCACAGGTGACCTCGGTGGCCTTATCACCGACACGGAGGAGGCTCCCATCAACTTCCCGCTCATCCGTCTTGCCGACGTGCACCTGATGCTGGCCGAGTGCTACATAGGCCTTGGCAAACTCCCCGAGGCCTGCGACCAGATAAACATCGTGCGCAAGAGGGCCGGTGTGGCTCTTCTGAACAGCGGAAACGCCAACCTGAAGGCCACCACCAAGGAAGAAGTCACCAAGAGGCTCCGCCTGGAGCGCAAATGGGAGCTCGCCTGCGAAGGCCACAGCTTCTTCGACCTCAAGCGTTACCACGACCTGTACGGCGAGGCCGGCACCCTGGAATCCACTGCCGGAGCATACGGCGACATCCTGGGCACGAAGCTGGGTACCCGCGTAGTGGTGGAAAGAGACTATCTGTGGCCCATCCCCGTGGGTGAGATTCAGATGAACCCTTCACTCACGCAGAACCCCGGATGGTAGAACATATAACCCAAGAAGATTATGAAAAACATCGCAAAATACATAGTAATCACAGCATTGTCGCTCCTTGCACTCTTCGCCTGCAAGAAGCAGGAGGCGATAAAGCCGGTGTTCGTGGTGACCCCCGAATCCGGCACTCTGACAATTCCCGCCGACGGAGAGCAACAGCCCATCGGCGTGATGGCCAACGTCGCTTGGACCGCCACGGCGTCTGAGGACTGGATTATCCTGGACCGCACTTCCGGCACGGATTCCCGCCCGGTACAGGTTTCCGCAAGTGAAAACATCGCCGAGGCCGGCAAGATTGCTCCCGCCCGCACCGGCACCGTCACAATCAGCGGCAACGGCCAGGACGTCGTGATCAGCGTGACCCAGGAGGCCGAAGCCGCCCAGTTCACCGTCACCCCCTCCACCACGGAACAGTTCGATGCGGAAGGCGGCAGCCTTTCCATCAGCGTGCTGTACAACATCGCTTCCTACAGCTATTCCATTCCCACCGATGCCACGTGGATAAAGGATATGTCCACAAAGGGCAGCCTGTCGGAAATAATTTCCCTGCAGATTCTCTCCAACGAGGGCGACGCCCGCTCCGCCACCATCACCTTCACGCCCTCGCAGGGCTCTCCCTGCACCGTGACTGTGTCCCAGGCCGGCATTTCTTCCCCCGAACCCGGTCCTGTGGCGGAACCTGTACAGTGCAAATTCATGGGAGCCGACATGTCGGCCGGCTTCGGCGTGCCGTTCACAATAAGCGACATCTCCTGGACCGTTCTTTGGGAAGGAGACGACATATTTGCGGAAGGCAAGGTGACGGACAACGACAGCTTCGACTGCAAGCAGTTCGGCAGCGAGAACTATGTCATCAAGAAACTTACTCTTAAAGCATCCGGATATTCCGCAAAGGTCGGCTCCATAACGATATGCGTGGCCAAGTCCGGCAGCGCATCCAATCCTTATATAGACCATATCAGCATAGGCGGCACGGCTCTCACGGCTCCCGCTGAGGTGGAGCTTCAGAAGAAGACTCCCGCGGATATGGTGTACACCGCTCCCGCCGGAGGACTGTCCGGCGACCTGGAGATCGTGATTGTCTCCGACAATGCCACCGACGGCGGCAAGGCCGGCATCCGCCTCTCCTACGTCACCTTCACTCCCGCACAGTAAACGAAACTTTTCAATACCAATAAAAACCTGACTGTTATGAAAAAGATTTGTACAATCATTCTGGCAATTTCCATTGCAGTTGCTGCTTCCGCCCAGAGCAAGACTATCGGCGGCCGTCTCAACGGATTCCTCGGCCTCGGCCTGGAGGTGGAGTATGAGCACTATGTTGCAGGGGAAAACTTCCTGAACATCGGCGCTGATTTTCTGATTCCTTCCGGCGGTTTCGGCCTTTGCGCGGCTTGCGTCTATGACTTCACCATCGGCCACGCCGGCAACTTCGACTTCTATGCCGGCCCCGGTGTAGCTCTCGCTTTCACCTTCGGCGACACGAAGATCTTCATGCCCGGAATCGTCGGCAACATCGGCACCCAGTGGAACCTGGGCGACCATTTTGCCCTGTCTCTGGACTGGAGACCCGGCCTGCACTTTGTGACAGGCAGCGACGCCGAGAGCGACACATCTTCTGGCTTTGCTCACAGCTTGAGCAACATCGGCTTCGGTATCAAATACCGCTGGTAAGTCAGATTGCTGCGGTCTTGCGCCGCAGCCAGTCAAGAAAAGCTTCGTCCTCGATTGCGGGGGCGAAGTTTTTATATACCCGGGCGTTGTAGGAGTTCAGCCAGTGCAGTTCTTCCTCGCCCAGGAGTTCCACCATGACGGCGCCGGTGTCTATGTGGCAGCAGGTGAGAGTCTCGAAGCACAGGAAGCGTCCGAATTCAGTGGTGAATGCGTCGCGGCACAGCACGACGTTTTCGTGGCGGATGCCGTGGCTGCCTTCGCGATACAGGCCCGGCTCGTTGGAAGTCACCATACCGGGGAGCAGCGGCTGCGACAGGAAATTCTGCCGTATGCTCTGCGGCCCCTCGTGCACGCACAGCCAGAATCCGATTCCGTGGCCGGTGCCGTGGCCGAAGTCGCGCCCGCTTCGCCACAGCGGCTCCCGCGCCAACGCATCCACCTGGCAGCCTGCCGTGCCGTAGGGGAACACCGCCATCGACAGGTCTATCATACCCTTAAGCACCAGGGTGTAGTCTTCCATTTCCTGCTGCGTGCATTCTCCCACAGGCACAGTGCGTGTGATGTCCGTGGTGCCCATCAGGTACTGTCCTCCGCTGTCGCAAAGGTACAGCCCGCGGGGCAGAATCTTCGTGCCTCCGTCCTTGGGCGTGCAGTAGTGGGGCAGTGCCGCGCCGCTTCCCCAGGCCGAGATGGTCTCGAAGCTCTCTCCCATGAAGCCGGGAATTTCCTCGCGCAGGGAGTGCAGCTTTTGCGCAGCCTCCCATTCCGACACGCTGTCCGGACCGTCGCCTCTTCTGCGTACCGCGGTCTCCAGCCAGTAGAGGAATTTTTCCACGGCAAGGCCGTCCTCCAGAAAAGCCTCGCGCATAAGTTCCTGTTCCTGAGGCGTTTTGACGGCTTTTTTCAGTGGGATTGGGCTGGCTAGGGCCACAGCCCTGTCTTCGAAGGAGGCCTTTATGGCTCCTTCCAGGCATCCGTTTGCGGTGGCGGGGTCGTAGCACAGCGTCCCTCCCTGTGCCCCCAGCAGCGAAATCTCCCGGAAAACGTCCGAATACGCCTCCACGCTCACTCCGTCAGATTCCACCTGGGCGAAACTGTCCAGGCTCTCGAGGTCTGCCTCGTCGAAATTGTCCTTTCGCACAAACCACTGTGCAAAATCTTGTCCTACAATAAGATATGAATATACAAGGGGGTTGTAGTCGATGTCTTCGCCGCGCACGTTCAGCATCCAGGCTATCTCGTCCAGGGCGCTCAGCACTGCCGCGTCGCAGTCCTTGTCTTCAATCTGCCCGCGCAGCCAGGAAAGTTTCTGTGCGCGTGTCATTCCTATGCTCTCCTCGTCCAGCGTGCATATGCTGGTGCAGGGCACTGCGGGTCTGTCCTCCCAGAAAAGATCGGGAAGGTCCGGCACTTCCACAAGAGTGAAACCTGGCGTGGACGCGCAAGCGTCGCGTATCTCGCGTAGCGACGAGGAACTCTCGCACAGGCTGTCGCAGGCAACGGTTCGCAGCCCTGCCTCGCACAGAAACTGCGGAATGTACACCGATTCCGGCAGGCGTGTCTTGTGAAGCTGTACGCCGGTGCCCTCCAGTTGCCGGGTGGCTTGTATGAAATACCGGCTGTCCGTCCACAGCCCGGCGTGGTCCGCCGTCACCACCATGTCTGCCGCCTCGCCGGTGAAGCCGCACAGATATTGCACGCTCTGGTACCTTTGGGGAAAGTATTCGCTGCAATGGGGGTCGCTGCCGCGCAGAACGACCGCATCCCAGCCCTTTTCCGCCATAAGGGAGCGGAGGGCGCAGATACGCTGATAGTGTTTTCCTGTCATATGTTTTTACTTAATCTCTGCAAAGTTAATGCGAAATTGCCTATATTTGTACCCGAAGAGTGTCAAATATGGTGGACAAGAAAAACTTTTCCCTGCGCGGCCTGGGCGCTTTCGACTATTTCCTGATAGCGGGAGTGACCGTTTGCAGCATTGTCTATGCTGTTCTTTCCGCCCCTTCTCAGGGGGGATTCGACACCCTTGGCACCGTCGCCGCCATCACGGGCCTTCTGTGCGTGGTGCTGTGCGCCCACGGCAACATCCTGAACTACTTCTTCGGCGTGGTGAACGTTCTGCTGTACGCATACATTTCCTACAAGGCTTCCCTTCTGGGGGACTGCCTGCTGAACGCCTGCTACTATTTTCCGATGCAGTTCGTGGGCTGGTTCACCTGGTCGCGCCGCAAAAACGAGGAGGACGTCTCCCGCATCCACGCCCGCAGGATGAGCGCCCGCAGCAGGCTGATTCTTGCCGCGTGCAGCATTGCAGCAGTGCTCGCCTTCGGCTTCCTTCTGTCCGCTCTGAAGGAAAACGCCGCAGCGGGCAGTTTCGTGCGCGAGTGGCACCTCTATTCCGAATTCCCGTACAAGGACGCTCTTACCACAGTGTTTGCCATTATCGCTCAACTTCTTATGGCAAAGGCGTTTATGGAGCAGTGGTTCTTCTGGATAGCGATGGACGTGGTGAGCGTTGTGATCTGGACGATGTTCCTTTTCAAAGGCGAGGCTCATTCCGGCCTTATGGTGATAATGTACCTTTTCTACACGGCCAACGCTGTCAACGGCGCCAGGCTGTGGGCCAAGATGAAATGACAATCAATCTAAAATCATAAAATTATGGGTTTGCTTCATGTAATCAATCATCCTATGATCCAGCACAAGCTGAGCATCATGCGCGCCAAGGAGACAGGCTCCAAGGACTTCCGTGAACTGTTGAACGAGATTTCCCTTTTGATGGGCTACGAGGTCACGCGTGACCTTCCCCTTGCAGACAAGGAGATAGAGACCCCCATCTGCAAGATGGTGGCCAAGGAGGTGTCCGGCCGCAAGTTGGCCATCGTGCCCATTCTCAGGGCGGGACTCGGAATGGTGGACGGCCTGCACACTCTCGTGCCCGTCGCCAAGGTGGGCCATATCGGCCTGTACCGCGACGAGCAGACACATCAGCCCGTGGAGTACTACTGCAAGCTCCCCGAGGATATCCAGGAAAGGCTGGTGATTGTCACGGACCCTATGCTGGCCACCGGCGGCAGCGCCTGTGACGCCATCACGATGCTCAAGAAGCGCGGCTGCCGCAATATCCGCCTCATGTGCCTTGTCAGCGTGCCCGAGGGCATCCGCAAGGTGCAGTCCGCCCATCCTGACGTGGACATTTACGTGGCTGCGGTGGACGACCATCTCAACGAAAACGCCTACATCGTTCCCGGTCTGGGAGATGCAGGCGACCGTATCTTCGGAACGAAGTAAGTCTATTTGTGCACCACAGTGCCTATGGGGGCGCCTGACAGGATTTTTGCCAGGTTGCCCTCTTTGTTCATGTCGAACACCACGATGGGCATGTTTCCCTGCTCGCACAGGGCGAAGGCTGTGGCGTCCATCACCTTCAGGTGATCGCCCAGAGCCTTGTCGAAAGAGAGTTCCTGATATTTTTTTGCTGCAGGGTCCTTCTCCGGATCGGCGGTGTACACTCCGTCCACGCGGGTGCCCTTCAGAAGGGCGTCGGCGCCGATTTCAAGGGCGCGCAGGGCGGCTCCGCTGTCTGTGGTGAAGAAGGGGTTGCCGGTGCCTCCGGCGATTATGGCCACGCGGCCCTCGTTCATTACGGCCACGGCCTTGTCTCTCATATAGTAATTGGCCACAGGCTCCATAGGAGTTGCGGTGAAGACCTCCGCGCCGATGCCTTCCTTGCGGATGAACATTGCCAGGCCCAGCGAGTTGATGACCGTTGCCAGCATTCCCATCTTGTCGCCGTCCACGCGGTCGAAGCCGCTGCCCACACCGCTCAGGCCGCGGAAGATATTGCCGCCGCCGACAACGATGGCAATCTGGTACCCCTCGCGCACGGCAGATGCCACCTCGCGGGCGTAACGCTCCATCCATTCTTCGCTTATGCCTTTCCCGGCGGGGCCTCCGAGGCTCTCGCCGCTAAGTTTCAACAATACTCTCTTGTACATTTTCGTGGATTTGATTTTTCACAAAATTACCGATTTATTATGAAACAACCAAGAAAAGGGTTATATTTGCATTTGCCTTACGGCGATTTCTGAAAACATCAACATTATGGGTAAAAACATATTTCTCACATCTATCGGCAAGAAGCTCGTGATGTCCATATCCGGCGGCTTCCTCATCATTTTCCTGCTCCTGCACGGCACAATCAACTTTTTCTCTGTCCTTGACACGATCAACGGCGCCTGGGGCGCTCCCGACGGCTGGTTCCAGCTGGGCTGCGACTTCATGGCCCTTCCCATCGTGGACATCATGGTTCCCGTGCTTGCCGCAGGCTTCGCCATCCACATCCTCTTCGCCATGTGGCTGGAGTGGAACAACATCAAGTCACGCGGTGCCCTTGCAGGCCGCTATGCAGCAGGCTCCAAGGCCAAGACGGACAGCTTCGCCGCAAAGAACATGATTTATCTGGGCCTTATCGTTCTGCTCGGCATCGCCCTGCACCTTCTGGATTTCTGGCAGCATATGCAGTTGCAGGAGTGGACAGGAGGTGAGGCTCAGAACCCTTACGTCCTGCTGGAGAATACATTCGGCCGCTGGTGGATACTGCTTCTGTACGTCTGCTGGTTCACGGTGCTGTACCTGCATCTCGGCCACGGCTTCTGGAGCGCCTTCCAGACCCTCGGCTGGAACAATATGGTATGGATCAAGAGGCTAAAGGTAATCGGAACGATTGTGGCCGCCCTCATCTGGGTAGTGTTCGTATCCGTTGCCCTCAACGCCTTCCTGCACGCAAACGGACTGTTCGGCCTTCCCTCCGTGCTTGGTTAATACAAAAAAACAAATATCGAAAGGCTGACCCTCACCCGGCCGGCCTTTTTATTCTTAAAACGAACTGTAAAAAATGAGACAAAAGAGATATTTCCTTGCGGAAAACGACATTCCTTCCCGGTGGTACAACATAGTGGCTGACATGCCCAACAAGCCCCAGCCTATGCTCAATCCCCAGACGCGTCAACCGGTGACCGAAGACGACCTGAGCAGGATTTTCTCCCGCGAGGCTTCGCGCCAGGAACTGAACCAGACCGACCGCTGGATAGACATCCCGGACCAGGTGCGCGAAATGTACACTTATTACCGCAGCACCCCTCTTGTGCGCGCATACGGTCTGGAAGAGGCTCTGGGTACCCCCGCCCACATCTACTTCAAGAACGAGAGCGTGTCTCCCGTGGGTTCGCACAAGCTGAACTCCGCCATTCCGCAGGCATATTATTGCAAGATGGAGGGTGACACCAACGTCACCACTGAGACCGGCGCCGGCCAGTGGGGCACTGCCCTTGCCTATGCCGCCAAGGTGTTCGGCATCGACAGCGCCGTGTATCAGGTGAAGGTGAGCTACGAGCAGAAGCCCTACCGCCGCAGCGTGATGCAGGTGTTCGGCAGCCAGGTGACCCCTTCCCCCTCGATGAGCACCCGCGCCGGCAAGGACATCCTCACCCGCGACCCCAACCATCAAGGTTCGCTGGGAACCGCCATTTCCGAGGCCGTGGAGCTGGCCCGGATGACCCCGGGATGCAAATACACCCTGGGCTCCGTGATGAACCACGTGGCCCTGCACCAGACAATCATAGGCCTCGAGGCGGAAAAGCAGATGGAGATGGCTGGCGAATATCCCGACATCATCGTGGCGTGCTTCGGCGGCGGTTCCAACTTCGCCGGACTGTCCTTCCCCTTCATGCGCCATATCTTCGACGGCACTCACCCCGACACCCGCTTCGTGGCCGCCGAGCCCGCTTCCTGCCCCAAGATGAGCAGCGGCGAGTTCTGCTATGACTTCGGCGACGAGGCCGGCTACACCCCTCTTATTCCTATGTACAGCCTGGGCCATAATTTCAAGCCCGCGAACATCCACGCCGGCGGCCTGCGCTATCACGGCGCCGGAATGATCGTGTCCCAACTGCTCAAGGACGGATATATGGAATATGCCGACATCCAGCAGCTGGACTCCTTCGAGGCGGGCTGCCTGTTTGCCCGTACTGAAGGCATCGTTCCCGCCCCCGAGTCCTGCCACGCCATCTGCGCCGCCGTTGCCGAGGCCCGAAAGTGCATCGAGACCGGCGAGAAGAAGGTGATTCTGTTCAACCTCACCGGCCACGGCCTGATGGACATGACCGCCTACGACCAGTATCTTGCCGGCAATCTTGTAAACGCCCCCAAATAAATCCCGCACCATATGAAAAAGATTTTTTCCATTCTGCTTACCGCCGCCGTCACGCTGACCGCCTTTTCTCAGGTCAAGGTGCCCGGATACGGCTCATCCCTAAAGACCGGTTACGGCCCCTGGATCTGCAATGTCGGCGAGACCGAGGTCACAATTCTGTGGACCACCAAGGCCCCCTGCGTGGGATGGGTGGAGATTGCCCCCGACGACGGCACGAACTGGTATCTGTGCGAACGTCCGCAGTTCTATGAGGTGGAGCTTGGACGCCGTCCCGCCACCGATTTCCACAGCGTCCGCGTCACCGGCCTGCAGAAAGGCACGGTTTACCGCTACCGCATCTTCGGCCGCGAGCTGGTGGACACTTCCAACCCTCATTCCGAGGTGTTCGGAATGGTGGCCAACATGCGCCCGGAGCGCAAGGTGAAAACCCTGGACTGCAGCGCTGCCAAATGCAGGTTCTCGATGGTGAACGACCTTCATTTCGGAGACTCCCAGTATGCGCAGATGATGGAAGGTATGCCCAAGGACAATGACTTCATCCTGCTGGGAGGCGACGTGGTGTCGTACTGCGAGCATCGTGACAGCATCCTCAGGCACGTGGTAGGGCCCATAAAGGAAATCGCCCGCAACATTCCTTTCGCGTACGTGCGCGGCAACCACGAAAACCGTGGCGAGGGCTACCGGTGGATTCCCCGCATATTTCCCACGAATAACGGAAAACTGTACTACGTGTTCCGTCAGGGACCCGTGGCATTCCTTATGCTGGACTGCGCGGAGGACAAGCCCGACAGTGACATCGAGTACTGCGGCACTGCGCAGTTTGACGCCTTCCGCGCCCAGGAGCTGGAGTGGCTGAAAGAGGCAGTGAAGGATCCTCTCTTCGTCTCCGCCCCGCAGAAGGTGGCCGTCCTGCACATCCCGCTGCTGGACAAGAAGAATGTCTGGTATGGCCAGAACTGGCTGATACAGAATTTCACCCCCATCCTGAACGAGGCCGGCGTGAAACTCATGCTCAGCGGCCACCATCACAAGTACATCCTGCAGAAGCCTTGCGACGGCTTCAATTTCACCACCGTCGTGAACAACAAGTTCGAGCGTCTGGACTTCGAGGCGGACTCCAAGTCCATACATATGAAGACCTACGCCCCCGACGGCACGCTCCAGCACAGCATCGATCTCTGAGTGTTGGCTCTTTCAATTTAAATTTTCTATATTTGTAGAATATACAACCAAAACCAATTTTTTTATGTCAACTACATTAGTACCTTGCCTTGTTCTTCTGGCATCCCTGATCGCGCTCTCGTTCGCGTTCATATTCTATCGCCAGATGAAAAAGCAGGACGAAGGAACGCCGACCATGCGCCAGATTGCGCAGTACGTACGCGAGGGGGCCATGGCCTACCTGCGACAGCAGTACAAAGTGGTTATCATCGTTTTCATCGTTCTGGCAGTCATTTTCGCCATTCTGGCTTATGGATTCAACCTGCAGAACCCCTGGGTTCCGTTCGCATTCCTGACGGGCGGTTTCTTCAGCGGACTGGCCGGCTTCATAGGAATGAAGACCGCCACCTTCGCTTCCGGACGTACCGCGAACGCCGCCTCCAAGTCCCTTAACAGCGGCCTCAAGCTGGCTTTCCGCAGCGGCGCCGTAATGGGCCTGACGGTAGTCGGCCTGGGTCTTCTGGACATAGCTCTCTGGTGGTTGATCCTGAATGCTTTTGCCGAGCCTGACCTTCCTCAGGCACAGCGCCTTATCGTCATCACCACCACAATGCTGACCTTCGGAATGGGTGCCTCCACACAGGCCCTGTTCGCCCGCGTGGGCGGCGGTATCTACACCAAGGCCGCCGACGTCGGAGCTGACATCGTGGGCAAGGTGGAGTCCGACCTCCCCGAGGATGATCCCCGCAACCCCGCCACCATCGCCGACAACGTGGGCGACAACGTGGGCGACGTAGCCGGTATGGGCGCCGACCTCTACGAGTCCTACTGCGGCTCCATCCTGGCCACCGCCGCTCTCGGCGCTTCCGCATTCTTCGCACAGGGCGAGGGAATGCAGCTGAAGGCCATCTTCGCTCCTATGCTGATCGCCGCCATCGGCGTCGTTCTGTCCATCGCGGGCATCTTCGTGGTACGCACCAAGGAAGGCGCCGGAATGGACCAGCTCCTCAAATCCCTCAGCCGCGGTACGAACCTCAGTTCCATACTGATTGCAATCGTGGCCTTCGTGGTATTCTACTTCCTGCTTCCCGAAAACGGACTGTGGTGGAGGCTGGGATGCTCGGTTGTCACCGGTCTTCTTGCCGGCGTAATCATCGGCAAGTCCACGGAATACTACACCTCGCACTCCTACAAGCCCACCCAGAAGCTCGCGCAGAGCGCAAAGACAGGCCCCGCCACGGTCATCATCAGCGGTATCGGCCTGGGAATGCTCTCCACAGCCATCCCCGTAGTGGTGATTGCCTGCGCCATCATGCTTTCCTACCTCTTCGCCACTGGCTTTGACATGCAGAACCTCGTTTCTGCACAGAACCTCAGCCTCGGCCTGTACGGTATCTCCATCGCCGCCGTGGGAATGCTTTCCACACTCGGCATCACCCTCGCCACCGACGCCTACGGCCCCATCGCCGACAATGCCGGCGGCAACGCCCAGATGAGCGAACTGGACCCCGTAGTGCGTGAGCGCACCGACGTCCTGGACGCCCTCGGCAACACTACGGCCGCCACGGGCAAGGGCTTCGCCATCGGCTCCGCCGCCCTCACCGCCCTCGCGCTGCTGGCTTCCTATATAGAGGAAATCAAGATCGGCCTGAACCGCATCGGAGAGAAGATTACCGACGTGGCAGGTAATATCATCGACGCCAGCCAGGCCACGATTCCCGACATCATGGCCAGCTACCATATAGACCTTATGAACCCGAAAGTTCTTGCCGGCATGTTCATCGGCGGCATGATGGCCTTCCTGTTCTGCGGTCTCACGATGAACGCCGTCGGACGCGCCGCCTCCAAGATGGTGGACGAAGTTCGCCGCCAGTTCCGTGAAATCAAGGGCATCCTCACCCGCGAGGCCACTCCCGACTACAGCCGCTGCGTGGAAATCTCCACAAAGGCTGCCCAGAAGGAGATGCTGGTTCCTTCGCTGCTTGCCATCATCGTTCCCATCGTCGTGGGCATCGTGCTGGGCGTAGCCGGCGTAATGGGTCTTCTTATCGGCGGCCTGAGCGCAGGCTTCGTGCTGGCCATCTTCATGGCCAACGCCGGCGGCGCCTGGGACAACGCCAAGAAATATGTCGAAGAAGGCAAGGGTGACCTGGGAGGAAAAGGCTCCGCCGCACACCACGCCACCGTTGTGGGTGACACCGTCGGCGACCCCTTCAAGGATACTTCGGGTCCTTCCCTGAACATCCTCATCAAACTGATGAGCATGGTGTCCATAGTAATGGCAGGCGTAACTGTACTCTTCTAACAGTATGAAAAAGACAATTGCAATAGTATTTGCAGCACTTATGGCTTTGGGCGCTTACGCCCAGAGCCAGACTGTGCGCGCCTTCTCCCACAGGGGAGGCAGGATGGAGCGTGACGAAAACACGGCGATGGCCTTCCAGGAAAGCTGGGACGCCGGCTACACCGGTTTCGAAACAGACATCCGTATGACAAAGGACGGCGTCCTGTTCCTCACCCACGACCACACTCTGGAGCGCACGACGGACGGAGAGGGAATCTTCGAGGAGAAGACCGCCGCGCAGATCCGTGCCCTGAACACCAAAAAAGGCAACAAGATGATGCCCTTCGAGGACTTCTGCTCCTGGCTGGACGGCAAGGACAACCTGTACGTGGAATTCGAGTTCAAGACCAAGCCTGAGGACTTGTATCCCCAGGAGCGTCTGGAGGAATATGTGGAAAAAGTGTACAACAGGGTAAAGAAGATCAAGACCAAGAACTCCCAGTTCGTGTTCACCTCTTCCGACTACCGCGGCCTGCGTTACCTGCAGGAGCATTATCCCGACGCGGAGCTTCTGCTGATTGTCAGCAAGCCTATCTGCGACGAGACCATCGCCCTGGCCAAGACAGTGGGCATCTACACCCTCGGGTGCAAGACGGAAGGCACTTCCTTCAAGGCCGTGCAGAAGGCCAAGCAAGAGGGCATTACGGTGAGCCTGTGGCCCTCCACGACGGTGGATGAGTTCGTTCGCGCCGTGTATCTTGGTGCAGACCGCCTGTGCTGCGACGTTCCCCTCACGGTCAAGGATTTCCTGACGGAAAAAATGCCCTGGATCAAGGTGATTTACTAGTCCTTCGGGCTGTATTGGAAAAAGGGTGACCGGCAAGTTTGCCGGCCGCCTTTTTTTTTGTAAATTTGCGCGTTTTTATACAACGCTTGTTTATGAAGAAAAAACTTGTCATCATATTGGCGGCGCTGCTTGTCGGGACGCTCCCCCTCGGCGCTGTGTTCAACGAGAAAGACCTAGGCCGGACCATTTCCGTGCTCCGGTACGAGCTGCAGCAGCAGTACGACAAGATGGAGCACAGCCGCGACCGTATGGACCGCAGCAACGACAGCCAGCACGACAGGATGGTGGATATGCTGAAGCGCTGCGACGAGCTGTCGCTGATGCTCTATTCGCAGAATCCGGACTATACCTTCGACCTCACATATGCCCTGAACGAAGTCACCAAACAGTATGAGGACTTTCGCCGGGAGTGCATCCCTTTCACCAATATAGTTTCCAATCTGAACGGCGAGATAGACAGGTACGAGCGTCTTCTGGAGGCGCTGCGCCATCTGCCGCCCCAACTGCAGGAAATAAGCGAAGTGCCCGATTCCCTGGTGGAAAGCAACCCGGTCTTCGAGAAGATGATTTACCGCGACAACGACCCTGCATTCATCCTGGATTCCCTGGGCTGTGCGGACAGGGATTCCTGCGTGTTCTATGCCTCCTCCCTGCTGAAGATGTACAAGCAGCAGAAAGTGATGGTGCGGAGGGATTCCACGCATTATGCGGAAATGAGCGAGAAACTCAAATCCAGCTACGACTACGCTCAGGACCGTTACGCGCAGATCCGCCGCGACATCTTCCTCAGCGGACAGCAGAATATTCTCTCCGTCCTTTCGGACCTTCCCGGAGAACTTCGCAAAATTGTTCAGGATTGCAGCCAGAAATATTCCGGACTCAGCCTTCAGAGCGCCTGGAGGGGGCCTGTGGTGGTGGCCTTTGTGATAGTGATGCTGTTCTTCCTGGTGATTGCCACTGTGCTCAGCAACCTCATCGTATGGCTGTTCAGACACAAGTTCAAAAATTACGGCACGCCGCAGTTCAAGAGCCGCCGCAGAGTGGTCACCCTGCTGGCCGGTTCCCTGATATTCGCCCTCATCGTGATGAACGGCACAAGCGCCGTCAGCCAGAACTTCATAAACGAAGCCGCCAGCCAGATGATGGTGTACAGCTGGCTTCTGGTGGTGACGTTCGCCTCGCTGTTGGTGCGCCACGAATCGGACAGGATATCCGCCGCCCTCAGGCTGCGCACGCCTGTGCTCGCCCTGGGCTTCGTGGTTATTTTCCTGAGGGTGGTGTTCGTGCCCAACTCGCTGCTTAACCTGGCATATCCCGTGCTGCTCCTGATTTTCAGCATATGGCAACTGGCCACGTGCCGCAGATACAGGAAAGGCGCCAGACGCAAGAATGACGTCGATCTGGCCTTCGGCAACATTTCACTGATTGTAATGGCCTCTTCGATGATTCTGTCCTGGTGCGGCTTCGTGCTGCTTGCTCTGCAGGTGTTCATCTGGTGGATGTTCCAGCTTGCCGCGGCATATACGCTGCTGGCCCTGTACGACCTGCTGAATGTTTATGCCGGGCGCATCGTGGACAAGAAGATAGAAGCCTACAAGGCTGAAAACGAGGTTTATGGCACGCGTGAGGACGGAGCCTTCATCGGCATTACCTATCTGGTGGACCTGCTGCAGAAAGCCGTCATTCCGATGCTGGCGATTTTCTCCGTGTACGTCAGCCTGTATCTCGCCTCCGATATGTTCGATCTTACGCAGGTGTGCAGGGAACTGTTCATGAAGAACTTCGTCAGCCTGACGGATGCGGACGGCAATGAATTCCTCAGCCTGTCCTGCTTCAAGATTACCGTGGTGGCTGAACTGTTCTTCCTGTTCAGATATGTCTCTTATCTGCTGAAGGCTCTTTACAGGAAGCGCAGGATGGCAAGGGTGGAACGCGAAAACGGCGGCGTGCACGTGCGGGCCAACGCCGTCAACCTTACTCTGGCGAACAATGTAATCGCCATCCTCGTGTGGGGCGCTTTCATAGCTATCGCCGTAGTGCTGCTGAAGATTCCGCTGGGAGCCTTGTCCATCGTGGCCGCAGGTCTGGCAACAGGTATCGGTCTTGCCTTGAAGGATGTCCTGAACAACTTCATCTACGGCATCCAGCTGATGTCCGGCCGCCTCAGGGTGGGGGACTACATAGAATGCGACGGCTACCGCGGCAAGGTGGAGAAGATTTCCTACCAGTCCACCCAGGTGGAGACCGTGGAGGGCGCGGTGATTTCCTTCACCAACAGCACCCTTTTCAACAAGAACTTCACCAACCTCACCCGCAACAACGGCTACGAGTTCGTCGCCATCCCCGTTGGCGTGGCATACGGCACCTCGGTGGAAGAGGTGCGCACGATGCTTCTGTCTTCGCTCGGCGCCGCGTTCTCGGACCGCAAGGACTCCTTCGGCCGCGACCTGGTGGAAAAGAAGCACGGCATCTGGATGCATTTTGCCGGCTTCGGAGACAGCAGCGTGGACCTTACGGTAAAGCAGTTCGTTCTGGTGGAGGAGAAAGCGGCCTATATGGCGGAGGCCCGGGAGGTGATTTACGACACCCTCAACCGAGGCGGTATAGAGATTCCTTTCCCGCAGTGTGACGTGCATATGGATGCCGGCAGCGGTAATCAGGATAAAAATTAGTATATTTGCAGCCCTATGGCAAAAAGCGACGAAATACTCTCCGATGCCCTGCAGCGGCAGTACGAGCACGGCTTCACCACCAGCGTGGAGCAGGAATACGTGCCCAAGGGTCTGAGCGAGGATATAATACGTCTCATCTCGGAGCGTAAGGAGGAGCCCGAGTGGCTTCTGGACTTTCGTCTGGACGCCTTTCGCAAGTGGCAGAAGATGCCTCTTCCCACCTGGGGACATCTGCAGATTCCGCCCATTGACTTTCAGGACATCATATACTACGCCGCTCCCAAGAGGGACGAGGACCGCCCCACGGAAATTGACCCGGAGCTGGAGAAGACTTTCGACAAGCTGGGTATCCCCCTGAACGAGCGCAAGGCCCTTGCCGGCGTGCGCGAAAGCGATGCCGTGGCGGTGGATGCGGTGTTTGATTCGGTAAGCGTGAAGACCACCTTCCGCTCCGCCCTTGCGCAGAAGGGGATAATTTTCTGCTCCTTCAGCGAGGCCGTGCGGGAGTACCCTCTTCTTGTGCGGAAGTATCTTGCTTCCGTGGTGCCGAGCGGTGACAATTTCTACGCGGCCCTCAATTCGGCCGTCTTTTCCGACGGCTCGTTCTGCTACATTCCCAAGGGTGTGCGCTGCCCGATGGAGCTTAGCAGCTATTTCAGGATAAACGCCCGCGGTACAGGCCAGTTCGAGAGGACTCTCATAGTGGCGGACGAAGATTCTTTCGTCAGCTATATGGAGGGCTGCACCGCCCCCATGCGCGACGAGAACCAGCTTCACGCCGCCGTGGTGGAAATCATAGTGGAGAAGGGCGCCGACGTGAAATACAGTACAGTGCAGAACTGGTACCCTGGCGATGCATCGGGCCGCGGCGGCATATTCAATTTCGTGACCAAGAGGGGAATATGCAAAGGGGAGAATTCCCATCTTTCCTGGACGCAGGTGGAGACGGGCTCCGCAATCACCTGGAAATACCCTTCCACAGTGCTTCTGGGCGCGAATTCCTCTTCAGAATTCTACAGCGTGGCAGTGACCAACAACTGCCAGCAGGCAGACACGGGCACGAAGATGATACACCTCGGCCCCGGTACGCGCAGCCGCATAATCAGCAAGGGCATTTCCGCCGGACGCAGCCAGAACAGCTATCGCGGCCTGGTGCGAATGGGACGCGCCGCCGAAGGGGCCCGCAATTATTCGCAGTGTGACTCCCTTCTGATAGGCTCCTTGTGCGGAGCGCACACTTTCCCCGTAATCCGCAGCGAGAATCCTTCCGCTGTGGTGGAGCACGAGGCCACTACCAGCAAGATAAGCGAGGACCAGCTCTTTTATTGCAACCAGAGGGGCATTCCCCCGGAGGAGGCAGTTGGCCTCATAGTGAACGGCTACGCCCGCGAGGTGCTCAGCCGCCTGCCTATGGAATTTGCCGTGGAGGCCAGGAAACTGCTTTCCGTGAGCCTGGAAGGCGCCATAGGATAAAAGACAGATATGATATGGCAGAAGAAGTATTGAAAATAAGCGGCCTCAGGGCCATGGTCGCGGACAGCGGCAAAGAGATTCTCAATGGTGTGGACCTGTGCATCCATGAGGGAGAGGTTCACGCCGTGATGGGCCCCAACGGCGCCGGCAAGAGTACCCTCAGCGCGGTTCTCTCAGGCAATCCCAGATACGTCGTGACAGAGGGCAGCGTGCTTTTCCGCGGACAGGACCTGCTTGGGATGAGCCCGGAGCAGCGCAGCTGGGCAGGGCTTTTCCTGTCTTTCCAGTACCCTGTGGAGATTCCCGGCGTCAGCATCACCAACTTCATGAAGACGGCCATTTCCTGCCGTCGCGTCTCTGCCGGCCTGCCCCCGCTCTCCGGAGGCGAATTCCTTTCTCTGATGAGGGAGAAGATGGCTCTGGTGAATATGAAACCGGATTTTGCCAAGAGGGACGTGAATGCCGGCTTCAGCGGCGGAGAAAAGAAGAAGAACGAGATTTTCCAGATGGCGATGCTGCAGCCTTCCCTGTCCATACTGGACGAGACGGACAGCGGCTTGGACGTGGATGCGCTGCGAATTGTGGCGCAGGGCGTGAATTCCCTCAAGACCCCTTCCACAAGCACAATAGTGATAACGCATTACCAGCGTCTGCTGGAGCTGATTGTGCCCGACGTGGTGCATATCCTCAAGGACGGACGCATAGTGGCCACAGGTGACCGTTCGCTGGTGGACAAAATTGAGAGCTCCGGCTATGATTCTTTTTAGGGATTGTCAGCATCTGCTGCAGGGAGGCAGCATCCGCACCGGCTTCCGTCTTGGTGCGGGCGAGCGTCTGGACCTTGCGCTGTGCTGCAGTGATGGCGGCGGCGAGGCTGTCCTGGATATCGACATCGACGGCCCCGACGCGCAGCTGAACCTATACGGGCTGTATCTGTGTTCGGGTACCGATTCTCTGAACATAAAGGTGAACCTGCGGCACAACTGCGGCGGCAGCAATTCCTTCCAGCTGTTCAAGGGTATAGTGAAGGACAGCGCCCGCGCCGTTTTCGACGGCCTTGTGATGGTGGCCCCCGAAGCGCAGAAGACCGAAGCTCTGCAGACCAACCGCAATCTGCTGCTGTCGGAGGGTGCCATGGTGCAGTCTTCGCCCCAGCTGGAGATTTATGCGGACGACGTCAAGTGTTCGCACGGAGCCACTTCCGGAAACCTCAGCCCGGACGAGCAGTTCTATATGCGCAGCCGTGGCATTTCCCTTGCCCAGGCCCGAAGGCTGCAGATGATTTCTTTCCTCGCCCCCGTGGCGGAGCACTTTCCCGAGGATTGCAGGGAGCACTTTTCCAAAATTCTGGAGCAATGGTGACAAGGCCCGGCGTTAAGATAAACATCGGCCTGGACGTTCTTCGAAAACGTCCGGACGGATATCACGACATCGAGACTTTTTTCGTGCCTTATCACGGTTATGCCGACACCCTGGAGATAGTTCAGGCTCCGAAATTTTCCATAGACATAGATTTTGGCGGGGCCGCGCCCTGGGATCCGGAAAAAGATCTCACTGTGCGGGCATACAAGCTGCTTCGCGCGGATTTTGACATTCCGCCTGTGGCGATACGTCTGCAGAAAGGCTCGCCCGTGGGCGCGGGTCTTGGAGGCGGCAGCGCAGATGCGGCTTTCGCTCTTCGTATGATCAGCGAAATGTTCGACCTTTTCCTGCCGGACGAGATGCTGTCCATTTATGCGTCGGAGCTGGGCAGCGACTGCGCGTTTTTCGTTTATGACAGGCCAATGTTCGCAGCCGGCAGGGGAGAGCTGCTGGAAGATTTCCCTCTGCCTGCCCTGGATGATTATGAGGTTCGCGTCAAGGTTCCTTCCGGCATCTGCGTGTCCACGAAGGACGCCTATTCCAGCCTTGTTCCCGCCGTGCCGGAGCTCAGACTGAAGGATGCGTTGAGGCTTCCCGTGGAGCAGTGGCGCGATTGTGTGAAAAACGATTTTGAGACCACGGTCTTCGTCAAATACCCTCTCCTTGCCTCTGTGAAGGAGGAACTCTACCGCGAGGGAGCGGTTTATGCGGCGATGTCCGGCAGCGGCAGTGCCCTTTTTGGTCTTTTCAAAAAATGACGATATGATAAAGAAAGCGTTTGAAAGGGTGGGACAGTATTTCCTGTTCCTGAAGATGGCCTTCAAGCGGCCTGAAAAGCGGAACCTGTACTGGAGGCAGTTCGTGCAGGAGTCGGACAAGCTGATCGTTTCCTCAGTGCTGATTGTAGCCGTCATATCCGTGTTTATAGGAGGTGTGCTTGTTATCCAGACCGCATCCAATCTGGAGAATCCCTTCATCGACAAGATGTACGTGGGATATATGGTTCGCGAGAGCCTTATCCTGGAGTTCTGCTCCACGATGGTGGCCCTCATACTGGCGGGCAAGATGGGTTCCAACATCGCTTCCGAGATAGGCAGCATGAGGATTACGGAGCAGATTGACGCGATGGACATGATGGGCGTGAACTCCGCCGGCTTCCTGGTGCAGCCCAAGATTATCGCCGCCACGCTCCTGAGCCCGCTGCTGATGATGCTCTCCTTCGTCCTGGGCCTGGTAGGAGGCTGGGTGGTGGTGGACTTTACGGGAATAATCCGCACCGCATCCTATATCGAAGGTATAAAGTATTGCTACAACGGATTTTATGTATTCTACAGCTGTTTCAAGACTGCGGTGTTCTGCTTTATAATCAGCTCCATTGCCTCGTTTGAAGGTTATTACGCCGGCGGCGGATCGCTAGGCGTGGGACGCAGCAGCACGCGTGCCATCGTATATAGCAGCATACTGATTCTTATGTTCGACCTTATCCTGACGCAGCTGATGCTGTATTGACGCCCTATGATAGAAGTAAGGAACCTTTGCAAGAGTTTCGACGGCAGGAATGTTCTGCACGACGTGAGCACCGTCTTCCGCGAGGGCGAGTGCAATATGATAATCGGCAAGAGCGGCTCCGGCAAGACCGTTCTGCTGAAAAACCTCATAGGGCTGTTCCAGCCGGATGAGGGCGATATCCTGTACGATGGCGACTCCCTCGTTGCAATGGACTACGAGAAGCGTAAGCTTCTGCATCAGAGGATAGGAGTCCTGTTCCAGGGCAGCGCTTTGTTCGATTTCGCCACGGTGCTGGAAAACGTGATGTTCCCGATGAACTTCTTCACCTCCTGGAGCGAAGCCCAGAAGAGGGACCGCGCACAGTTCTGCCTGGAGAAGGTGAACGTGGTGGGTTCTGACTCCAAGATGCCCTCCGAACTGTCCGGCGGAATGCAGAAGAGGGTGGGCATAGCCCGCGCCATAGCGCTGAACCCCAAGTACCTTTTCTGCGACGAGCCCAACTCCGGCCTGGATCCCTACACTTCCATCCTCATCGACCAGCTGATAAGCTCCCTCACGGCAGAATTCAAGATGACCACCGTCATCAACACCCACGACATGAACTCCATGCTGGAGATAGGCGATTCCATCTGCTTCATCAGCGAGGGCACCATCGCCTGGACCGGCGACCGCCACTCCATCCTGAAGACTGACTGCGCCTCTCTCAAGGAATTCATTTGCGCCAACACCCTTGCCCGCCGGATAATGGAAGGTTGACGGCCCCTTCTTCTCTATGCGGGAATTGTCCCGAACTCAGAACGACAGCCGGGTGAAGTAGCCGTTGAAATTGAAACGCAGCGTGTCATCAGGCGTCACTATCACGGGAATTTCCGTCAGGTCTCCGGTGTAGGACTTCGCGCAGACCTCTGACATTCCTATTGCGTATCCCGATTCGTTTCCGGCCAGCACATAGGGCGACACCACCCTGAAATCTCCCGTGTAGTCCCTCTTCGATGCGTTCCAAACGACAAAGGTCCGGCCGGAGTCCGGATTGTACCACGAATAGCATTGCACAGGAGAGTCGCTGCAGTAAATCAGCCTTTCGCACACGTCCTTCGTGTTTGTCTCCATTGCCGTCGGAGAGGCCCAGAACGAGTGGGTCCATACCTGACCGGTCAGTTCGAAACCGTGCGCGACAATCTCTTTCCCTACCCTGTCCAGGGCAAAATTGCGTATTTTCTTCAGTCTGCCGGCGCCCAGCGAATATGCGTTCGGCCCCTGCTGCCACAACACTCCGTTCTTGACGGCCGATGAGACTGCCAGATAATTCAGAACCCCTTCGTTCATCCTTATGGACAGCACCTCCTCTATGTCCGTTCCCAGCTTGAGCTGCGACACTTCTGTTTCGCGTACGCAGTAGTATCGGTGCGACGTGACGCTTGTGGTGCTACCGCCTATGTTTTCCACGAAAGCGAAGCAGATGCTGTCCTTGTCCGTGTACATTCCTCCCAGAATTTCGCCGTCATCCCTTTGCAGCAGTTCCTGCCCGTCCTTTCTCCATATCCATCCCTTGCCCGAGGGAGGCGTCCCCAGGGTGAAGATGCACGAATCCCGCACAATGAGGTCTGTAATTAGCTCCCTGCGGCCTATGCGGAACGCTTCCTGCCCGTTCTTTTTCACGATGCAGTCCGATGAAGTGGGGTAGACGGTGTACAGCTGGCCTCCTACTATATAATGCCTGTCCGCGTCGGCTGACACCCTGTTCAGCGAATTGCAGCTCAGTTTCAGAATGCATTCCGTGTCCCGGAACAGCAGCAGGTCGCTTGTGCTGGCTGTCCCGAGGCTGTCTTTTCTCCAGTCGTATCCCTTAGGAAACGAAACGGCGCACGCCCACAGGTGGCTTTCCTCGCAGCCCTCCTCCTTCCCTGTTTGAGGATTGAGATAGATTTCTCCCAGATTCTTCGTGTCGCATCCACCCGCCAACAATATCGCCGCGGCCCATAAAAAGGCTTTTGCCCTCTTTTTTGCTTTGCTTCTGTTCATATCCTGCAATCTTTTGATTTGCGAAGGTAGGCAGGCGGAATATTACCTCCAAGCCTTTCGCCTCTTCAAGACGAAGGTTTTTCGAAATCCGCAGTTTTTTTTCATTTTCCGTAGATTTCTGTGATTTCCCCTGACGGTGTGCAGTAGCAAGAAAAAACTACCGAAAACGAAAAAAAACCAAGGAAAATGAAAAACTTGATGGCGGGGCCTTGACAATGCCGTCAGAGCTTCCTTCCTTTGCAAAAATTCTACAACGAAGATGCTCATTACGATAGGAAGCGCGAAGTGCATAGGAGTGCAGGCTATGCCGGTGATAGTGGAGGTTACGATCGACACAGGTATCGGCATACATCTTGTCGGCCTTGCCGACGTTGCGGTGAAGGAGAGTCTGCTGCGTACGATGACGGCCCTGCAGTCGCTGGGCTTCAGGATCCCGGGGAAAAAGATTGTCATCAACCTTGCCCCTGCGGATCTCCACAAGAGGGGCAGCGGATATGACGTGCCCATCGCTCTGGGCATCGTGGCCGCTTCGCAGCAGATGTCGATGCCGCTGCTGGACAAATTCATAATAATGGGTGAATTGGGCCTGGACGGGACGCTGCGTCCGGTACCCGGCGCCCTTCCTATTGTGGAGATGGCCGCATCTTCCGGCTACGAAGGCTGCATTCTGCCGGTGCAGTCGGCCCTTGAGGCGATGCAGTTTCCCGGCATCAAGGTGTACGGCGCCTTCACTCTGAAAGATGTGCTGAAGATAGTGTGCGGCCGTCCGGACAGGGATTCCCTGTTGGCGGCCAGCATTGCAGCTCAGTCGGGGATGGTGTCTTCTGCCGCCACGCTGCCGCAGGATATGATGGATTTTTCTGAGATTGTCGGCCAGCAGGCCGCAAAGAGGGGTTTGGAGATAGCCGCCGCGGGAGGGCACAACGTTATAATGGTTGGCCCTCCCGGCAGCGGAAAAAGTTCGCTGGCCAAGGCGATGTGCGGCATACTGCCCCCGATGACGCACGAAGAGTCGCTGCAGACCAGCAAGATTTATTCGGTGGCAGGGGTGGGAGACCTCAGCGGCGGGCTTATGCGGACGCGTCCTTTCCGTGCGCCGCATTACAGTGCTTCCGTGGCAGCTCTTGTGGGAGGCGGGTCGGACTGGGTGATGCCCGGAGAAATCAGCCTTGCCCACAACGGAGTGCTTTTCCTGGACGAGCTGTGCGAAATGCCCAAGCGCACCATCGAGGCCCTGCGTTCCCCTATAGAGGACCGCAGGGTGGTGATTTCACGTCTGCGAAGCAAGGTGGTGTATCCCTCGTCCTTCACTCTTGTGGCCGCCACGAACCCCTGTCCCTGCGGCTATTGGGGAGAAGGGGACAGGTGCACCTGCTCCGTGGGTCAGCGCCGCGCATACCTATCCCGTCTCAGCGGTCCCTTGATGGATCGCATAGACATACAACTCTGGCTCCATCCTGTCCAGACAAAATCCCTGGTGCGCAGGCAGGCCCAGGAGTCCACGGCCAAGGTGGCGGAAAGGGTGGCGGCCGCGCGTCTGATACAGAAACGGCGCTTCGCCGGCGAAATGGACATCTTCTGCAATGCCCAGATGAACAGCCGTCAGATAGAGAAATATTGTCCGCTGGGAGAGGACGGGAACGACTTTCTGGAAAAGACCGTGGACGGGATGGGCCTCAGCGCCCGCGCGTGCAGCCGTATAATAAAGATAGCCCGCACTATTGCAGACCTGGATGCCGCGGGGAAGGACGGCGCCCCCATAAGGATAGAGCACCTTGCGGAGGCGGCCTCGTACAGATTTCTGGACAAACAGAATTTTTGACGGCCCCCTAGCGCTCCCGCAGCCATTCCTCGGGGTCCATGTACTTTTTCTTCCAGACCATGAAGTACAGCTGTGTCTTGCCGGATATCGTGGCCACTTCGCCGATTGTTTGGCCGGTCTTCACCTTGTCGCCCTGGCGGACGTGCGCCGTCTTCACCTTGCAGTATGAGGTGTAGTATGTGCCGTGCTGGATAAGGATGCACTGGCCGTAGCCGGGTGCCAGCATTATATTGGACACCACGCCGTCGAATACGGCCTTTATGCTGCTGCCCTCTTCGCAAGCGATGTTGATGCCGTTGCTTACCAGATTGATTTTCAGCTCTTTGTTTCTGTATGGACCGAAATGTTCCGCTATAGGTCCGTCCACGGGCCAGGGCAGTTTGCCTCGGTTGTTCTCGAAAGACGCATCCAGGGTGTAGTCTATGTCCTTTTTCTTCTTGCCCTTGCTGCCGGAAGCCTGGGAGAGCATCCGCGCTATCTGTCTGTCGATTGCCTTTATCTCGTCCTGCTTGGCTTTGAGACTGGCTTGGAAGGCGCGTGAATTCCTCTTCAGTTTGCTGACGAGTTTCTTCTGCTGGTTCTCGTCCGACGACAGTTTCTTCACCTGGTCCGCATGCTGCTTGCGTATGTCGCTGGCCTGGGCTCGCAGGGACACGAGCTCTTCTTTTTCGGCGGAGAGTCTATCCTGCAGCTGACGAATCTTTTCGGCTTGCCGCCTTATTTGGGAGGAAAGGCTCTTGAAGTAGCCGATACGCCGCAGCGCTTGGGACAAGTTGTCGCTGGACAAGATGTACATATACCAGATTTTCACGTCCCGGTTCTTGTACGCGCCCAGTACGAGACGCGAATAATGCGCCTGCAAGGTGTCCAGAATGGCACTGGTGCCGGCAATCTGCCGCTGCAGCGAGGCAATGCGCGAGTCGTAGTCCGCTATTACGCCTTCCTGCTGCTTGAGGAGCTTCTGGCGGGATTTTTTCTGTGCTTGAATAAGGTTGAGGCTGGATATGGCCTGTGTGGATGCGGTAGTGGTGTTGCCAATCTGCTTGCGCAGGATGGCTATGTCGTTTTCCAGGCTGGAGCGCCTGCGCTGCTGCTCTTTCAGGGCGTCCTGTCCCCACGAGAGCATCACCCCGGCAAGAAGCAGGGCTAGGCAGGCGGCAGCCCCGCGCATCAGGTTTCTAATTCTTCTTTGCGGCAGCATCTTTCTTGAGTTTTGCCTGCTGGCGGTATCCCTCTGCAAGGTCTGTTTCACCCAAAGCCTCCAGCACGTCGGCGTAGTGCCCCAGGATCACGTCGCTTTCCTTTCCTCCGTAGATGAGGGCTTTCTTGAAGTACACCTTTGCCTGCTTGTATTTCTTCTGCTTGTACAGAATCCAGGCGTAAGTGTCCAGATATGTGTAGTTTTCGCTCTCCGCTTCTATCGCCTTTCTGCTCATCCGGGCGCATTTTGCAAGGTTGCGGCCGTCGCAGGCCATCATATAGGCGTAGTTGTTCAGCACCATCGGCTCGCCCGGGCAGCATTCCAGGGCCGTCTCATACTCCTTGTACGCCTTGTCCTCCAGACCCATATAGTGCAGGCAGTCCGCTTTGGTGCCGTGCAGGGTGCACCTTTCCTCATCGTCCACTTCGGACGGAGCGAGGGCGATGAGACGGTCGCAGCATATGACGGCATCCGACCACCTGGAAGCCTTGTAATGCACGTCCAGCTCCAGATAAATCATCTGTTTGTCGTAGGGGAAAAGTGCGCAAGTCTGCAGCACCTTGTCCTTGTCGCCGAAGGCGTAGTAAAAAGATGCCGCCATATGACCGACGCAGGTGTCCTTCGGGTGTACCCTCAGGCAGGTTTCCACCAGGGAGGCCAGCTGCTGCCTGTGCGAGATGACGAAACGGGGGTTGCCTCCGCGTATGAAATTGATTATGAAGTCGCTCTTGCCCTGTGAGGGAAGTTCGGGATCAGCGAAGGCTTTGTCCATTCCCTGCAGGTATTCGTCATAGCGGCCCCTCAGGCGCAGCACCTGCAGGCGGGACATGTCCACGTAGCTGGAAGGGCCCATGTAGTCCTCCAGCTTGTTCAGCACGCTGTCCGCTTTCTCCAGTTGCGAGCAGGCCGTATAGGCATCCGCAAGCGAAGCCATATATTCCGGGTTCTTGTGATTGGAAGCAGTGAGGTTTTCGAATATCGGCACGGCCTTTTCCGGCTGGCCCAGTGCGGCGTACAGGTTGCCAAGGCGGCTTTGGTACCACTGGTTGGTGCTGTCCAGCTGCGCAGCCCTTTCGAAATGGGACATCGTGCCTTCCACGTCGTTCCTGCCGGCAAGAATGTTTCCCAGCCAGTAATGCGCGGCGTCGTTGCGCTCGTCCACGGCCAGCGCCCCGTAGAGAAAGGCCTCGGCTTCGTCTGTCTTGCCTTCCTGATATTTGGCAACGGCCTGTATCACAAGGTCGCAGGCAGCCCTTGCGGCTTTGTCGGATGAGACTTGTGCGGGTAGAGCATCACCCCACGCCGGAATACTCGCTGCCGCGACGCCTGCGCAGAAGAGTAGCACGTATTTTGCGATTCGTTTCATTCCAATTGCAAAAATAACATAAAATCCAGACAATTTCAGTATTTTTGTGTAATCGAAGCAAATGCAACGTTTTGTGGAAAAAGAGCATCTTGAATTAGTCCGTCAGTGCACAAAAGGCGACAGAAAGGCCCAGAAGAAGGTGTTTGACCTTCTTTCAGGGAAGATGATGTCTTTGTGCCTGCGTTATGTCGGAGACCATCAGACGGCCCTCGATATGCTGCAGGATGGATTTGTGACGCTCTTCTCCAAGATTGACACCTACAAGGGGGACGGCTCTTTCGAGGGCTGGGCCCGCAGGATTTTCGCCACCACCTGCCTTATGTATCTGCGCAAAAACGACGCGCTGAAGATGAGCGACGACCTGCAGGAGGCCCGCCTGATGACTTCGGATACCCCCACGCAGTCCCAGGACGTAGGGTATCACGAGCTTGTAAAACTGATATCCACAATGCCGGAGGGCTACAGGGCAGTGTTCAATCTGTACGTTGTGGAAGGCTTCACGCACAAGGAAATAAGCCAGATGCTGGGCGTGTCGGAAATAACTTCCCGCACGCAGCTCGCAAGGGCCCGCAGCTGGTTGCAGAACAAGATCAAGAATGAAAACAGACACTGAACTGTTTGACAGCTACATATCAAAGACCCTTCAATCGGGCGTAGAGGAAGTCCCTGCACAGGCCTGGGACGGCATCCTGGCCGCTCTCGAGAGGTCCGATGCCCCCATACCATGGTACCGCAGGAAATGGCTGCGCCCCGCCGTCGCCGCGTTTGCACTGTGCTGCTGCGCCGCCGTCTGCGTCGTGACTCTGCGCCACAC
>R03__coassemble_278_pt1 | contig 31531 bp, 38 predicted proteins | sample R03__metabat2_high_PE_058 | metagenome-assembled genome bin R03 | reverse complement strand
ATGGATATCACCCCCACAACATCCTCTCAGGTGAAGATCTCCGAGGTCGCCGAAACAATAAAAAAAATGCGTTCCGTGATGGGTCTGTCGGTGGGCGAAGCGGCCCGCCTCACCGGTTTTTCCGAGCAGGATTTCCTGAAATATGAATCCGGACAGGTGGATCTCCCCTTCACCTTCATCTACAGCTGCGCCAAGGCCTTCAAACTGGAACTCACAGAGCTCCTGGAAGGCAACAACGCCCGACTTTCCTCCTTCACTGTCACAAGGAAAGGCCAGGGCCAGCTGACCTCCAAGGAGGACGGCATCGAGCTGAGGGACCTCGCCCCGCTGTTCCGCGACAAGCTTTCCGTGCCCCTGTGGGTTACGTACGAGTACTCCGAACAGCTGCAGAACCTCCCCATACACACCACCGTCCACCCCGGCCAGGAGTTCGACTACGTAGTCAGCGGCTCCCTGAAAGTAAAGGTGGGCGACCACTGCACTGTCCTGGAGGAAGGAGACACCATCTACTACGACTCGTCCACTCCGCATGGTATGATAGCCACCGGCGGACGCGACTGCGTCTTCATCGCCATAGTCATCCACGGCGACAAGACCGGTCACGCCGAGCCCGAAGCCGCGGCCACCCTTGTTCCGGATTCTCTGACGGAGCCCCTTGCCATAGAGGATTTCGTAAAATGCGGGATTTCCGAAACGGGTGTTCCCACCGAACTGAGTTTCAAGAATATAGACAATTACAACTTCGCCTTCGACACCATAGACCGCATCGCCACGGCCCATCCCGACAAACTGGCGATGATTTATGTGGGAGACGATTTCAGCGAAAAGAAGATAACTTTCCGCCAGCTGATGAGGGCGTCCAACCGCTGTGCCAACTATTTCACGTCCCTCGGTATAAAGAAAGGCGACCACGTGTTGCTGGTGCTCAAGCGCCACTATCAGTTCTGGTACGCCATTCTGGGCCTGCACAAGATAGGCGCCGTGGCAATTCCCGCTATGTGCCAGCTCAAGGAGCACGACCTCGATTTCCGTTTCCGCAGCGGAAACATCAGCGCCATATTGTGTACCGCCGACGGCGACGTGGCGTCCGAGGCCGAGGCCGCAATGAAAAGTTACGACGGCATAAAGACGAAAATCATGGTGCACGGCAAACGTGAGGGCTGGCGCTCGTTCGAAGACGAGTTCAAAATGTACAGCACCCACTACGACCGCGCAAAGAGCAACGCCGGCGGAGACGACCCGATGCTGATGATATTCACCTCCGGCACCACCGGCTACCCACGTCTGGTGTCCCACTCATACAAATATGCCCTGGGCCATTATATGACAGCCCGCTACTGGCACGGAGTGGACCCGGAAGGCATCCATTTCACCATATCCGAGACCGGCTGGGCCAAGGCCCTCTGGGGTAAGCTCTACGGCCAGTGGATGTGCGAAGGCGCCATCCTTTCGTACGACTTCGACCGCTTCCACGCCTCCGACGTGCTGCGCCTGATGGCAAAGTACAGGGTGACGTCTTTCTGCTGCCCTCCCACAATGTACCGTCTGCTGCTGGCGGAGGATATGTCCGCCTACGACTTGTCTTCCCTCAAGGAGGCCACAACAGCCGGCGAGGCCCTCAACACGGAGGCATATTACCGCTTCCAGCACGTCACCGGCCTGAAGATCCGTCAGGGCTTCGGCCAGACTGAAACGCCTCTTTGCATCGCCACCCTTCGCGGAATGCAGAACAAGGAAGGCTCCATGGGAAGGCCCGTGCCCGGCTACGACATAGACCTCATGAATCACGAAGGCGCCCTCTGCGCTTCCGGTGAATCCGGCGAAATCGTGATAAATATCTCTGCAGGAGAACCCTGCGGCCTGTCCACGGGCTACTACAACGACGTGGAGGAGAACTCGGAGAAATTCCGCGACGGCTGGTATCACACCGGCGATGCCGCCTGGAAGGACGAGGACGGCTACTACCACTATATCGGCAGGGTGGACGACGTCATCAAGAGCTCCGGCTACCGCATCGGCCCCTTTGAAATCGAGGACGTCATTCTCAAACTCCCTTATGTGCTGGAGTGCGGCGTGTCCGCCGCTCCGGACGAGACGCGCGGCCAGGTGGTGAAGGCCAGCATCGTCCTTGCACCCGGCACCGAGCCCACCGAGGAGCTCAAGAAGGAGATTCAGAATTTCGTGAAGACGAGCACCGCCCCGTACAAGTACCCCAGAATAATCGTCTTCCGCGATTCTCTCCCCAAGACCAGCAGCGGAAAAGTAATCAGAAACCAGCTCTAGCAGGTCATGGACATCTCATCTGCAAATTCACAGCTCAGAATTGCCGAAGTGGCGACGCGAATCCGCGAAATGCGCAGCGTTGTCGGCTACTCCGAGGCCCGGATGGCGGCCCTGACCTCCATCAGCGAGGAGCAGTACCGCCGCTATGAGACAGGCGCCGAAGACCTGCCGTTCTCGTTCATATACAGTTGCGCCCGCGCCTTCAACATGGAGCTTACGGAGCTCCTGGAAGGCAACAACGCCCGCCTGTCCTCCTACACGGTGACACGCCGTGGCAAAGGCCAGCTCACCTCCAAGGAAGACGGAATAGAAATCAGCAATATGGCCCCTCTCTTCCGCAAGAAGGTGGCGGAGCCCTATTGGGTGACATACAAATATTCGCAGGAGCTGCAGAACAAGCCCATCCATACCTCCACCCACACCGGCCAGGAGTTCGACCTCGTCGTCAGCGGTTCGCTGAAGGTGAAGATCGGAGACCATGTAACTGTACTGGAAGAGGGCGACAGCATCTATTACGACTCTTCCACTCCGCACGGAATGATTGCTACGGGAGGGCGCGACTGCACCTTCTGCGCCGTAATCCTCCCCGGCGAAAAGGCCGGATACGACGAGGGCGAAGTGGCCGGAACCCTTGTTCCGGATTTCCTCACGGAGCCCCTCGCGATAGAGAATTTCATCAGCGTGGAGACAGACCGCGCAGGTGTCCCGCTAAAAATTGATTTCACCTCCGCGGACAGATACAACTTTGCCTTCGACACCATCGACAGCGTAGCCAAGGCCACTCCCGACAAGCTTGCGATGATATATGTGGGCGAAGACTTCAAGGAGAAGAAAATCACCTTCCGCCAGCTGGAGAGGGCCTCGAACCGCTGCGCCAACTACTTTACTTCCATAGGGATAAAGAAGGGCGACCACGTGATGCTGATTCTCAAGCGCCACTACCAGTTCTGGTATGCGATGCTGGGCCTTCACAAGATAGGCGCCGTGGCGATTCCCGCCACCTGCCAGTTGAAGGAGCACGACCTGGATTTCCGCTTCCGTAACGGAAACGTAAGCGCGATTCTCTGTACAGCCGAAGGCGACATAGCCTCCGAAGTGGATTCCGCTCTGGCCGCTTACGACGGAATGAAAGTAAAGATAACGGTCCACGGCAGGAGGGAAGGCTGGCGCTCGTTCGAGGACGAGTTCAAGATGTTCAGCACGGAGTATGACCGCAGCAGAAACAATGCGGGAGGAAACGACCCGATGCTGATGCTCTTCACCTCAGGCACCTCCGGCTATCCGAGGCTTGTGACCCATTCCTACAAGTACGCCCTGGGCCATTATATGACAGCCCGTTACTGGCACGGCGTGGATCCGGACGGCCTGCATTTCACCATCTCCGAGACAGGCTGGGGCAAGTCCCTGTGGGGCAAGCTCTACGGCCAGTGGATGTGCGAAGGCGCCATCCTGGTGTACGATTTCGACCGTTTCAACGCCGCGGATGTGCTGAAGCTCATTTCCAAGTACAAGGTTACGTCCCTGTGCGCCCCTCCCACTATGTACCGCCTGCTGCTGAAGGAGAATTTTGCCGACTACGACCTGTCGGCCCTCAAGGAGGCCACCACAGCCGGCGAGGCGCTGAACTCGGAGGCGTACTACCGCTTCGAACACGAGACCGGCATCAAGATCCGCCAGGGCTTCGGCCAGACGGAGACCTCCCTTTGCATCGCCACCCTTCGCGGAATGCAGAACAAGGAAGGCTCCATGGGAAGGCCCGTGCCCGGCTACGACATAGACCTCATGAATCACGAAGGCGCCCTCTGCGCTTCCGGTGAATCCGGCGAAATCGTGATAAATATCTCTGCAGGAGAACCCTGCGGCCTGTCCACGGGCTACTACAACGACGTGGAGGAGAACTCGGAGAAATTCCGCGACGGCTGGTATCACACCGGCGATGCCGCCTGGAAGGACGAGGACGGCTACTACCACTATATCGGCAGGGTGGACGACGTCATCAAGAGCTCCGGCTACCGCATCGGCCCCTTTGAAATCGAGGACGTCATTCTCAAACTCCCTTATGTGCTGGAGTGCGGCGTGTCCGCCGCTCCGGACGAGACGCGCGGCCAGGTGGTGAAGGCAAGCATCGTGCTCTCTCCCGGCGTGGAGGGCACGGAGCAGCTCAAGAAGCAGATTCAGGATTATGTGAAGGCCAATACGGCCCCGTACAAATACCCCCGCATAATCGTCTTCAAGGACACCCTCCCCAAGACTATCAGCGGAAAAGTAATAAGAAGACTCTTATAAAACGAATTACATATGGCAAAAATTACGTTCAATTCAGATTTGTGCAAAGGTTGCGGCCTGTGCGTGGAAGCCTGCCCCAAGGGGCTGCTGTTCCTGGACAGGAGCTGCCTTAACGCAAAAGGCTACAACAGTGCGGCAATCAGCGACGAGGCGGCCTGCATAGGCTGCGCCATCTGCGCCAGGATGTGCCCGGACTGCATAATCAAAGTGGAAAAATAAGACGAACATGGGCAAGAAAGTATTGATGAAGGGCAACGAAGCCCTGGCTGAGGCCGCCATCCGTTCCGGATGCCGCTACTATTACGGCTATCCCATCACTCCCCAGACGGAGCTGGCAGAATACATGGCCAAGAATCTCCCCAAGGCGGGAGGCACTTTCCTGCAGGCAGAAAGCGAAATCGCCGCCATCAGCATGGTGTACGGCACATCGGCTGCCGGCAAGAGGGTGATGACCTCCTCCTCTTCCCCCGGAATTTCCCTCAAACAGGAGGGTATTTCCTATCTCGCCGGCAGCAATCTTCCGGCAGTCATCGTGAACGTGCAGCGCGGCGGTCCCGGCCTGGGCGGCATACAGCCCTCGCAGTCGGACTACTGGCAGGCCACCAAAGGCGGCGGACACGGTGACTATCACCTTATAGTGCTGGCTCCCTCCACAGTGCAGGAGATGGCCGACCTCACTTTCCTTGCCTTCGACCTGGCGGACAAGTACAGGGTGCAGACAATGATTCTGGCGGACGGCACCGTGGGCCAGATGATGGAGCCCGTACAGCTCCCGGAGCCCAAGCAGACCGAATTCGACAAGCCCTGGGCCCTCAGGGGAAAGGGTGACAACAAGAAATCCAAGTTCATCACCTCCCTGTCCCTGTCTCCGGAAGAGCTGGAGCAGTGGAATTTCAACAATTTCGCCAAGTACGCGCAGATAGAGAGCACGGAGCAGCGCGCAGAGCAGTTCATGATGGAGGATGCCGAAATATGCATCGTCGCCTTCGGCATATCCGCCCGCGTTTCCCGCAGCGCCATCCTGCAGGCCCGCGCCAAGGGCATCAAGGTGGGAATGATCCGTCCCATCACCCTTTATCCTTTCCCCAAGGACGTTATCCGCAAGGCCGCCGGCAAGGTGCAGCGCTTCATCAGCGTGGAACTGAACATGGGCCAGATGATAGACGACGTGCGTCTGGCAATCGAATGCTCGCGTCCCGTGGACCTGTGCCACAGGACTGGCGGCGTGATAGTGACGCCCGAAGAAGTTCTGGCAGCAATAGAAGGAGGACAGAAATAATGGCAACAGTATTTGAAAAACCCAAATCCCTGAAGGACGCCCCGCTGCACTACTGCCCGGGTTGCGCCCACGGCATAGTCCACAGGATTATAGCCCAGACCATTGACGAGCTGGGCATACAGGGCAACACGATAGGCATCGCCCCCGTGGGATGCGCCGTGTTTGCCTACAACTACTTCGACGTCGACATGGTGGAGGCCTCGCACGGCAGGGCCCCCGCAGTGGCCACCGGCGTGAAGAGGGCCGACCCTTCCAAGATCGTGTTTGCCTATCAGGGCGACGGCGACCTTGCCTCCATCGGAATGACGGAGACGGTGCACACCGCAGCCCGCGGAGAAAACCTTACGATAATCTTCATCAACAACGCCATCTACGGAATGACCGGCGGCCAGATGGCCCCCACCTCGCTTCCCGGCCAGGTGACCAAGACATCCCCTTACGGGCGTGACGTGAACCTGGTGGGCTATCCCGTGAAGGTGTGCGAACTGCTCTCCACCCTGGAGTGCCCCTATTACATAGAGAGGGTGGCAGTGAACAACATCAAGAACGTCGCCAAGGCCGAGCGTGCCATAAAGAAAGCCTTTCAGAACCAGATAGACGGCAAGGGCTACTCCTTCGTGGAGGTTGTGGCCGCCTGTCCCACAAACTGGAAGATGTCTCCCGTGGAGGCCAACAAGTGGGTGGACTCTCAGATGCTGCCCTACTATCCTCTGGGAGTGTTCAGAGACAAAGACAAGGAGGAACAGAAATGAAAACAACAGCAATACTTATAGCCGGTTTCGGCGGACAGGGCACCCTGTTTGCGGGAAAAGTTCTTGCCAGCGCCAGCCTGTACAAGGGTCTGGAAGTGTCCTGGCTGCCCTCATACGGCCCCGAAATGCGCGGAGGCACGGCAAACTGCAGCGTAATGATCAGCGACAGCCCCATAGGCTCGCCCATCGTTTCCCGTCCCGACATCCTCATCGCCCTCAACAAGCCTTCCTTCGAGAAATACGAGAAGATGGCGTCTCCCGGCGCCGTGGTGCTGGTGGACTCCTCCCTTGTGGACTCCAGGAGCTCGCGCACGGACATCAACGTATTCTATGTTCCTGCCACAGAACTGGCCCAGCAGGCCGGCGCAGCCAACCTCTCCAACATCGTGCTCATCGGCAAGATGCTGCACGAGACTCTCCTTTTCTCGCTGGATGAAATAGGCTCCTGCCTGGATGCGATGATTCCCGAGAAGAAGGCAGCCCTTCGAGAGTTGAACAAGAAGGCTCTCGAGAGCGGTTACAAGTTTTAATCTTCCCCCTGCGCGCTGAGCGCGGCTTTTATCGCGGTGGCGAGTTTTTTTCCGACGAGGGCAGCGATGTCCTCGTCGTTTGCTGCCGCTATACGTGCGACGCTGCCAAAATGCAGCAGCAGCCTCTGCTCCGTCTTTTCCCCGATGCCGCTGATGTGGCGCAGGGCGGAGTCTATCTGCGTCTTGCTGCGGCGGTTGCGGTGGTGCGTGATGCCGAAGCGGTGCGCTTCGTCGCGCACTCTCTGCAGCAGTTTCAGGGCCTGCGAATTGCGGTCCAGAAACATCGGATAGGGGTCGCCGGGCCGTATCACCTCCTCCAGCCTTTCCGCCAGGGCAACTACGCATAGCTTGTCCGTCAGCCCCAGTTCCCAAAGGGCCTCCCAGGCGCTGGACAGCTGTCCCTTGCCGCCGTCTATCACCACCAGCTGCGGCAGGTCGTCCGGATTCTCGGCCAAGAGGCGAGAGTAGCGCCTGTTCACGATTTCCTTCATCGAGGCGTAGTCGTTCGCGCCAACGACGGTCTTTATAATGAAATGGCGGTAGTCCTTCTTGCTGGGTACGCCGTCGCGGAACACCACGCAGGCGGCGACGGGATTCGTACCCTGGATGTTGGAGTTGTCGAAACATTCTATGTGCTGCGGCAGAACGCTCATCCCGAGCGCCTTCTGCAGCTCCTCCATCACGCGGCGGTTGAATTCGTCGGGGTCCGTGTGCTCCTTCTGCCTGAGGGTGTTGAAGCGCAGTTCCTTCGCGTTCTTCGCGCTCAGCTCCAGCAGGGACAGTTTGTCTCCCCGCGCGGGGATATGAAAGTCTGTACCCTCGAATGCTGTGTCCGGCAGGAAAGGCACTATGGCCTCCCGGCTCAGTGCCCCGAACTTGTCGCGTATCTCCGATATGAAGGCCGTCATCACTTCCTCCCGGCTCTGCTCGATGCCAAGCTTGAATCCCAGGTTGAGGCTCTGAATTATGCTCCCTTCCCGCAGGCGCAGGAAATTGCCGAAAGCCTCGCTCTCGTCCATTATCAGGCTGAAGACGTCGCAGTCGCAGCCTCCGGCCTTCACTATCACGCTCTTGGCGTAGTGGTTCTGGATTTTCTGCATCCTGTCCTTGTACAGCCCTGCGCTCTCGAAATCCAGACTTTGTGCCGCCTCTTCCATCAATGCCTTGTATTTTGCCGCAAGGCGGGCCGTGCCGCCCCTGAGCAGGCTGACTATCTCTTCTATGTTGTCGTTGTATTCCTTGGCGGATATGCCTCCCGCGCAGGGAGCCTTGCATTTGCCTATGTGGAAGTTCAGGCAGGGGCGCGAGCGGCCGCGCAGAATGCTCTCCGAACTTATTTTCTGGCGGCAGGTGCGCAGCGGGTACAGACTGGAGAATAGCTCCAGCAGGGCGCGGGCGTGCAGAACACTGCTGTACGGACCGAAGTATCGGCTTCCGTCGGAAGGCGTGCGCCGTGTCAGCGACACGGTGGGGAAGTCTCCGCCGCTGATTCGTATCCACGGATAGGTCTTGCTGTCCTTCAGCAGAATGTTGTAGCGGGGCTTGTACTGCTTGATGAGGTTGTTCTCCAGCAGCAGCGCGTCCGCCTCGGAGTCCACCACCGAGTACTGAGCGTCCGCTATGTGGCTCACCATCACGGCTGTTTTGCGAGTCAGCCTCTCGGCCGGCACGAAATATTGCGCCACTCTTTTGTGCAGGTCCTTTGCCTTCCCCACGTATATCACCTGCCCCGCCGCATCATAGTAGCGGTACACTCCGGGAGAGTGCGGGAAGAGTGATATTTTTTCCCTCAGGGTCATCGAAAAACTTGCAAACTGTTACAAAATTAGCCAAATATGCTGATTATTGAATTTTTTTCTTAACTTTGCACCGATTTAGTGTCGAACAATATTTATTAACAACTGAATAAAACCTACTATCATGTCAACAGTAGCTGAAAAAGTAAAAGCAATCATCGTGGATCGTCTCGGCGTATCCCCCGAAGAGGTTACTGAAAGCGCTTCTTTCACCAACGACCTCGGTGCCGATTCCCTGGACACGGTTGAACTTATCATGGAATTCGAAAAAGCCTTCAATATCACCATTCCCGACGAGGACGCCGGCGACAAGATCGCCACTGTAGGTGATGCCGTAAGGTATATCGAGGAAAAACTCGCCGCCTGAATCGGGCGCATTCAGACACAAAAGAAGACCGGTTGGAAAAATTCAACCGGTCTCTTTTTTTTGTCCGTTCCGATTATTTGCCCTTCTCGTTCAGAAAGCTGTACGTCACTTGCAGGGTGGGAACTTTTTCCCCCGCCGCACCGGGGCCGTACAGGGCAGCTTTGTAGAAGCGGTCCTTGTCCAGGGTCTGGGTTGTGCTGGTGGAACTGCTGCTGTACATGCTGCTGTACAGCTGCTGCATCATATAGTAGCTGTAGTAGTTGTCGTACGAGCTGCCGTAGCCGTAGCTGCTGTATCCGTATCCGCTGTAACCGCCGTACATCATGGAGTTGTAGTAGTTCAGGTATGCCAGCTGGCTGTAGTAGTCGCTGGTGCTGGACGAACTGCTGGAAGAGGAATCCACCGTCTCGTTGGCGAGAATCATGAACCATACGTTGGCCCTTTTGAGGGTGTCGGCGCTGTTCATGTGCATTATCTCCTGGAGGTGGTGCGAGATGTCGGGTTTGTAGCGGCAGAGGCTGTAGTCGATGTCGCCCTGGTCCTCGTCCGAGACGCTGGCGTCGGTAAGGGCCGCATAGCTTACGGTGTCCTTCTTGCTGACGCGGATTGTGGGGTTCAGCACTATGGGGTAGAAATCCAGATTCGTGGAGCCCTCGCGGTACTCATAGGGGAGGTTCAGCGTGGCCTTGTTGATTATGCATTTTTTGTTCTTGAATACCTCCGTGGGGTCCAGACCGTATTTGACAAGGGTGTCGCGGACGGTGTCCATCACCAGGTTCTTCAGGTATTCCGCCCTTATCATCGGCTTCAGTCCCACGCCGCCCTCGATAAAGACCTGCCCCGTTACGGGACCGGGCGTGAATTTATCCTTGGACTCGTGCTCGCAGGAGTTGAAGGCGTAGCACGTGGCGGTGGAGGTGGTGTCCATTGCGCCCAGCATGAACAGGATGGAGGTGTCCACCTGTTTGCGCAGCTTTCCGCTGCTGGACGTGAAGTCGGCCTTGAACTTGAGCTCCGCGAAGTTGCCGGTGACGTAGTACGTGTCCTCCGTCTTGAAATTGAGCTCGAACATGTTTATCCTGCCTCCTGTACCCACGGGGTCGTCGCAGCAGATATACAGGCCGGGATGCTTGGTGTAGTATGCCTCGGCGGAATCCACGGGTTCCTTGCCTTTGCCGATGTATGTCATGGCGAAGGCTTCGCACAAATCGATGCTCAGGGAGTCGCCTCCGTTGTATGTGGGGGTGCCGACGCTGATTATGGGCTTGAGGGCAAAGTCGGAATTCTTTATGTCGCAGGAAAAACGGTAGTTCTCGTCCAGTTTTTTCTCCATCGCATATACCTTCAGACTCTGGATGATTTTCTCCTCGCTGTCCAGAGAGTAGCTGGTGGTATCCTTGACGGCGGACAGGTGGAACTGCGTGAAGTGCGGGTTCTCGCCCCAGTCCAGGGTGTCATTCACGGGCATGAGGTGGAAGGCTGTGCCGCGGCGCGTGAGGCCGAAGTGCTCGTCTCTCAGGCTGCCTATCGTCATTCTGCTGGAGTTGTATGCGGACAGGCTGTCCAGGAACACCTGCTGGATTTCCCCGATGGGGACTTCGAAGCAGCGGGTGATGTATTTCTCCTCTTCGGGAACAATGGAGTAGCCGAGATGGCTGTCCGCGTTTACACAAGAAACTGCACCACAGAGGGCGGCGCAGCCTGATATGAAAATAGAAAGGAATTTTCCGTATTTCATCACAAAGAATTGTAGATGTTCTGGTACTGGTTTACAAACGTGCCGTCTTCAATTTTTTTCTGGTCGTATTTCAGAATCCTCAATCCGCGGTCCACCGCGTCGTTGACAAGGGACTGTGGCAGCTTCGGGGCTCCGAAAATCACAGCGTCTGAATGGGCGATGGCCAATTTAGCAAGATTTGTGCCATTGGCAGTCTTCAGCATATCCAGGTCCGAATCCTCCACACCGTTCATCTTCATGGATTTTGTGAAGGTGTCGCTGAAGGTCATGTCCGGATTGTCGTTGTACAGGCTGAGGACAACCTTGCTGCCGGCGAAGATGGGGTCGTCCTTGTAGCATTTTTTCAGGTAGAGGGGTACTACGTGGGAAATCCATCCGCTGCAGTGCACGATGTCGGGGCTCCAGCGCAGCTTTTTCACCGTTTCCAGCACGCCGCGCGCGAAGAAGACGGCCCTTTCGCCGTTATCGGCGAAATATTTCCCTGTCTCGTCGCGATAGACGGCCTTGCGGCGGAAATAGTCTTCGTTGTCTATGAAATACACCTGCATCCTGGCGGCGGGCAGTGAGGCCACCTTTATAATGAGGGGCCTGTCCACGTTGTCGAGTATTATGTTCATGCCGCTGAGGCGGATGACCTCGTGCAGCTGGTTCTTGCGCTCGTTGACGCAGCCGTAGCGCGGCATGAACGAGCGTATCTCCACCTTCCGCTCCTGCGTGGCCTGCGCCAGCTTGAGGGCGACTTCGCCGATCTTGCTGCCCTCCATATAGGGGGCCATCTCCGAATTGACGAACAAAACTCTTTTGACTTTCTCTTCCATAGTGAAAAAACGCAAATTTTCGCCACAAATATACGAAAAATTTTTTATAAATCGTTATCTTTGTGCCGTTTATTGTGAAGATGGCTTCAAAGGAGACAAAAATAATGAGCCGCAGGCTGCGGCGCGCCTACCTTTCTTCGGTCCTCAGCATTTCGCTGGTGCTGCTGCTTGTGGCGATCTCTTCGCTGCTGCTGGTGAACGCCGGCAACGTGTCCGGTTATTTCAAGGAGAGCATGAAAATATCCGTGGTCTTCAACCAGGACGTGCAGCAAAGGCAGGTCGAAGCCTACATGGACAGGCTTCAGCAGAGGGATTATGTCCGCGAAGTGGAGCTGGTCACGCGTGAGCAGGGCATCCGCGAGATGGGAGAATTGCTGGGCGAGGATTTTCTGTCCGTGTTCGACACTGCGCCCATCCCCCTATCGCTGAATCTTTCCCTGAAGGCGGACTATGTCACGGTGGAAGGAGTCCAGTCCGTCATAAAGGAGCTCCGCTCGTCTTCATTGGTGGAGGATGCGGTGTGGCAGAGGTCCCTCGTGGACAAGCTGAACTCCAACCTGCGCACCATTTCGCTGGTGCTGGGCGTTTTTGTGCTGCTGCTTCTGTTCATCTCCTTCGTGCTGATAGGCAACACCGTGCGCCTGAATGTGTTCAACAGGCGTTTCTCCATACATACGATGCGTCTTGTGGGCGCCTCGCGCTCGTTCATCTGCCGTCCTTTCATCGCTGAGGCTGTGTTCCAGGGCGTCATCTCGGCGCAGATCGCCATAATAATGCTGCTAGCGGCCCTGTCCGTGGTGAAGCAGGAATTCGTGCAGCTCTTCACGGTGTTCCGAATGGAGCAGCTGCTGACGGTGATGGGCATAACCCTGTGCTCCGGCGTGGTGATATGCCTGATTGTCACACTGAACGTCACCAACAGGATGATTTCATTGAAAAAGGAAGAACTTTACTATTGATCAGAGATATGGAAAAAGAGAAAGAAAACAATGCTGAAGGGAAATTCGCCATTACGCCCAAGGGCCTTCGCACGCTGCTTCTGGGACTTGTGATAATGGTTTCCGGCTATATCCTGCTTTGCGGCGGCGGACTGAAGGATCCGCAGCTGTTCTCACAGGATATGTTCGACTTCCGCCGTCTGGTGGCCGCTCCCGTCGTCATAGTGTGCGGAATCATAATAGAGATTGTGGCAATAATGAAAAGGCGCTAGTGCGGTATGGAATGGTTCGAAGGGGTATTGCTGGGCCTGGTGCAGGGCCTCACCGAATTTCTGCCCGTGTCCAGCAGCGGACACCTTATGATAGCCCGCGAGCTGCTGGGGCTGGAAATTCCTGATTCGGAGGCGTTTCTGTCTTTCGAGATAATTGTGCACGCGGCCACGGTGCTGGCGACGATCGTGGTGTTCCGCCGGCAGATATGGGACCTTCTGAAGGGCCTCGTGCGCTTCAGGATGAACGACCAGACGGATTATGTGCTGAAAATCTGCCTGTCGATGGTGCCCGTGTTCGTCGTCGGAATGTTCTTCAAGGACGAGGTGACGGCCCTTTTCGAGGGCTTGCGCACGGTGGGCTTCGCCCTTCTGGGCACGGCCCTTCTGCTCGTTCTTTCGGACTTTCTGTCCGCCGGGGGCGACAAGCTGTGCAAGGCGCAGAGGGAAGGCTACCGCAACGGCATTTCCTGGTGGCAGGCCCTTCTGGTGGGCCTTGCCCAGAGCATAGCCGTGATACCGGGCCTTAGCCGCAGCGGCAGCACGATCGCCACAGGTCTTCTGGGTGGCGTCCGGCGCTCCGACATGGCCCAGTTCTCGTTCCTGATGGTACTGGTGCCTATCCTGGGCGAGGCTTTTCTGGACCTTGTGGGCGGCGGATTCTCCCAGTCGGCCTGTGTCATAGGCGCCCCGGCGTTGCTGCTTGGCTTCGCCGCTGCCTTCCTCAGCGGACTGTGCGCCTGCAAATGGATGATTTCCATAGTGCGCAAGGCTTCCCTCAAGTGGTTCGCCCTGTACTGCGCCGCAATCGGCATCCTTACTCTGGTGTTATGCTGAGAAATCTGACATATTTTGTCTCCGACACCCACCTGGGCCTTAACGTGAACGACCCGGCCAGGCGTGAAGAGCGTTTCGTGAATTTCCTGCGCGGCATCCCCGCGCAGAGTGCGCAGGCCGTGTACCTGCTGGGCGACATCTTCGACTTCTGGTACGAGTGGAAGAGGGTCGTGCCCAAAGGCTACGTGAGGGTGTTCGCCGCCATAATGGACCTTGTGGACGCAGGCGTGCAGGTGTATTTCATTCCCGGCAACCACGATATCTGGGCGTACGGCTATTTCCAGCAGCTGGGGATGAAGATTCTGCCCCAGCCTTCCTTCGTTCAAATCGGCACAAAGACCTTCTGCATCGCCCACGGCGACGCGCTGGGCAAGATGAAGAAGGGCTACAAGCTGATGAATTCCATCTTCACCTGCCGCTTTCTGCAGAAGTGCTTCAATACCATTCATCCGGACCTGTCGATGGCCTTCGGCCTGAATTGGAGCAAGGGCAACCGCCTTGCCAAAGGGGAGAAGTACGAGTGGAAAGGGGAGGAGGAGCCCCTGCGCAAATATGCCCTTGAGGTGCTGCAGGACAGGAAGGTGGATTATTTCATCTTCGGCCATCTGCACGTTGCGCATCGCGAAACCCTTCCCGGCGGCGCCACTCTGGTGATGCTGGATTCCTGGATACAGGAGGACAACTGCTTCGTATTCGATTCTTCGCTGTGAGGGGCAGGACTTTCATAACTGCGGTGCTGGTCTTTGCCGCTGCGCTTTGCGGCGCGCCTTCATCTGTGCGTGCCCAGAGCGGCAGCAAGGAATTCGCCGGTCGGCTTATGCCATACGTGGTGGAGAACGGCGACACGGTGTATCTTTCTCCCCTGAAGCCCGCCCGCGTGTATCAGAAGCTGCCCCGCAAGAAGGGCCGCGAATGGCGCAAGTATTACCGCCTGGTGTACAATTTTGCCAAGGTGTACCCTTACGCCCTCGTGGCCGGCGACATCGTGGACGGGGCAGACAGCGTCATACGCGCGCGCAATCTTAAATATGTGGCCAAGGACAGGTATGTCACCGCCCTCATCGCTGAACTGTTCGACTCCTTCGAGCAGCCGATGCGCAATCTTACGGTGACCCAGGGCGGACTGCTGATGAGGCTTGTGGACAGGCAGTGCGGAATAACTTCCTACAATATAATAAAGGAATTCAAGAACGGCTATGCCGCCGGATTCTGGCAGGGCGTGGCCAAACTCTTCGGCAGCGACCTCAAGCGCCCCTACGATCCCAAGGGCGAGGACGCCCCGGTGGAGGAGCTCATCCGTCAGTGGGAGGACGGCAGTTTCGAGAAGACTTATTTCGAGATTTTCTGGGACTATCCGCCCATGGTGGAGGTGCCCGAAAAGTACTCCCGTCCGGACCTTAATACGCCACACGCCCGCAAAGAAGCGCCGAAACAAAAGTCCAAAAAGGGGACAAAAAAATCTTCTTCAAAGTCGTAAACGGCTATACCACATAGTTTTAAGTGTAAAATTAGCCGGTCCAAAATTCTGTAAATTTTTTTAAAAAAGTTTGCAGAATTAATTTTTTTTCGTACCTTTGCAACCCCTTAAAAAAGGCGAAAATATTAACGTTTTAAACTATAAGACAATGTTACAACCAAAGAAAACCAAATTCAGAAGGCAGCAGAAAGGCCGTATGAAGGGTCTTGCCCACAGAGGCAACCAGCTTTCCTTCGGCTCATTCGGAATCAAGACTTTGGAGAGTTGTTGGCTTACCGGTCGCCAGATCGAGGCAGCTCGTCAGGCCGTGTCGCGTTATATGAAGCGTGAAGGCCAGATCTGGATCACCATCTTCCCCGACAAGCCCTACACCAAGAAACCTGCGGAGGTCCGCATGGGTAAAGGTAAGGGTAATCCCGAAGGCTTTGTATGCCCCATCACCCCCGGTCGTATCCTGATCGAGGCCGAAGGCGTTCCCATGGAAATCGCCAAGGAAGCCCTCCGTCTGGGCGCCCAGAAACTCCCCGTAAAGACAAAGTTCGTTGTCCGCAGGGATTATGTAGAATAATCTAAAGGAGAAAGAAAATGAAAGCACAAGAAGTCAGAGAAATGTCCGTTGCCGATCTGTTGGACCGCATCGAGGTGGAGAAATCCAACCTTCAGACTATGAAGATGAATCATGCCATCTCTCCTATGGAGGACACATCCAAATTCGCAAAAACAAGAGCTGACATCGCCCGTATGATGACAATTCTTGCCCAGAAAGAAAATCAGAACTAAGCGGTCAAGTTATTATGGAAAGAAATCTTCGTAAAGAAAGAATTGGCCTGGTGGTCAGCAACAAGATGGACAAGACCATCGTTGTGGCCGTAGAGACCCAGGAGAAGCATCCCATCTATGGCAAGTTCGTGAAGAAGACCACGAAATTCGTTGCGCAGGACGACAAGAACGAGTGCAGCGAGGGCGATAAAGTCCGCATTATGGAGACCCGTCCCTTGAGCAAGACCAAGAGATGGAGATTAGTAGAAATCGTAGAAAAAGTTAAGTAGAAATGGTACAGCAAGAATCACGTTTACTGGTGGCTGACAACAGCGGTGCAAAGGAAGTCCTCTGCATCCGCGTGCTTGGAGGTACACGTCACCGTTATGCAAAGGTGGGCGATCAGATCGTCGTTGCAGTAAAGAGCGCCATTCCCGGCGGCGATGCCAAGAAAGGCACCGTTTCAAGGGCCGTGGTAGTCCGTACCAAGAAGGAGATCCGTCGCGCCGACGGTTCCTATATCCGTTTCGATGAAAATGCTTGCGTTCTGCTGAACAACGCCGGCGAGCTGCGTGGAACACGTATCTTCGGCCCCGTTGCCCGCGAGCTGCGCGAGAATTTCATGAAAATAGTTTCACTGGCACCCGAGGTCCTCTAAAACATCACATTCACCATGAACAAGATTAAAAAAGGAGACAACGTTATCGTTATCGCAGGTAACAGCAAGAACAAGACCGGCAAGGTCCTGAGCGTGCTCCCCGAAGAGAACCGCGTCATTGTGGAAGGTGTGGCCATCGTAAAGAAGCACACCAAGCCCAATGCAAAGAACCCTCAGGGTGGTATTGTTAAACAAGAGGCCCCTATCAGCCTGTCCAACGTAGCCCTTATCGACCCCAAGAGTGGCAAGGCCACCCGCGTAGGTTTCGAGGTTCGTGACGGCAAGAAGGTACGCGTGGCCAAAAAATCCGGAGAGGAGATTAAATAATGGCAAAGAAAGCAGCAGAGCAGGCCGCTCTTCCCAAAGGCTATACTCCCGACCTGAAGAAGGTCTACAAGGAGCAGATCGTGTCCAAGCTCATCAAGGAGTTTGGCTACAAAACCATTATGCAGGTTCCCAGGCTCACCAAGATCACCATCAACATGGGTGTAGGCGACGCCACACAGGACAAGAAACTCGTTGACGACGCGCAGCTTCAGCTGTCCACCATCACCGGACAGAAGGCCGTCATCACCAATTCCAAGAAGGATATCTCCAACTTCCGTCTGCGCAAAGGCGCTGCCATCGGAGCCAAGGTCACCCTTCGCGGCGTGAAGATGTATGAGTTCCTCGAGAGGCTCATCCGCATCAGCCTTCCCCGCATCCGCGACTTCAACGGCATCAGCACCAAGCTTGACGGCAAGGGCAACTACACCCTCGGCATCAAGGAGCAGATCATCTTCCCCGAGATCGACATCGAGAAGATCGCCAAGATCATGGGTATGGAAATCACATTCGTAACCACAGCAAACACCGACAAGGAGGCTTTTGCCCTTCTGCGTGAGTTCGGTTTGCCTTTCAAGAAAAACAACTAAGGTATTATGGCAAAAGAATCAATGAAAGCCCGCGAGGTAAAACGCGCGAAATTGGTTGCTAAATACGCAGAGAAACGCAAGGCTCTCAAAGAGGCCGGAGACTGGGCTGCCCTCGACAAGCTCCCCAAGAACTCCGCTTCCTGCCGCCTGCACAACCGTTGCTCTCTCACCGGACGTCCCAAGGGATATATGCGCTACTTCGGCCTGAGCCGTATGCAGTTCCGTGAGATGGCCGCCAACGGCCTGATTCCCGGCGTCAAGAAGGCAAGCTGGTAAAAAGCAGAACACATCATCTTAATTATTAACCAATAGGATATCGGACACGCAATAAAGTGTCGAATCTCAAAAAAACAAAAAACAATGACTGATCCTATCGCAGATTATCTGACCAGAATCCGCAATGCCTATATGGCAGGCAAGAAGGTCGTGGAGATTCCCTCTTCCAGAATGAAGGAGTCCATGACCAAGATTCTGTGCGAGAAGGGCTACATCCTCAGCTACAAGTTCGTGGAGGGAGAGCCCTGCAACACAATCAAAATCGCCCTCAAGTATCATCCTGAGACAAAGACTCCCGCCATCAAGAAGATCGAGCGCATCAGCCGTCCCGGCCTGCGTACCTATGCTTCCGCCGACAACCTTCCCAAGGTTCTCAACGGTCTGGGAATCGCCATTCTCTCCACTTCCAAGGGCATCATTACCGACAAGGAGGCACGCACTCTGAACGTCGGCGGTGAAGTGTTATGCTATGTTTATTAATATTTAAAAGGAACAATAAATGTCACGAATTGGTAAATTGCCTGTAGTCCTTCCCGCCGGCGTCACCTGCACGGTAGACGGCAACCTGGTGAAGGTGAAAGGCCCTCATGGTGAGATGGTCCAGAAAGTGGATCCCGCAATCACCGTAGAAATTGAGGGAAATGTAGTGAAACTTACCCGTCCCAATGACCTTCCCCGCTTCCGCTCGATGCACGGACTGTACCGCGCCCTCATCGCCAATATGGTGAAAGGTGTCAGCGAGATGTTCACCATCAAGCAGGAGCTCGTGGGCGTAGGCTTCAGGGTTGAAGTTCAGGGTCAGCTTCTGATTATGAACCTCGGCTTCTCGCACGACGTGCAGATGCTGCTTCCCGTCGAAGTGAAGGCGGAGGCGGAGCCCGTCAAGAAAGGCCAGAACCCTGTTCTCATTCTCCGCAGCTGCGACAAACAGCTTGTCGGCCAGGTAGCCGCCAAGATCCGCAGCCTCCGCAAGCCGGAGCCTTACAAGGGCAAGGGCATCAAGTTCGTCGGTGAGCAGCTCCGCCGCAAAGCCGGCAAGTCCGCAGGTGCTAAATAATAGGAGGACAACGTTATGGCATTGAATAAAATTGAAAGAAGACAAAGGATCCATTACCGCATACGCAAAATCGTCAACGGTACTGCTGAAAGGCCCCGTATGGTTGTTTTCCGCAGCAACAAGCAGATTTACGTACAGGTTATCGACGATCTGAAGGGCGTGACCCTCGCGGCCGCCGCTTCAAACGACAAGGAACTTGCAGCAGAGTGCAAGGGTAAATCCGGCATAGAGGCCGCAGCCATCGTCGGCAAGAAGGTGGCCGAGCGCGCAATCGCCGCAGGTATCTCCACCGTGTCCTTCGACCGCGGAGGCTACCTCTATCACGGAAGGGTTAAAAGTTTGGCTGACGCCGCTCGCGAGGGTGGCCTGATATTCTAAAGATTATGGCAAATACAAACGTACAAAGAGTAAGGACCACTGACCTTGAGCTCAAGGACAGGCTGGTAGCCATCCAGAGGGTGACCAAGGTTTCCAAGGGTGGCCGTCACTTCAGCTTTGCAGCCATTGTGGTTGTCGGTGACGAAAACGGTGTCGTAGGCTATGGTCTTGGAAAAGCCAACGAAGTAACCACCGCCATTTCCAAGGGCATCGAGGACGCCAAGAAGAACCTCATCAAGGTTCCCGTACTGAACGGCACCATTCCTCACGAGCAGGAGTGCAAGTTCGGCGGCGCCCGCGTGTTCATGAAACCCGCCGCCCCCGGTACCGGTGTAAAGGCCGGCGGCGCCATGCGTGCAGTGTTCGAGTCTGTGGGCATCAAGAACGTCCTTGCCAAATCCAAGGGCTCTTCCAACCCCCACAACCTCGTGAAGGCAACCGTTGCCGCCCTCGCCGAAATGAGGGACGCCTACACGGTGGCCGGTCTGCGCGGCATATCCATGAATCAGGTATTTAACGGTTAAGGAGGAAACAGACTATGGCACAACTCAAAGTTACCCAGATCCGCAGCAAATGCGGCAGCAACAAACGCCAGATTGCCAATCTGCAGTCTCTTGGTCTGAAGAAAATGCACCAGACCGTTATAGTTGAATCCAACCCCGTCACTCTCGGTATGATTGCCAAAGTCAATCATCTGGTGTCTGTCGAGGAAGTTAAATAAAGGAGGATCACACAATGAATCTCAGCAATCTCAAACCCGCCAAGGGTTCCACATTCAAGGAGAAAAGAGTGGGCAGGGGCGAAGGTTCCGGTCACGGCGGACAGTCCTGCCGCGGTATGAACGGCGCCGCTTCCCGTTCCGGTTACTCCCACAAGACAGGATTCGAAGGTGGTCAGATGCCTATCCAGCGTCGTCTCCCCAAATTCGGATTCACCAACCCCAACAGGGTCGAGTACAAAGGCATCAATGTTTCCGCTCTTCAGACTTTGTCCGAGAAGATCAACTCCAACGTGATCACCGTCGAGACACTGCGCGAGGCCGGTTTCGTCTCCAAGAACCAGCTCGTAAAGGTGCTGGGCGGCGGAGAACTGACAGCCAAGATCGACGTAACAGCTAACGCATTCTCCGCGTCTGCAAAGGCAAAGATCGAAGCAGCCGGCGGAACAACCACCACTGTTGAGTAATGAAAAAATTCATTCAGACAATTCAGAACATCTGGAAGATTGACGAGCTCCGCCAGAGGATAGGCTACACTATCCTTCTGGTGCTCGTGTATCGTCTGGGCAGCTTCATCGTGCTGCCCGGCATCGATGCCACGCTGCTCGCCGACTCCGCCCTGAAGAAGACCACGGCCGACGGTCTCGTCGGTCTGCTGGACATGTTCTCCGGCGGCGCCTTCGGCAACGCGTCGATCTTTGCGCTGGGTGTGATGCCGTACATCTCGGCGTCCATCGTCATCCAGCTCCTCGGTGTGTTCGTGCCCTACTTCCGCAAACTCCAGATGGAGGGTGAAAGCGGACGCAGGAAAATGAACCAGATGACAAGGCTTCTGACCATCGTCATCATCTGCATCCAGGGCCCCGCCTATATGGCCGCCCTGCACAGCCAGATTCCGCCCGAGGCCTTCGTGGCCATCAACAAACTGGGCTGGTCTAGCTTCATGTTCAACTTCACCTCCACCATCATCCTGCTCGGCGGCACGATGTTCGTGATGTGGCTCGGCGAGCGCATCACCGACCGCGGCATAGGCAACGGCATTTCCCTCATCATCATGATCGGTATCATCGCCCGTCTGCCCTTCGCGTTCTTCGCTGAAATGCAGAGCAAGTTCTCCGGCACGGGTGTCGGCGGAGCCCTTATCTTCATCGTGGAACTTATCATTCTGTTCTTCGTGTTCATAGCTGCAATAGCTATCGTGCAGGCAGTCCGCAAGGTTCCCGTACAGTATGCCAAGAGGGTTGTCGGAAACAAGCAGTACGGCGGCGTACGCCAGTACCTCCCTCTGAAAATCAATGCGGCAGGCGTAATGCCTATCATCTTCGCACAGGCGCTGATGCTCTTCCCGCTTATTTTCTCCCGTTTCGACAGCACTCGCGGACTGGCAGCCACTTTCAGCAACTACACAGGATTCTGGTACAACTTCGTATTCGGCCTGCTGGTTGTTCTGTTCACCTATTTCTACACTTCCGTGACCGTCAACCCCAACATGATGGCCGAGGAAATGAAGAAGAACGGCGGATTCATCCCCGGTGTGAAACCCGGCAAGAAGACGGCCGAGTACCTGGACACCATCATGTCCCGCGTCACCCTGCCCGGCTCCATCGCCCTGGCAATCATTGCCATCCTTCCCGCGATAGCCATTCTTTTCGGTGTGAAGAACAACTTCGCCAGCTTCTACGGCGGTACGTCCCTGCTTATCCTCGTGGGCGTTATCCTGGACACTCTCCAGCAGATAGAAAGCCAGCTGCTTATGCGTCATTATGACGGATTGATGAAGACCGGTCGTCTGAAAGGCCGTTCCGGTATGTAATTCTTCTATAAGGTCATTGAAAGATGGTAAAGCCCAAAACCGAAGAAGAGATAGCGCTGATGCGTGAGAACGGAGATCTCGTTTCCCGCACGTTGGCTGTGGTCGGTAATGCGGTCGCCCCGGGTGTGACAACCAATGAGTTGAACAGGCTGGCCGAGACCTACATCCGTGACAACGGAGCCATCCCCTCTTTCCTCGGTTATGACGGTTTCCCCGCAGCATTGTGCATGTCGGTCAACGACACTGTGGTGCACGGCTTCCCCTCCAACTACGAGTTGAAGGAAGGCGACATCCTGAGCGTGGACTGCGGCACATTCTACAAAGGATACAACGGCGATTCGGCATACACCTTCCCGGTCGGGGAGGTGGATGCCGACACCGCCCGTCTCCTTGAAGTCACCAGGCAGTCCCTCTACGAGGGCATAGCCAAGGCTGTGGACGGAAACAGGATAGGCGATATCGGACACGCGGTGCAATCGTACTGCGAGGCCGCCGGATTCTCTGTCGTTCGCGAGTTGGAAGGACACGGGATAGGCCGGAAGATGCACGAAAACCCCGGGGTGCCGAATTTCGGCCACCAGGGCAGAGGCGCTCGTCTGACCTCCGGAATGACCATTTGTATAGAGCCGATGATAAACGCGGGAGGCCGCGGCGTCTTCCTTGCCCGCAACGGGTGGGAGGTGCGCACGGCGGACCACAGGAAGTCGGCCCACTACGAGCTTACGGTTGTTGTCAGAAAAGGTACCGCTGAATTGCTGTCTACCTTTGACTACATAGAAGGAAAAATCAAATTTTAAGTATATGTCTAAACAAACTGCAATCGAACAGGAAGGGGTCATCATCGAGACTCTCCCGAATGCAATGTTCAAGGTCGAGCTCGAAAACGGCCACGTCATCCTCGCCCACATTTCCGGCAAAATGAGGATGAACTATATCAAAATCCTTCCCGGCGACAAAGTTAAAGTGGAGATATCGCCTTATGATTTGACAAAAGGAAGAATTTCTTTCAGATACAAATAAAAAATAGATATTATGAAAGTAAAAGCATCCATCAAGAAGCGCAGCGAAGACTGCAAGATAGTAAAACGTAAAGGACGCCTTTATGTTATCTGCAAGAAGAACCCCAAGTTCAAGATGCGCCAAGGTTGAACCAATTGTTAACAATTAAAAGCAAAGTATAATTATGGCACGTATAGCCGGTGTTGATTTACCCAACAACAAGCACGGTGAGATCGGTCTGACCTATATCTTCGGCATTGGCCGCTCTTCCGCCAGGAAGATCCTTGCCGAGTGCAATATCGACCCCACCATCAAATGCGGTGACTGGAACGACGACCAGATCGCTCTTATCCGAGCCAAGATAAGCGAGGAGTACAAGATCGAAGGCGAGCTCCGCTCATCCGTCCAGATGAACATCAAGCGACTGATGGATATCGGATGCTATCGCGGTATCCGCCATCGTAACGGCCTCCCCGTACGCGGACAGAGCACCAAGAACAATGCCCGTACCCGCAAGGGAAGGAAGAAGACTGTTGCCAACAAGAAGAAAGCAACTAAATAATCCCGATGAATTATGGCAAAGAAAACTACAACAACCAAGAAAAGAGTCGTTAAAGTTGAAGCTTATGGCCAGGCCCATATTTCATCAACTTTCAACAACGTCATCGTTACTCTTACGAACGCCACAGGTCAGGTCATCAGCTGGTCTTCCGCCGGCAAGAGCGGCTTCAGGGGTTCCAAGAAGAACACTCCCTACGCAGCTCAGGTGGCTGCAGCCGACGCTGCAAAGACCGCATACGATCTGGGCCTGAGGAAGGTGAAAGCCTATGTCAAGGGCCCCGGTTCGGGTCGTGAATCCGCCATCAGGACAATCCACGGAGCCGGCATCGAGGTCACCGAGATCATCGACGTCACTCCTATGCCCCACAACGGTTGCCGTCCCAAAGGTCGTCGTAAAGTTTAACCGTTTAAATTTTGAAGAATCATGGCAAGATATACAGGCCCTACTACCAAAATTGCGCGTAAATTCGGCGAACCGATTTTCGGTGCTGACAAGGACTACGAGAAGAGGAATTACCCTCCCGGACAGCACGGTCTGGCAAAGAAACGCAAAAAACAGTCCGAGTACGGTATCCAGCTGCGCGAGAAGCAGAAAGTTAAATACACCTACGGTGTGCTGGAGCGTCAGTTCCGCAACATCTACGCCAAGGCTGCCCGCATGAAAGGACAGACAGGTGAGAACCTGGTACTCCTTCTGGAGAGCCGTCTGGACAACATCGTATACCGTATGGGCGTAGCCCCCACAAGGGCCGCTGCCCGTCAGCTGGTGTCCCACTGCCACATCACTCTGGACGGCGCCGTCTGCAACATCCCTTCCACCATCGTAAAGCCCGGTCAGGTGGTTGCAGTCCGCGAGCGTTCCAAGAGCCTTGAGGTGATTACGGCCGCCGTCGCTTCCGCCGTCAAGTATTCTTGGATCGAGTTCGACGCAGCCGCTCTCAGCGCCAAGTTCCTGAATGTTCCCGTACGTGAGGAAATCCCCGAGAACATCAACGAGCAGCTCATAGTCGAATTGTACTCCAAGTAATAATTAACACCAGAAATAATTATGGCAATCTTAGCATTTCAGAAACCTGACAAGCTGATTCAGCTGGAAGGAACCGCCACAGTCGGCCGTTTCGAACTCCGTCCCCTGGAGCCCGGATATGCCCAGACCCTCGGCAATTCCCTGCGCCGCATCCTCTTGTCATCGTTGGAGGGTTTTGCCATCAGTTCCATCAAGATCACCGGTGTGGACCAGGAGTTCCAGACCATCCAGGGTGTGATGGAGGGAATGCAGGACATAATCCTCAACCTCAAGCAGGTGCGTCTTCAGCGTATGGTAGATACCGTAGATTCGGAGACGGCAACCATCACCCTCAGCGGCAAGACAGAGTTCACCGCCGAGGACATATCCAAAGGATTGTCTTCTTTCAAGGTGTTGAACCCGGAGCAGCACATCTGCTTCTTCGAGCCTTCGGTTAAATTCGAAATCGAAATCACCGTCACGAAAGGCCGCGGTTTCGTTCCCGCCGACGAGATGAGGACAGAGAACACACCTATCGGGACCATTCCCGTGGATGCCATCTACACTCCTATCGTCAACGTGAACTGGCTGCAGGACGACTGGCGCGTGGAGCAGAAGACCGACTACGAGAAGCTTACGATGGAAATTACCACCGACGGATCCATTACCCCCATTCAGGCTCTTCAGGAGGCTGCCAGCATCCTGATCTACCACTTCAGGCTCTTTGCCGACGAGAAGAAGCTCTCCATCGAGAACACCTTCGAGACCGAGGCCAAGGAACTGGACGAGGAATCCCTGAGGATGAGGCATCTGCTCCTCACCAAGCTCTCCGACATGGGTCTTTCCGTACGTGCCTACAACTGCCTGAAGGCAGCTGACATCGACACGTTCGCCGACCTTGTTTCCTACAGCCGCTCAGAACTGATGAAGTTCCGCAACTTCGGACGCAAGTCCCTGGGCGAGATAGACGAGCTGGTGGAGAAGATGAAACTCTCCTTCGGTATGGACGTTTCCAAGTATAACATTGAAATCAAGAAAAAGATCGTATAGTTATGAGACACAACAGATCAATCAATCACCTTGGTCGCAAGAGCGGACATCGCAAAGCCATGCTTGCCAATATGGCCTGCTCTCTTATCGAGCATAAGAGAATCCAGACCACAGTTGCCAAAGCTAAGGCCCTCAAGATGTACCTGGAGCCTCTCGTGACCAAGAGCAAGGAAGATACAACAGCTTCGCGCCGTACGGTGTTCACCTACCTCAAGAACAAACAGGCCGTTTCCGAACTGTTCACGGTGATCGCTCCCAGGATCGAGAATCGTCCCGGCGGATACACTCGCGTGCTGCACACAGGCTTCCGTCAGGGCGACGGCTCCGAGATGGCTCTCATCGAGTTCGTGGACTTCAACGAGACCGCTCTGGCCACAGCTCCCAAGGCTGCCAAGAAGGCTACCCGCCGCAGCGCCAAGAAGGCCGCTCCCGCCGCAGAGGCCGCTCCTGCCGCCGAGGCTGCCGTAGAGGCCGCTCCCGCTGCAGAAGCTCCCGCAGAGGAGACCAAGGCTGAGTAATCTTACAACCTGAACCTACCGGGGTCCGACAGAATTTTTTCTGCCGGGCCCTTTTGTTCTTGTCGGCGCTATTTGCTATCTTTGGAGACGAAAATGCAATCAATATGAAAAAAACTCTTCTTCTCGGCATCTCGGCGGCGGCTTTCCTGCTGTCGCAGGCTTTGTTGTCCGCACAGGGTGCGGCAACGCATTACAGAACGGTAAACCCGCAGTGGGACACCCCCGTGAGCGTGTTTATGGAAAAGCACGGCCGCGGCAGGGCGCAGCAGGGCCTGGAGATGTACGGCAACTACATATTCAGCCTCGAGGACGGCGGGCACGTGAACGTGTACGACTTCAAGACTGCCTCCCCGGAGCCCATAGGAGGTTTTGAACTCGCCTCTTCCCGTCCGGACAACCACGCGAACAACGCCGAGTTCGGCATCGAGAAGAAGAAGGGCTCGCAGTTCCCTCTGATGTATATTTCCAACGGCAAGGTGGGAAGCGATATCGAGTGGACCTGCTTTGTGGAGAGCATCACCCTCAAGAAGGGCAAATGGAGCAGCGAAATAGCCCAGACAATAGTTCTGGACGGCTGCAAGGGCTGGGAAGAGAAGGGCTACGCGCCCATTTTCGGCGCCCCGAGCTGGCTTGTGGACAGAGACCGCAAACATCTGTGGGTGTTCAGCGCCGCAAAGCGTACTGTTGCCGCCGTCACCCATACGATGGAGGAGAACCAGTATGTCGCAGTGAAGTTCAGGATTCCGCGCCTGAGCGAAGGGCAGAAGGTGGTCCTGACGGTGGACGACATCCTGGACCACGTGGTGTTCCCCTATGACATATGGTTCACCCAGGCGGGCTGCGTGAAAGACGGCAAGCTTTTCTACTGCTACGGCGTGGGAAAATACGACTGGGGCCGCCCTTCGGCTATACGCGTGTATGACACCGACCAGAGGAAAATCAGCGCTTCGTACAATCTGCAGAACGAGGTGATTTACGAGATGGAAGACCTTGTGATAAGGGACGGAGATCTGTATGTGAACACCAATACTTCCTCTGCTTCCGGCATAGTTCCGCTCATATACAAAGTGGGCCTGCCGAAGGACAATACTCTTGCGGACATTCCGCGCGACTTTATGGCGCACAGGGGCGTGCATCTGGGGTCCACCGTGGCCGGCGAGAACTCGCTGGAGGCGATAGACCTTGCGCGCCGCGCCGGCTTCAAGTACATCGAGACGGACTGCCGCTGGACGCGCGACAGCGTGATGGTGATAATGCATGACGCGGCCCTGAACAGGACCTGCGTGCGCGCAGACGGCTCCCCGCTGGGGAAGAAGAAGGTGATGGTGGCGGACCTTAGCTTCGAAGAGCTGCGACGCGACTACCGCCTGAAGGCGGACAGGCCCGGCAGCCGCACCCTTGTTCCCACTTTGGAGGAATACCTCGTCCGCTGCAAGGAGCAGGGCTTCGGCACCGTTCTGATAGAGCCCAAGCTGAAGGACAGCACCGGAGTATTCTACAAGGATCTGATAAGGATTGCAGACAAGACCGTGGGCCGCAGGGGCTACCTTGTGGTATCCAACAATTTCGCCAACGGGGTTATCCGCAAGACCAAGAAATTCAAGGACGTGGGCCTGATGGGTCTGCTGTACCAGACGGACTATCCCACTATGGATGCCCTGGGCAACACCGTTTTCGCCCTGTCTTCCAACAAGTTCACCCCGCAGGAGTTTGAGGGATACTACTGCCGTGCCAAGAGCGAGGGCAAATTCGTGGAGTCTGCCTGCGGCCTGCGCTCCGCCACGCCCCAGGGCCGCTTCGACAGCTATATGCTGGTGAAGGGTTACGGCGACGGCATCGATATGATTGCAACCGATCTGAATACGCCCGACTACCGCGGCCAGGGCAAGGTGGTGGCGGACCTTGGCTATGACGGGAAATCGCAGGATTTCCTGAAAGCGCTGTCCTCGCTTCCCGTCAGCGAACTGTACGGAATCTATTTCGACATGGAGTACAGCGGCACCGCCACGGTTTGCGTGGGTCCGGACGAGTTCGCCGTGAATCCTTCCGCCGGAAAGGCCAGCTACAGCCGCACGGTGTACAACTGCGTTCCCAATGTCAGCATAACCCCCGGCGAGGGCTTCGAGATGACCTCCTGCCGTGTGAGGGTTGTGCAGCTGTAAGCTTTATTTCGCCTTTTGGGCGTCGATTTGTGCAAGAAGCTCCCGTACGGCGGCTTCAAGCTGGGCGTCCTTTCCCGCTGAAAGGTCTTCGGGGGTGTTGTACACCAGGATGTCGGGGTCCAGCTGGGTGTTCTCCAGGTAGTTACCTTCCGCAGTGCGGTAGCCGATTACGGGGATTCCGAAATACAGCGATTCGTCCTGCAGGGTGACCCAGTTCACGCTGGTCATCGTGCCGGGCACGGGGGCGCCTACCAGTTTGCCCAGGCCGCAGTGGCTGTACACCCAGGGCGTGCCGTGGGCATTGCTGTAGTCGCATTCGCACTGGAGCATTATGCTGGGCTTGTTGCAGCGGCGCGAGGGCATGTCGCAGGCCTCGCGTCCGCGCACCACCTGCGTCAGGTATTTCTTGCCGCCAAACAGCACTTCGATGTCCTCGTGCAGGCGTCCGCCGCCGTTGTAGCGCTGGTCTATCACTATGCCGTCGCACTTGTAGTACTTGCCCATGATGTCGTTGTAGATGGTCCTGAAGCTGCCGTCGTTCATGCTCTGGATATGGACATATCCAAGGCGTCCGCCGGAGAGTTCCTCCACCTTTTCGGCGCAGCGGCGCACCCATCTCTTGTACAGAAGATCGCTCTCCTCGCCGGCGCTGAAAGGAACCACCACAATGTCTTTCTTGCCTTTGATGCCAAGAAGGGTCTTTATGCCGGCGCGGCCGCCCAGAAGGATGCCGGGGTCCTCGGTGCCGGAAATTTTCTTGCCGTCGATGGAGGTGATTATGTCTCCTGCTTCAACATTCAGCGAAGCCTTGTCCAGCGGTCCTGCTTGCAGGACTTCCGCCACCTTCAGGCCCTCGCCCCTGTATGAGAGGTCGTACAGCACTCCCAGGCAGGCGGTCCTTTCCGTCTTCAGATTGGCGCGGTAGCCGCTTCCCGTGTGCGATACGTTCAGCTCTCCCAGCAGCTCGCTGAGCAGTTCGCTGAAGTCGTAGTTGTTGGAAATGTGCGGCAGGAAACGCTCGTAGGCGTCGCAGTACTTGTTCCAGTCCACTCCGTGCATGTCCTCGCAGTAGAAGCGCCGGGCCTCTTCCGTGCGCACGTAGTCGAACATGTATTTGCGCTCCGCGTAAGGGTCCACCGTCAGCTTGGCACTGTAGTCGATTCCCTTCAGTTTGTCGCCTTCAAGGGCTTTCACAGAGCGTCCCACAAGGTATATTTTGCCGTTGGAGTCGTATATGAAATTCCCGCCTCCGGCATCCTTGGACAGCAGCTTTGTCTCTTTCTTGCGGATGTCCATCTTCCACAGGTCGTAGCCTTTTTCGAAACGGGCCAGGTAGTACAGCGACTCTCCGTCCTTGGACAGGATGGCTCCGCTGAGGGAAGAGCTGTTGGGGGTAAGGCGGACAATCCTGTCCTCTATACCTTCCAGTTCCACGCTGATTTTTTTGTTTTTTACGGTATCCTTCTTCCGGGCGGCTTTCTGCAGTTCCAGGTCCTCCTTTGTCAGGCGGAACCTGTCGTAGGCCTCCTGGTTGAGGAAACACAGGAAGACGTCGTCCTGCGAACCCCAGGAGGCGTGCGAGCGCATTCCGTAGCGGTCGCTGCTGAACATCACGGCGTTGCCGTCGAAGGTGAAACGGGGATGCGCGCTCATATAGCCGCTGCCGGTGATATCGACCACGGGGCCGCCCTCGGCGCTCACGATGCCTATGTTGTAGTAGGGGTCGTGTCCGTTGGGCACGAACTCCAGGGTGAACCATTTGCCGTCGCGGCTCCAGTCGTAGTTGAAGCCATCGCCGAGGTCGAACCACTCGCTGCCGTCGGTGACGGTGGTGGCCTTGCCGCCCTTGACATCAGACACCACAAGGCTTGTCCGGTTCTGGATGAAGGCTATCTTCTTGCCGTCGGCGGAGTATTTGGGGCAGCTGCGCTCCACGCCCTCCTCGTGCAGGAAAGGCTTTTCCTCTATCAGGGTGGCGTTGGCAAAGTCCGGGTCTTCCTTGCGCACTATCCGGGCTGTGTACAACTGTCGCAGGCCGCCCCGGTCGCTCGCATACACTATGCTGCGTCCGTCGGGGGCGAACTCCACTCCGCTCTCGGCACAGGGGGTGTCGGTGATGCGTCTGGTGGTCCTGTAGTCCGCGCTGGTGACGAAGACGTCGCCCCTTATTATGAGGGCCACCTGCTTGCCGTCGGCGCTGACTGCGGCTTCTGTGGCTCCGGAGGAAACTGTGTTGATAATGGGGGTGTTCTCCTCGTCAAGGGTGATGTCTATGGCTACTTTCCTGGGGTCCTTGCCGGGGACCTGGGTGTAGATTTCTCCGTTCCAGCTGTAGCACAGGGTGCCGCCGCCTATGCTGAGGAAGCGCACGGGGTGGGTGTCGAAGAATGAAAGCTGCTTCATTTCGGCGGGGTCGTCCAGACTGAAGGACCACACGTTGAGGCTGGTGGTCCAGCCTTCCTTTTTGGGATGGCCGTCGCCGTCGGCGGGCTCGCTGAGGCAGTAAATCGTCCTGCCGTCCAGCACGGGATTCAGGTCCTCGCCGGGGCGGTTCGTGAGATTGGTGTGCCTCCCGCTGCTGCAGTCATACATCCAGATGTCGCGTGTGACGGAGGAAATGTGATGCTTGCGCCAGGTGTTCTCCATTCCCTTGGAGTCCTGGTACACGAAGAAAGCTCCGTCCGGGCTGTAGCACGCGGCGTGTGCCGGAGTGCCCAGCACCTGCACGACCTTGCCGGCGGTGACGCCCACCTTATATACCTGCCCCAGGGCGGCACGCGGGAACTGGAGGCTCTGCGCGGGGGCCTGGATATTGGCGCTCAGCAGTATCTGCGTGCCGTCCGGAGTGAAGCACAGAGGCGTTTCTGCGGCGGAGTTGAAGGTCAGGCGCGTGGCGCTGCCTCCCTTGGAGGACATCGTGAAGATATCGAAGTTGCCGTAGCGGTCGCTGCTGAAGGCGATGCTGCTGCCGTCCGGGCTCCATATCGGGGTCTGTTCGTAGCTGTCCAGGGACGTCAGCCGCGTGGCCGCGCCTCCCGTGGAGGGCACCGTGTAGATGTCGCCCTTGTAGCAGAACGCTATCGTGCTCCCGTCCGGGGAAATCTGCACGTCGCGCATCCACAGCGGGGTTGTCGCCTGAAGCGGGGCCGTAGTCGCCGCCATCATTATCGCCGCCAGCGTCGTTGTTGCCAGCGATAGAATCAATGTCCTTTTCGTCTTCATAAAAACACATGCATTATGTATCGATATCTCCATCCAATGTGTGTCATGAACTCGGGATACTTGATGCCGT